>Ga0207691_10006009_pt1 | contig 11722 bp, 10 predicted proteins | sample KBSM13metaG_FD_184327 | JGI IMG/M metagenome (GOLD analysis project Ga0207691, IMG submission 184327) | Miscanthus rhizosphere microbial communities from Kellogg Biological Station, Michigan, USA - KBS M1-3 metaG (SPAdes) (version 2) | ecosystem: Host-associated > Plants > Roots > Rhizosphere >...
GCTATTGACTCTGGTGTGATCTCAATCATACCATTGTTCTCACACTGATATATCAGTCATAGCAATAGTGGTATTTCAAAGGAGCAACCGTGGTTGAGCAGTTGAACGAGCGACTTTCCGTAGTCGATCCCGAGGTCGAAGAAGCCGTGGCGCACGAACTGAAGCGCCAGCAGTCCACCCTGGAAATGATTGCGTCCGAGAACTTCGCCCCCGCCGGGGTCATGGAGGCACAGGGTTCGGTGCTGACCAACAAGTACGCCGAGGGATACCCGGGCAAGCGCTACTACGGCGGCTGCGAGCACGTTGACGTGATCGAACAGCTCGCGATCGACCGGGTCAAGGCCCTGTTCGGCGCCGAGTACGCCAACGTCCAGCCGCACTCCGGCGCGCAGGCCAACGCCGCCGCCATGTTCGCCCTCCTGGAACCGGGCGACACCATCATGGGACTGGCCCTGGCCCACGGCGGCCACCTCACCCACGGGATGAAAATCAATTTCTCCGGCAAGCTCTACAACGTGGTCCCGTACCACGTGAGCGAGCACAACCACCTGGTGGACATGGCCGAAGTGGAGGCCCTGGCCCTTGAACACCGGCCCAAGATGATCGTGGCCGGCTGGTCCGCCTACTCCCGGCAGCTGGACTTCGCCGAGTTCCGGCGCATCGCCGACCGCGTGGGCGCCTACCTCATGGTGGACATGGCACACTTCGCCGGCCTCGTGGCCGCCGGGCTTCACCCGAACCCGGTCCCCTACGCCGACGTCGTCACCACCACCACGCACAAGACCCTCGGCGGACCGCGCGGCGGCGTGATCCTGGCCAAGGAGGAGTACGCACGCAAGATCAACAGCGCCGTGTTCCCCGGTCAGCAGGGCGGCCCGCTGGAACACGTGATCGCGGCCAAGGCCGTGGCCTTCAAGATCGCGGCGTCACCGGAGTTCAAGGAACGTCAGGAGCGCACGCTCGAAGGCGCCGGGATCCTCGCGTCCCGGCTCCTGAAGGACGACGTCGCGGCGGCCGGGATCTCCGTGGTCAACGGCGGCACCGATGTGCACCTGGTCCTGGTGGACCTGCGGGACTCGGAACTGGACGGGCAGCAGGCCGAAGACCGGCTCCACCGGATCGGCATCACCGTCAACCGCAACGCCGTCCCCTTCGATCCCCGCCCGCCCATGGTGTCCTCCGGGCTGCGGATCGGCACCCCCGCCCTGGCCACCCGCGGCTTCGGTGCCGCGGAGTTCACCGAGGTGGCGGACATCATCGCCTCCGCCCTCATCTCGCAGGCGCCCGGGGACGAACTCAGCGACCAAACCGCCGCTGAACTGCGTGGACGCGTCAGCGCCCTCGCGGACCGGTTCCCCCTTTACCCGCATCTCGGCACCGGCACGACGGCGACCGGGCTTGAGGCAGAACTGATTGGAGCAGCACAATGACCACCGAACACCTGCCGGAGCACCCGGACTTCCTCTGGCGCAATCCGGACCCCAAGAAGAGCTACGACGCCGTGATTGTGGGCGGCGGCGGACATGGACTGGCGACGGCGTATTACCTGGCCAAGAACCACGGGATGACCAACATCGCCATCCTGGAAAAAGGCTGGCTCGCCGGCGGCAACATGGCCCGGAACACCACCATCATCCGCTCCAACTACCTCTGGGACGAGAGTGCGGCGATCTACGAGCACGCCCTGAAGCTCTGGGAGATCCTGCCCGAAGAACTCGAATACGACTTCCTGTTCAGCCAGCGCGGGGTCATGAACCTGGCCCACACCCTGGGCGACGTCCGCGAAAGCGTCCGCCGCGTCGGAGCCAATAAACTCAACGGCGTCGACGCCGAGTGGCTGGACCCGCAGCAGGTCAAGGAACTCTGCCCCATCCTGAACATCAACGACAACATCCGCTACCCGGTCATGGGCGCCACCTACCAGCCGCGCGCCGGCATCGCCAAGCACGACCACGTCGCCTGGGCGTTCGCCCGCAAATGCGACGAGCTCGGCGTGGACATCATCCAGAACTGCGAGGTCACCGGCTTCATCAAGGACGGCAACCGCGTCACCGGGGTCAAGACCACCCGCGGCACCATCAACACCGAAAAGGTCGGACTCTGCGCCGCCGGGCACAGCTCGGTGCTGGCCGAAATGGCCGGGTTCCGGCTCCCCATCCAGTCCCACCCCCTCCAGGCACTGGTGTCCGAGCTCCACGAGCCCGTCCACCCCACCGTCGTCATGTCCAACCACGTCCACGTCTACGTCTCCCAGGCGCACAAGGGCGAACTGGTCATGGGCGCCGGTGTGGACTCCTACAACGGCTACGGCCAGCGCGGATCCTTCCACGTGATCGAGCACCAGATGGCAGCCGCCGTCGAACTCTTCCCGATCTTCGCCCGGGCCCACGTGCTCCGGACCTGGGGCGGGATCGTGGACACCACCCTGGATGCCTCCCCGATCGTAGGCACCACCCCGGTGGAAAACATGTTCGTCAACTGCGGCTGGGGCACCGGCGGATTCAAGGGCACACCGGCGGCCGGGCTGACGTTCGCCCACACGATCGCCACCGGAGAACCGCACAAACTCAACAAGCCCTTTGCACTCGAGCGCTTCGAAACCGGCGCCCTGATCGACGAACACGGCGCCGCCGCCGTGGCCCACTAGAAAGAGGTAAGGACATGCTCCTGATTCCCTGCCCCAACTGCGGTCCCCGCGACGAGACCGAATTCCACTACGGCGGACAGGCCCACGTGGCCTACCCCGAAAACCCGGCAGAGCTCACGGACCGCGAATGGGCCGAGTACCTGTTCTACCGCGACAACACCAAGGGCGCCTTCGCCGAACGCTGGCTGCACAGCACCGGCTGCCGGCAATGGTTCAACATGCTCCGCGACACCGTCACCTACGACATCCAGGCCGTCTACCCGATGGGTCAGCTCCGGCCCGCCACAGGCCCCACAGCCCCCACCGTCACCAGCCCCGTCTCCCCGGAAGGAGCAGTCAAATGACCGCTCAGCCGCAGCCCGCGCGTCTTAGCACCGGCGGACGCATCGACCGCAGCGTCACGTGGCGCTTCACCCTGGACGGCCGTGAATACACTGGCCACCCCGGCGACACCCTCGCCTCCGCCCTGCTGGCCAACGGCCGGCTCCGCGCGGGTGACTCCCTGTATGAGGGCCGGCCCCGCGGCATCATGTCCGCCGGCGTCGAGGAATCCAACGCCCTGGTCAAGGTCGCGGCCCGGTTCCCGGGCCACGTGGCCGAATCCATGCTCCCGGCCACCACGGTGTCCCTCGTGGACGGCCTCAGCGCCGAGTACCTCAGCGGACTGGGCAAGCTGGACCCGGCCGAGGACCACGCCGAATACGACAAGAAGTATGTCCACACCGACGTCCTGGTGGTCGGTGGCGGCCCGGCAGGCCTGGCCGCGGCCCGCGAGGCCGTCCGCTCCGGCGCCCGGGTCATCCTTATCGACGACCAGCCCGAACTGGGCGGCTCGCTGTTGTCCGGCTCCACGGATCCGGCCCTCGTCGAGAGCATCGAAGGGCAGCCCGCCCTGGAATGGGTGGCCAATGTTGAAGCCGAACTGATCTCCGCGGCCGAATGCACGGTGCTGAACCGCACCAGCGCCTTCGGCTCCTACGACTCCAACTACGTCATCGCGGCCCAGAACCGGACCGACCACCTCCTGACCCCGGCCGCCCCCGGTGTTTCCCGCCAGCGGATCTGGCACATCCGGGCCGCCCAGGTCATCCTGGCCCCGGGCGCCCACGAACGCCCGCTGGTCTTCGAAAACAACGACCGCCCCGGCATCATGCTCGCGTCCGCAGTCCGCACCTACCTCAACCGCTACGCCGTCGCCGCCGGTTCCCGGGTGGTCATCAGCACCACCAACGACAGCGCCTACGCCCTGGCCGCCGACCTCCGCGCCGCGGGCATCCGGGTCGAAGCCGTCGTAGACGCCCGTGCACAGCTAAGCGAAACCGCTTCCGCAGCTGCGGCCGCGGGAACGCGGGTGCTGATCGGCAGCGCCGTCGCCAACACCACCGCTGCTGACTCCGGCGACGGCCGGCTCCTCGGCGTCACCGTCCGGAGCATCAACGACGCCGGCGAACTCACCTCGGGCATCGAACAGCTCGCCTGCGACCTGCTGGCCGTCTCCGGCGGCTGGTCCCCCGTGGTTCACCTGCACTCCCAGCGCCAGGGCAGGCTTCGCTGGGACGAAGACCTCGCCGCCTTCGTCCCCAACAGCGTGGTCCCCAACCAGCAGATGGCCGGCTCCGGCCGCGGCAGCTTCGCCCTCGGCGACTGCGTGGCCGAAGGCATCTCCGCCGGAGCCGCGGCGGTCATCGCCGCGGGCTTCGAGTCCGATGCTGAACCGTCTGCGCCGACGCCGCCGCGCGCCGCCGCCCCCACCCGCCAGCTCTGGCTGGTGCCCGGGCAGGACGGCGGCCCGGATGACTGGCACCACCACTTCGTGGATTTCCAGCGCGACCAGTCCGTGGCCGATGTCCTCCGCTCCACCGGTGCCGGCATGCGGTCCGTGGAGCACATCAAGCGCTACACCTCGATCAGCACCGCCAACGACCAGGGCAAGACCTCCGGGGTGAACGCGATCGGCGTCATCGCCGCCGCGCTCCGGACAGCCGGCGAAGCGTCCCGCGGGATCGGCGACATTGGCACCACCACCTACCGGGCACCGTTCACCCCCGTGGCGTTTGCCGCCCTGGCCGGACGACAGCGCGGCGAACTCTTCGACCCCGCCCGCCTCACCTCCATCCACCCCTGGCATGTCGCCCAGGGAGCCCTCTTCGAAGACGTCGGGCAGTGGAAGCGGCCGTGGTACTACCCGCAGGACGGCGAAGACATGGACACCGCGGTGCTCCGTGAATGCGCCGCCGTCCGGGAATCCGTGGGCTTCATGGACGCCACCACCCTGGGCAAGATCGAGATCCGCGGCAAGGACGCCGGCGAGTTCCTGAACCGCATCTACACCAACGCGTTCAAGAAACTCGCTCCGGGTTCGGCCCGCTACGGCGTCATGTGCACCCCGGACGGGATGATCTTCGACGACGGCGTCACCCTGCGCCTGGACGAGGACCGCTTCTTCATGACCACCACCACCGGCGGCGCCGCCAAGGTGCTGGACTGGCTGGAGGAATGGCTGCAGACCGAATGGCCGGAACTGGATGTGCACTGCACCTCCGTCACGGAGCAGTGGTCCACGATCGCCGTCGTCGGTCCGAAATCCCGCGCCGTTCTCGCCAAAGTGGCTCCGGAACTGGCAGCCGACGGCGGCCTGGACGCCGAGGCTTTCCCGTTCATGACGTTCAAGGAAACCACCCTGGCCTCCGGTGTCCAGGCCCGGGTCTGCCGGATCTCGTTCTCCGGCGAACTGGCCTACGAAATCAACATCCCGTCCTGGTACGGGCTGAGCACCTGGGAAGCCGTGGCGGCGGCCGGCGCGGAGTTCAACATCACCCCGTACGGCACCGAGACCATGCACGTGCTGCGTGCAGAGAAGGGGTATCCGATCGTCGGCCAGGACACTGACGGGACCGTGACACCGCAGGACGCCGGCATGGAATGGGTCGTGTCCAAGGTCAAGGACTTCATCGGCAAACGCTCCTACACCCGCAAGGACGCCGGCCGCACCGACCGGAAACACCTGGTCAGCGTCCTCCCCGTGGACGGCACCATCCGGCTCCCCGAAGGCACCCAACTGGTGGAACAGGGCATCACCGTCAACCCCGCCTACGGCCCCGTGCCCATGCAGGGATTCGTGACCTCGAGCTACCACAGTGCGGCGCTGGGCAGGTCGTTTGCCCTGGCCCTGATCAAGAACGGCCGCAACCGCATTGGCGAGACCCTGGTGGCCGCCGCCGGCGACCAACTCGTGGACGTAATCGTCGCAGAAACCGTACTATTTGACTCTGAAGGGGCCCGCAAAGATGGCTGACACTGCAGCACTCGAAAATTCCAAGAAGATCCAGACCCTCAGGAAGAGTCCGGCGTCGCTCCTGAGAACGGCTTTTGAAGCGGGATCCGTTGCGGGCACCGTGGAGCTGCGCGAGGTGCCGTTCCTGACCATGGCAGGGCTCCGGGTCGATCCTGCCGGCGACGCAGGGCAGCGGCTGGGCGCCCTCACAGGTGGCCTGCCCTCCGCTTCCGGGGAAGTCCGCGGCAGCGGCGACACCGCAGTGCTGTGGCTGGGCCCGGCAGAATTCCTGCTCGTGGCCCCCGCCGAATCCCACGAAAGCCTGGGCGGTGAGCTCCCCCGGACGCTCATCGCAGCACTGGGTGACGGCCAGGGCCAGGTGGTGGATCTCTCGGCTAACCGCACCACGCTCGAGCTCTCCGGACCCCGGGCCAGTGCCGTGCTGGAGAAGGGCTGCGCCCTGGACCTGCACCCCCGCGTCTTCCAGCCCGGAACGGCCCTGTCCACGGAAATCGGCGGCATCCCCGTCGTTCTGTGGAAGACCGGGGACGAGACCTACCGGATCTTCCCGCGGGCATCCTTCGCGGAGTTCCTCGGCCGCTGGCTCCTCGACGCCATGCGCGAATATGCCTCCACCGAGGTCCCCTGATGGCGCTCAGCGTCCTTGACCTGTTTTCTGTTGGCATCGGGCCGTCCTCCTCCCACACGGTCGGCCCGATGCGGGCGGCCAAGCGGTTCGCCGACGGGCTCAAGAGCGACGGGCAACTGAGTTCCACGGCGAGGGTGCAGGCCGAGCTGTTCGGTTCCCTCGGCGCCACCGGCCGGGGCCACGGTTCGGACAAGGCCGTCGTCCTGGGCCTCCAGGGCCAGGACCCCGAGACAGTGGACACCGCTACGGCGGATGACCAGGTGGCAGCCGCTGCCCTGGATGCGGAACTGCAGCTCGCCGGCCATCACCGGGTGGATTTCAACTGGGATGAGGACGTGGTCCTGCACCGCCGCAAGTCGCTGCCCGCCCATCCGAACGGCATGACCTTCCGGGCCCTTGACCGCGCCGGCGACGTCCTCAGCGAACGGAGCTTCTATTCGATTGGGGGCGGCTTTGTCGTCGATGGCAATGCACAAGGCGCCGACCACGTGGTGGCCGACGACACGGTGCTGCCCTACCCGTTCACAACAGCTGACGAACTCCTCGAAATATGCCATCGAGAGAATATGTCCGTCTCCGACGTCATGCTGGCCAACGAACTCGTCTGGCGCACCGAAGCCGACCTCCGGGAGAAGCTCTTGGCCCTGTGGGCGGTCATGCGCCAGTGCGTGGAAAACGGCTGCGCTGCCGAGGGAATCCTGCCCGGCGGGCTGAACGTCAAACGGCGCGCCCCGTCGTTGTTTCGGACGCTGGCAGCATCCGCCGTCAGCGCCGAGGCGGACGCCCGGAACCCATCGCCGGTCCAGGTCCCTGCCGACCCGCTGCTCGCCATGGAATGGGTGAACCTCTTCGCGCTGGCCGTCAACGAGGAAAACGCCGCGGGGGGCCGGATCGTCACGGCGCCCACCAACGGTGCCGCCGGCATTGTGCCGGCCGTGCTGCACTATTACGTCAAGTTCGTCCCCGGCGCCAACGACGACGGCGTGGTCCGCTTCCTGCTGGCCGCGGCCGCCGTCGGGATCCTGTTCAAGATCAATGCCTCCATCTCCGGGGCAGAGGTCGGCTGCCAGGGTGAAGTCGGATCGGCGTGCTCCATGGCGGCGGCGGGGCTCTGCGAAGTGCTGGGCGGCACCCCGGAACAGGTGGAAAACGCCGCCGAAGTCGGGATCGAACACAACCTCGGCCTGACCTGCGACCCCGTCGGCGGGCTGGTGCAGATCCCCTGCATCGAACGCAACGCCATTGCCAGCGTCAAAGCCATCAACGCCGCCCGCCTGTGCCTGCACGGGGACGGCAGCCATAAAGTCTCGCTGGACAAAGCCATTAAGACCATGCGCGAAACAGGAGCAGACATGAAAACCAAGTACAAGGAAACCTCCCGCGGAGGCCTCGCCGTGAATGTCGTGGAGTGCTGACCATGGCCGAGAACCAGAGCACCGAAACCGTGGAGCACATCCTGACCCTGGACTGCCCGGAAACGCGCGGGATCGTCCACGCCGTGTCCGGCTTCCTGCTGGACCAGGGCTGCGACATCCTGGAAAGCAAACAGTTCGACTCACAGCTGGACGGCCATTTCTTCATGCGGCTCCACTTCGCCTCGGCCGGGGACCAAACCACCCTGGACACGCTTCGGGAAGCCTTCGTTCCGGTCGCCGACAAATTCGGCATGCGCTGGGACCTGCGGCGGCACGGCAGCAAACGGCGGGTCCTGATCATGGTCTCGAAGTTCGAGCACTGCCTCAACGATCTGCTGTACCGGGCCCGCACCGGGGAACTGCCCATCGAGATCGTCGGCGTCGTCTCGAACCATCCCGATCACCGGCGGACCGTCGAATGGCACGGAATCCCGTTCTTCCATGTGCCCATCACCCCGGACACCAAGCCCGCGGCCGAGCAGCGGCTCCTGGAACTGATCGACCGGATGGACGTTGAACTGGTGGTCCTGGCTCGCTACATGCAGGTCCTCAGCGACAACCTCACCCGCCAGCTGGATGGCCGCGCCATCAACATCCACCACTCCTTCCTGCCCAGCTTCAAGGGCGCGAAGCCCTACCACCAGGCGCACGCCCGGGGCGTGAAGACGGTCGGCGCCACCGCCCACTATGTCAACGCCGAACTGGACGAGGGGCCGATCATCGCCCAGCAGGTGGTGGAAGTAGACCACACCTTCGGGCCCGAGGACCTCGTGGCCGCCGGACGCGACACCGAGTGTAAGGCGCTCTCCAACGCCGTCCGCTGGCACTGCGAGGGACGCGTCATCCTCCAGGGCAACAGGACGGTCGTGCTGCGCTAGGTTTGGCAGCATGATCCTGCCCCTCGAGGACCGCGAAGCCGCCGCCCCTGCCTACATCCTGCGGGGTGCCCTCATCACGGACGGCGACTGCACACCGGGCTGCGTGGTGGCGGTGAACGGCGGCCTGATCGCCTACGCGGGACCCGGCGACGGCTTTGACGCCGCACATTTCCCGGGTGCGGAGGAGCTCCCGCTGCCGCCCGGCAGCTCCCTGCTTCCCGGGCTTGTCGACCTCCATTGCCACGGCGCCGCGGGCGGCGGATTCCCGGCCGGCAACGACCGGGCCTGCCGGGCGGCCGTGGACTTCCTGCACCGCAACGGGACCACCAGCCTCCTGGCCAGCCTCGTCACGGCCCCGGAAGATGAGCTGGTGGGGTCGCTCGGCGTACTCAAGGTCCTGGCGGCCGAGGGCCTGATCGCCGGCGTGCACTGCGAGGGGCCCTTCCTCTCCGCCGCCCGCTCCGGCGCGCAGGACCCGCACTGGCTCCGCGCCCCCGACCCTGCGCTGCTCCGGCGGCTGGTGGCGGCGGCCGGCGGAGCCCTGCGGACCATGACCTACGCCCCCGAACTGCCCGGCGCGGGTGAGCTCCTCCGGATCCTCACGGACCACGGGGTGATCCCCTCGCTGGGCCATACCGATGCCGCGGCCCCCGTGGCCGCGGCCTCACTGGCGGAGGCCGCGGACCTCATCCGCGGGGGCGCGGCTTCCGGGGCCTTCGGGCCGCGCGCCCGGCCCACGGTGACCCATCTGTTCAACGGCATGCCTCCCCTGCACCACAGGAGTCCCGGACCGGCGGCCGCGTGCCTGCGGCTGGCGGCCGCCGGCACGGTCGTCGTCGAGCTCGTCGGCGACGGCGTGCACCTCGACCCGGAGACGGTCCGGATGGTCTTTGACCTGGTCGGAGCCGGGGGCATCGCGCTGGTGACGGACTCCATGGCGGCGACCGGGCTGCCCGACGGCGACTACGAACTCGGCCCCGCGGATGTGGTGGTGCACGACGGCGTGGCCACCCTGCGGAGCAACGGCGCCCTTGCCGGGGGAACGGCGACCCTGTTGGAGGTTGTCCGCGCCACCATCGCGGCGGGAGTGAGTCCGGCCGACGCCGTCGCGGCGGCCACCCTGGTCCCGGCCCGTGTCCTGGGCCTGGAGGCCGAGATCGGCGCCCTCCGGGCTGGAATGCGCGCGGATATCATCGCCGTCGACCCGGGTTTCGACCTCGTGGCCGTGCTGCGCGGCGGACGGATCCTGCCGGACCATCGACGTGCCGCGCGTTAGCCCCTGAACCCGCGGGGCCCACGGCGGTGCGGAAGTTTCGAGCCCCTCGTTTTGTTGTTCTGAGTGTGGGCAAACATTACTTCCGGAAAGGAGCCCGCCATGATCCGCATCGCTATCGTGCTCGGGAGCACCCGGCCCGGTCGCCTCGGAAAGGCCGTCGCCGACTGGGTAAGTGCCCGGGCATCAGAACGCGGCGATGCCACCTTTGACGTCCTCGACGTCGCCGATTTTGATCTTCCGCTGCTGGACGAGCCGCTGCCACCCTCCCTCGGCCGGTACAGCCAGCCCTACACCAAGGCCTGGTCCGAAGCTGTCGACGGATTCGACGGCTACATCTTCGTCACGGGCGAGTACAACCACTCGATTCCCGGCGCACTGAAAAACGCTGTGGACTACCTCTACAAGGAGTGGAACAACAAGGCGGCCGGGTTTGTCAGCTACGGAAGCAGCGGCGGCATCCGCGCCGTCGAACACTTCCGCGGAGTGTCCGCGGAGCTGCAGATGGCCGACGTCCGGGCCCAGGTGGCGCTGCCCCTGGCCACGGAGTTCGCGAATTACCGCACTTTCATCCCGACGGCGGCCGCGGAAAAGAGCCTGCAGATCCTGTTTGACCAGGTGATCGCGTGGTCCGGCGCGCTGAAGGTCCTCCGGCCAGGCCATGCCCACGGAACAGAAGACGCCAGCGCGGCCTGACCGCTGCCCTGGCTTAGCCCGGTTAGCCGTCCCGCGGGGGCGTGCCGGTGTCCGCCTACGCCGGAGTCCCCGTCCTGCGCCGCCGCCGACGGACGGGGGGCGTGTCTCCGCCGTGTGGCGCCGCGGCATAGGGACTGGGCTGGGGCACGTTCTGGCCCGGAACGGAATCTGGCACCAGGACGTGGACTGTGCCGCCGGATGATTCCCGCGCGGCTCCGCCTGCGACGCTGCGCAGGTAGTCCAGGGCGCCTTCTTCGCTGAACCCGTACTCCCGCACCAGCGTCCGCAGCGCCAGCCCGGCCAGTGCCCGGGAGAGCTGCGCCGAGGAGAGGTCTGCGCCGCCGCCGGACCTCAGCGCCAACTCCTGGACCAATCGCAGTGCACGGGAGATGTAGCGGGCCAGCCGAGCCGCTGCGATGATGTCTGCGCTGGTGAAGACGTGCGGCCACGCGGCGTACAGGTTCACGGCGGCATGGAAGACCGCTTGTGGTGCCAGTGGAACGGATACGAGGGACCGGACCCCGAAGGCTGCGGCGGCGCTGGCGTATCCGGGCCAGCGCCGCTCCAGGGAAGTGTCGCCCACGAACACATATTCGCCGGTTCGGACCGCCGTGCGGGCGGGCCCGTCGTCGAAGGAACGCTGCGCCTCGTCGGCGGCCCGTGCCGGTGCGCTGCCCGCGGTCAGCGTGAGTGCCTCCGCGGACCCGACCAGTGTCACTGCCCAGCTGATCCCACGGCCGGGACCACCGATGTCGTCGACAAACTCACTCACGGCTTCGCTGAGGAAGGCACCGACATCCGGGTCGTTGAAGTGCAGCTCCCAGAAGGAGGCATAACGATCCTGCCGGCCGTCTCTTGCAATTCCTTGGGTCATGTTCCACGCTCGAGAT
>Ga0207691_10006010_pt1 | contig 11721 bp, 12 predicted proteins | sample KBSM13metaG_FD_184327 | JGI IMG/M metagenome (GOLD analysis project Ga0207691, IMG submission 184327) | Miscanthus rhizosphere microbial communities from Kellogg Biological Station, Michigan, USA - KBS M1-3 metaG (SPAdes) (version 2) | ecosystem: Host-associated > Plants > Roots > Rhizosphere >...
CCTAACTTCTTTTGCCAATGTATCAATAGATATTTCATTGAAACGAATTACATTATTCCCGCTATACATTTTACGGCGTATAATAGCATTGATCCTTGCTGCCAGTTCTGACAAATGAAATGGCTTTACAAGGTAATCATCTGCACCAAGACGTAATCCGTTGATACGATCATCTATTGAGTTTTTAGCTGAAATAATGATGACACCATCTGTCTTTTTATTGTTCTTTAATTCTTTCAACAATTGCATCCCTGAACCACCCGGAAGTGTAATGTCTAAAGCGATGCATTCATAATCGGAGGTTTCAATTTTATCAAGAGCTTGTTTAAAATTTGAAGCAACTTCACAAGTATAGTTTTCGTTTTTTAAATAAGAAGCAATACTTGCGGCAAGTTCTTTTTCATCTTCAATAATAAGCAATTTCATAAACTGAAAACTACAGATTTTTTATAACACCATTCTTGGAAACCTCTTCTTCAGAATTCCTTTAGAATCCACGGGTAGTTTGTGGGTTAAACTGAAACCCAAAACGGACAGGATATTGAAAAATCAAAATATAAACTTTAAAAGAATGAATAAAACGATCGTATCCCTGTTGATGACATTTACAATTTTCATTTGTTCTTTATCATTGAATGCTCAAAAAGATTTTCAGCAAGACACCACTTATTATGAGAAGTTCCCTGATAAGACCACCGTCCGATTGTATTTATCAAAAAAATATGTGCACCTTAATTTCCCTTCTGACGGAAGCGCAGATAATCTTGAGTATAGAGCAAACCCCAAACTGAATCTTGGTGTAGGTGTTACCATAAAAAATATTTCAATAAATCTTTTTAATGGCTTTAGTTTTTTAAACAAGGGTAGTGATGAAAAAGGAAAAACAAAAGGCTTCAATTTCCAGGTACATGTATATCCCCATAAATGGGCCATTGACCTGATGTATATATCCCCTAAAGGATATCATTTGGAACCACAAGGATTGGCAGGAGTTCCCGTAGACAAATATTATTATCGTGAAGATGTGAAAACCACTTTCTTTGGCATTTCTGCTTATCAGGTCCCTAACAAAAAAAGATTTTCTTATCGTGCCGCACTCTTGCAAAGTGAGTGGCAAAAGAAATCAGCCGGGTCAATTATATATGGCGGTGAAATTCATCACGGTACAGTACAGGGCGATAGTGCATTGATACCTGCTTTCTATAGCAGTAAATTTCCACAAGCAGGAATTAATAAGATCAATATCCTGAGTTTTGGTCCGGGAGCAGGCTATGCTTATACGTTGGTGATGGCACAACACTTTTTTATTACAGGCTCCGTGGTGGTTAATTTAGATGTCAATTTTGTAAGAGAGGAAGATGAAACAAGAAAAGAAAAAAATGTTTCTCTTAACCCATCCCAGGTATTTAAAGCAGCGGCTGGGTATAATGGAAGAAAGTGGAATATAAGTGCTAACTGGACAGGTAGCTCGATATCGACACAAGGTTCTCTTACTCCGGAAAATTATAAATTCTCATCAGGCAATATCCGGCTTGTAGTTGCCCATAGGTTTGACAGGCATAAAAAAAATCCTAGCTAACGCCGTAAAAAATTATTAAGAAAAGACTGCAAGACCGTCGATCGCGGGATCAATAAACATTAGTCAGTTCCACCTCAAATATGAGAATAGAGTTTGCAGGAATAACAGTATTACCTGCTCCATCTCTGACAACCTGGCTGCCGTAAGCAAGTGTTGGCGGACAATACAATTTAATTTTCCCTCCCGGTTTGATCAACGGTATTCCTTTTTTCCAGGCTTCGATCAAATTACTCAGTGAAAAAGTTACTGGTGTAGTGGCTTGGTCAAAGATAGTTCCATTCGTTAATTGCCCCTTATATTTCACCCCTACGGTTGAGCAAGCAGATGCTGAAGAACCAGAGCCGGCGGCATCTATGGTATAATACATGCCACTGCAATGTTTGGTGGCAGTAATTGCGGCTGTTGACAGGTAAGCTTCCAATTGGGTTATTTCAGAAGCCGGAGCAGCAAATGTACAGGCATCATAATTACACATATCATCATTTTTCTTGGAACAAGATGATACTAAGATCACAGAGCACAGAATGACAAAGATCCGCTTCATTAATTTTAAAATTTTGGCAAATATAGAGGAGACAAACCAAAAAGTTCAGTTAACTATTTCATTTCAAAAACCCCCGGTTCAAAAGCCTTACCATTAGGGACTTGGTTGCCAAAGAAATCTTTTTTCCCGGGATCGATCCCAAACATTTTTTTCAGATCAAGCCCCTTATTCCATAAAATATTATTACAGATCTTCAATAATACAGGGTTTGTTTTGAAACTATACGGGTCAGTAATGTTCGTGTATTTCGGAAGATCAAAGATCATTTTGTCGAATGTAATGCCATAAAACTTATTACTCATGATCTCATAACCACTGGACCTTGACCATTCTTCCATATTGCTGGACCCATTTTGCATGAAACCGCCGTTTTTACGCATCCATATATTGTTGAGGAAAATATCGGTTGTGCTGCTGTCAGCTCCGTAATAAATATCGCTGGTATCTGATGAAACAAAAACATTGTTTAAGAAATAAAATCTTTTATGCTCATTCAGTGGAGAAAAACTGAAAGAATATTTTGTATCGTTATAAAAAAGATTATTGTACGCATAAAAATCTGTAAACGTAGAATCGCCGTTATGGCCATTCCATATATACATCCCAGAAGCATTCTCCGTTACTCTTCCATCATTAATACTTACACAATACCGAACGATATTGTTTTTCCATATGCCGGCACTCCAATACTGAAAGATGCCATAGCCGCTTCCTTCATTCTCATATGAAAGACAATACTGAATAATGGAATTGGTAACACCACCATCAAGATCAAAGCCACCTCCATCGGCAGCGCCGGGTGCCGTTTTATTCCTGTAAGAAATACAATGTTGAATAATTACAGAGTCAGCTTCATAAGCCCAGATCCCAACGGGACCATTGCCAATTCGCGGCATATCCCACCCATTATTGGTCGCTGTGCAATATTCGATCAAAACATTTCGACAATTACCAACAACAATTCCATTACCGCTATGATTGGTAAGATTTGTAGGATCACCGGGATTATTATCAGCACGACAGTTGACAAAATGAATATTCTCTGATAATCGTTTTTGATAATCACCTTCAACAAGAATACCTGAATGGCCATTATCCTGTGCGATCACTCCGTTAATTTCGGCATCGCGGCAATTATATAATTGCAACCCGGCCTTTTGAAAGCCTGCTATTTCAAGGTTTTTAATTTTTACAGAACTGCAGTTAACCAATTTCACTCCATCTGTTGTATTGCCATTTTTACGGCCAGATCCATATAAAATAAAATTGCTGATCGAAAAATTTTTACATCCTGTAAAAACAAACCCTTCTTTATCGCCGGCATAAATTTTTGCTTTCTCTTTTCCGTAAGTAGTAAATACGACTGGTTTTTTAAAAGTGCCATTTATACCAATGCCCCTGATCGTTCCATTAAAAAAATCGCCACCATAAAAAAAAACAGTATCACCTTCTTTCAGATCCAATTTCCCAAAAGCTTCCAAACTCTCAAAAGGATGTGCTATGCTTCCATTTTGCGTTGCATCATTCACATCTCCATTATGACCTCTGAAATAGTATTTTTTTTGTGATGATGCAGATAAAAAAGATAACAGAACTAATAATACCAGCTGTAACCGTTTCATTGTAATTTATAATTGAAAACGACCAGGGATTGCTTTCTTACATTCCCATTGAAAACAAAAAGAAATGAAGACCTTCCCATGTTTTAAGAGTAACATTTTTCTTACCCATAAATTCTGTAAAACCAGTTACCCCTTTTCCTGTTAATTCCTTCACTCTATTTTCGGTATTCAATCCAAAATAAGTAACAGCAGGATAACTGAAATTTTTTGTTTGGTGCAAACCGATCAGCATTAGCCCGTCAGAAAGAATTGCCCATGGATAAGGTTGTGACATTTGTGATTTCACTTCAAAGCCAAGTTTTTTCCAATACTCGATAGAGTTATTAAGATCAGTAACAGGATGACAGAATTCACCAAAAGCCCCACATTCTTTATTAGGATATTTATCTTCTGTTTGAAGAGCTATGGGATTCATATTAAGCATTGTTATTCCCGTTGGCTGTTTAAACAACCCTACGTTGGAAGCAAGCATTATATTTAACCCATCAAGTGATTTGAAATAATATCTTTTTATTAAGTCTTCTTCTTTTGGTTTTTTTGTAAACCCGATCCCATTTTTTTCCAGTTGTGCCACTGTGCTTTCAATATCCTTAACATAGTAAGTAAGTCCCGCATACTTCACGGAATCTTGTCTCATCATGATCAGCAGGCTACCATCACTTACCAGCGCCCAGGGAGCTGGCATAACATTAGAGGCAATTTTTAGAAATCCTATCTTTTCATAAAAAGCAACTGAAGAATCAAGGTTTGGTGAGGTAACATAGATACTGGCTACTTCGCCAAGTTTAGTTTGCGAAAAAGCAGCGATCGAAAAGCTTGAAATGATGATTGCTAATAAAAATTTATACCCCATAAAATGATTTTTGACGTCTGCAAGTTAACACAGCAAATAACATCATTTGAATATCAATTAAAATAAAAAATCACTTCTTACCTATCATCCCAAAAATCTTTTCTAAAGCAGCATTAAAATCTGACGGCTTTTCGATCATTGGATAATGACCTGTTCCGTGTACATACACAACCTCTGCGGAAGCTTTACAGTATTTTTTTAAGGAATCGATATGCGTAGTGTCACCATCGCTATTTACAAGATAAAGTGTATGCGCTAATAGTTGCATCATGCCTCTTTCTTTTTGAGAAACATCAAGCAACGACCGCAATACTTTCATGGCGACAATCGAATCATTCATCTTGAAATCTTTTACCACACGATTTACGATAGAAGTATCAGCCGATGGCTGGAAAAGATTTTGTTTTGTGTAAACTTCAACTGTTCCGGAAAAGCTGCTGTCCATCATCGCAAAAAAACCTTCTACTTGTCTGCTTTCTTCTTCTGAAAGTTTTACGCCGGGCTTTTTAAGATTATCGATCCCCACTATACCAATCACTGACCCCGGATATTTTGTATCCATTAATAATAAAATATCTCCTGACATGGAATGTCCTATAAGTATTACATTCTTCAATTTTTTTGTTTTGATAAATTCATTGATGTCATCAGCGTATTGTTCAAAAGTCCACTCGGCCCGGTTCTTATCCGATCTGCCAAATCCCGGCAAGTCAAGAGTCACCACCTTATATCTGTTACAGAAATACTCTGATTGATCATTCCAATATTCTTTATTAATGCACCAACCGTGAACGAACAGCAAGGTAGTATCTCCATTGCCGCATTGGTTGTATGCAATGGTAACATCATTCACTTTTATATTGGCATTTTCTTCCTTGACAGCCGGTGTGTTACAAGAAAACAAAATAATTGCCGGCAACAAGGCTAAATATATTTTCATAAAAAAGAAATTATGAAAAACAAATGTGGCAAATAAATTGTTGCATATAAAAAATATTTTATGAACTTTATATTCTTTCCTCACATCAAAACTAACGATATGAATTTTCAAAAACTTATCTCTGGGTGCAGTCTTGCCTGTATTATTTTTTTAAGTTCCTGTAATAGCAACGACAAAGAAGCTGATAAATCAGAAACAAATAAAGCAGAAATTAAAACGCCTAAAATAAAAGAAGAGACTGTAAGTTATAAAATTGATACGCTCAATATGAACAGTTACGTTGTCTATGATGAAAATATACAAGGCCAGCGTCCGGCGGTTTTGGTTGTTCATGAGTGGTGGGGATTGAATGATTATATAAAACGGCGTGCTAGAATGCTTGCTGAAATGGGTTATATCGCAATGGCGGTTGATATGTACGGCAATGGCCGAATGGGAAACGATCCCGGTGCTGCACAAGCTTTGGCAACCCCTTTTTATATGCACCCGGATATGGCAAAAAAACATTTTGATGCAGCCTTGGAAGAATTCAAAAAAAATCCAAATGTTGATCAAAGTAAAATAGCAGGCATTGGCTATTGTTTTGGAGGTGGTATACTTCTTAATCTTGCCAGAATGGGTGAACCCTTAAATGGCGTTGTAAGTTTTCATGGAAGTCTTGTTGGTACACCTGCCGATAAGAATTTGACAAAAGCAGAAATATTGGTTTGTCATGGCGAAGCTGATTCATTTGTTCCAAAAGAACAGGTTGATAAGTTTAAAAAGCAAATGGATTCAATTGGTAAATCTTATACGTTCAAATCGTATCCCGGGGCCACGCATGCTTTTACAAATCCTGATGCTACTGAAACCGGAAAGAAATTTAAAATGCCGATAGAATACAATGCAGCTGCTGACACTGCATCATGGAATGATATGAAAGAATTTTTTGGAAGGATCTTTAAATGATTTTTTATTCTTTGGGGATTTTCCCGTGAAGATTCAGAGAATGACAAATCATTTACTTTAGTCAATTTTTCATTTCAAATCTTTCCTTACATTTATCGTCCTAAAATAAATATCATGAATATGTCTTTTGCAAAAAAATTATTGGCAGCCGTAATCGTTTCAGCAGCACTTGTTTCATTCAGTACTAAAGCAGACCGTACAAACTTCTCTGGTAGCTGGGCATTGAATGAAGGTAAAAGCGATTTCGGTGAAAGAGGAGCAAGGTTTGCTACTAAAGCATTAAAAGTGGATCAAAAAAGTGATGCGATCACTATATCAAGGACTACACCTTCTTTCCAGGGTGGAGATGATGTGACCACCACCGAAACTCTTGGCTTTGATGGAAAAGAAGTACAGGGCACAGGCTTTGGAGGATCCGTAAAAAAATCAACTTTGAAATGGGCTGGTGATGGACAAAGTTTGGCGATCAGTTCTACTACTACAGGAGAGAGAAATGGTCAAAGCTTTACATTCTCCGGAACAGAAACATGGACATTGGGTGATGGAGGTAAATCTCTTACCGTGACTACAGTTAGAACTAGTCAACAAGGAGAAGTAACTACAAAAGCTGCTTACGATAAACAATAATTAACACAAGCTCTCAACTAATTATTTCATAACTTTCTTATCACCAAAAAACAAACTGGTATGAGAAAGTTATTTTTTTTATTGCTTTTTATTTCAACTATCACATCAGCCCAACAACAAGAAAAGTTCAATGGGCTTAACATGAATCTCGGGAATCTTTTCCGGTTGAGTGATGCAAAGACAAGATCTATTAGTCCTGAAAACTTAACGGGTGAGCCGGGCAAAGGTGGAATGGCGACTTTGGAAAATGGCAATGCTAAAAATGCTGCAAGGGATCTTGGACAAGGATGGAAAGTAAATCCATTTATTGTTATTAAGCCCGGTGAAACATTTACAATGGCCGAGATCACCGGTCCCGGTGCTATTCAGCATATTTGGATGACACCAACCGGTAACTGGCGTTTTTCTATTCTTCGTTTTTATTGGGATGATGAAAAAGAACCATCAATAGAGGTTCCTGTCGGCGATTTTTTTGGCGCAGGATGGGGCGGCTATTCTAATCTCAATTCTTTAGCCGTTACAATTAATCCCGGCAGTGCATTTAATTGTTATTGGGTAATGCCATTCAGAAAAAAGTGCAAGATCACCATGACAAATATCAATGTAGAGAACATGACATTATATTACCAGGTTGATTATACATTGACAACCGTACCCGACGATGCCGCCTATTTTCATGCACAATACAGGAGAAGCAACCAGGTAAAAGATGGCATTTGCACTCTCATCGATAATATTGAAGGCAAAGGACAATATGTTGGAACTTATCTGGCGTGGGGTGTACATAATAATGGATGGTGGGGCGAAGGCGAGATAAAATTTTTTATGGATGACGATACAAAGTTCCCGACGATCAATGGGACAGGCACCGAAGATTATTTTTGCGGCTCTTATGATTTTGATACAAGAAAGAAAAATGCAGCCGGTATTGATGTTGTTGATTATACAGAATTTTCAACAGCCTATGCTGGCTTACATCATGTGGTGGATGGTGATGGCCATTACAATGTAATGCAACGTTTCGGTATGTATAGATGGCATATAATGGATCCTATTCGTTTTGAAAAAAAATTAAAAATTACTATACAGGATCTTGGTTGGAGAAGCGGGGGACGGTACCTTGTTCAGCAATCCGATATCAGTTCAGTTGTATTTTGGTATCAAACAGAACCACATCACAGTTTTCCGACACTGCCGTCAAAAAATGAATTAGAAGTAAATTGATAGATAAAACTGTATTTGTTTAGCCTTAGATCAAACAGCTTGCAGCACACATTCTTTGTATATGCCCGATTCAAAATGCCCGGTTTGAGCTTTTAATTGATCCATGAATTCTGTATTATCATCATTTCCAACAAAAAATTCAAGGATATAATCATAGCTACTACTTTCAAAATATGCTTTGTAAATATTTAGAAAGCGATAATGTAAAAGCTTACGACAGGAATTCATGTCTGTTTCATATCCATTCATGAAAACAAACACTTTGCTTTCATTTGTTTTTGAATTATGATTGCATTGTATCTGCAAAGGGGTATATCCGCCTAACTGACGTATCCTCATTTCAACTTCCGGGAAATGTGCCGATCTTCTTTCTTTTTTGAAAACAAATTTAAATTCATCCTTATAACACGAATGCTGTGATAAATATTTTGCTTTCTTTTTATTACCGGTTTCCTGTTGAAGTTTTATTTTCTGAATCTTCTTCATTTCTTTTGAATATTGATCCCATTGAGAAATAAATTCATTGTTATCTCCCATGGTCTCAAAAAAAACAAACTGAACGATGATCTCATTTTCCATTGTAAATAAATTGTTCTTTATCACTGTAATGTAACCTTAATTACTGACGTGGAAACGATAATGTTTGAAAGCACATACAATTAAGAATTCAATTAAGATATATTGACACGTCAAATCCTTCATCTGGTTGTCTTTACCTATTAAGCAAATTTTGTGTTATTTAGTAGCATGCTTGTTATGATTCAAAGGAAATTCATATCTTAAACCCCTATTTAAAATTATTGCCATGAATAATTCCCGCAGAACATTTATAAAAAGATCAGCACTTGCATTAGCAGGCAGTTCTTTATTATCAAGAGTTTCATTTGCCAACACAAATATGAAAGATAACGAACTGGTGGGTATTCAACTTTATTCAGTAAGAGCCGATATGGGTAAAGATCCATTGGGAACTTTGAAACAATTAGCCGCAATGGGCTATAAACATGTTGAGCATGCTAACTATGTGGACAGGAAATTTTACGGATATACTCCAACAGAGTTCAAAAAAATATTAGATGACCTTGGAATAAAAATGCCGAGTGGGCATACGGTATTAGGTTCACAACATTGGGATGCTGCAAAAAAAGAATTTACTGACTCGTGGAAATATACAGTGGAAGACGCAGCAACAATGGAACAGCAATATGTTATCAGCCCATCCCTTAACCCGGCGCTAAGAAAAGATAAAGATGGTCTTCTAAGCTTTATGGAAGTGTTTAACAAAAGCGGTGAGCTTTGCAAAAAATCAGGGATGAAATTCGGTTATCATAATCATGATTTTGAATTCAGTGAAAGTCTCGGCGGTGAAATGCTTTATGATATCATGATGAAAAACACAGATGCAAAATTGGTTATTCAACAATTGGATATTGGTAATTTGTACAATGGAGGCGCCAACGCAGCTGAGATCGTAAAAAAATATCCCGGCCGTTTTTCATCACTTCATGTAAAGGATGAAATAAAAGCAAGTGAAGGCAATGAAAAATATGAAAGCACTATTCTTGGCGCCGGTATAGTAAATACGAAAGATGTAATTGACATGGTAAGAAAAAATTCAAAAAATGTTCATTACATCATCGAGCAGGAATCATACCAGGGAAAGACACCGCTTGATTGTGCCAAAGAAGACCTGGCGATAATGAAGAAGTGGGGCTATTGATTTTAATAATATGTTTTAAAACGCTAAGCTTTAATAAAGTTTAGCGTTTTTTATTTTATGCATCAATAGAATCATACACTGTTACTTTCGTCCAAAGTGCGGAACATTCCTCAACAAATTTTAAATGAACAGGATCTGTTTGATAACTGTCCTGGTCGGCGGCATTCTCAAAAAATAATAACCAGCTTACATCATAAGAACTATCGATCACATCACGACGGGTGGCAGCAGCCTGACCGATATAAAAATTCTTGATCGTACTGACTTTTGAAAGTTTTTTCAATCCCTCGATCAATTTGGCTTTATCTTCCTTATTGCCGGAATTCTTTAACCAGAAATAAACATGGTGTATAAACATTCCTTTTTTTTGAGCGAAGATAATGTTTGACCTCAATAGGGATGCAAATGGAGCAATCAAACCCATAGTGCCAAGAAAACCGCGGCGGGAAGATATTTTCATAACAGTTAATTTTTTCCGAACTTAAAGGTTCTTCAGAAAATAAAAAAGCCTGAAGCGCCTAAGATGAAAAAGAATTCTATTCTCGCCATTGCTGCTATCTTGCTTATGCTCCTCGGTATTTATATGGTCTATCTTGGAACAAAAGGGAAAATTTTGCCTCCAACTATTACGGGCATCGGTTTTATGATCATTGCAATAGCTTTTTTGGGGATCAAGAAATAAGTAAACGGCTGTTCATAAACCCGGGTTATCACCACCTGTTTAAAATAATATTCACCTTTTGTATAATTTTCACATTTTAGGCGAATTTTTTGTCTTAATTTTTGACGGTGAAAAAACTTCTGGCACTTAGTTTTTTGTTTAGTATGCTCATTTTTCAATGCGCCGGTCAGGATGTGAGCGGTTATTGGAAGGGCACACTCAACATGAGAGGATGTTTTCCCGAAAATAATATTGAACTCCAGATAGACGCAAAAGGTAACATCCTTGTCGGCGGCTCATACCATTACCAGGATATTGATAATTATGTAAAGAAAAAATTCAGGGGAACATTTGACCGTGCATCAAAAAAACTTATACTGCAGGAAGGCATCGTAACAACTTATCATATCCCACAACGCTGTGTTATCTGTGTCAAAAATTTTGAGCTTACTTATTACCGGGAAGGAAACAAGGAAATGCTGAAAGGTTATTGGTCGGGCAATGTTTTGAATACATTGCAGAGTTGTGATGGCGGTTCTATTATTTTAACGCGGACGAGAGAATCAGCATTTAAAGAAATTCCGGAAATAGAAGTTGATACAGGCACCATTCGTCTCGACTTTTATGACAATGCTCAAATTGATGGCGATTCAATAACCGTCCTTGTAGATAAACAAGTCGTAATGACTCATCAAAGATTAGGTGCGAAACCACTGACCACTTATGTTAGAATAGATCTCAATAATACATTTCATGAAATAGAAATGGTTGCAGAAAATCTCGGTAGCATTCCTCCCAATACAGCCATTCTTATTATTACTGCAGGCAAGAATCGTCACTTATTAACATTAAGTTCTTCAGAAGTTAAAAGTGCAAGAGTCAGGATAGTGTATGATGGAGAAATAACAAAAGGTGGTCAAACTGTTGCCGCTTTATTAAAGAAGGAGCCTGATCAGTAACATTCAGAGTTAATCACATTCTTTTCACACACTTTCATTTACGG
>Ga0207691_10006016_pt1 | contig 11715 bp, 4 predicted proteins | sample KBSM13metaG_FD_184327 | JGI IMG/M metagenome (GOLD analysis project Ga0207691, IMG submission 184327) | Miscanthus rhizosphere microbial communities from Kellogg Biological Station, Michigan, USA - KBS M1-3 metaG (SPAdes) (version 2) | ecosystem: Host-associated > Plants > Roots > Rhizosphere >...
CGGCGAGCGTCGCGTCCGCGAGCGGCTTGACCTTCGCGACTCCGGCGCGCGCGTCGGGCGACGGCATCGCGTCGGCGTCGTCGACCGCATGCGCGAGCTTGTCGAGCGACTCGCCAACGAAGCGCAGGCTGCGCACGCTGCGCGGCGGAAACGCCCACGCGTTGCGCGCATTGGGAGACTGGCGCGTGCCGGCCAGCACGTGCAGTTGCTCGTTGACCTTGTCGATATCGGCGGCGAGTGCGGGCGCCTGCGTACGGCGTTTGGCCAGTTCCTCCTGCAGCTTGCCGACCGCGTGCGCCGCCGCGCCGATCTTCTCGCGCTCGAGTGCGATCTGCCGGGCCAGTGCGAACTGCTGCGCGTAGGCATCTTCGGACAAAGTCACACGCGGATCGGGCTTGATCAGCAGCGGCTGGGTCAGCCGCTTGCCGTCGACCGTCAGCGCGATCGTGTAGCGTCCCGGCGGCGCCCAGGTGCCGTCGGCGAACACGTTGCCTTCGGCCAGTACCGGCGCGAGCGCGTAGCGCAACGGCCAGACGAAACGGTGCATGCCCGGCGCGGTCGACAGCGTCACCGGCGTCTTCGCCCACTCCGGCGCGGTTTCGAGTTTCGCCAGGTCCACCGCGGCCGGCTGCATGTCGCTGCTGTAATGGCGCACGACCGCGCCTCCGGCATCGAGGATGTCCAGTTGCAGCGGCGCCTTCGGCTTGGTCCTGAGCACGTAGTCGATCGCCGCGCCCTCCGGCGGATTCGCGGCCATCGGCTCGTCCTTCGGCATCGGCGTGCCGGTGAACTCGGGACGATGCACGCGCACCGCGGGACTCGGCGCATACAACCACGCGCCGGCCGCCGCGACGTCGGCATTGGCCTGGCGCAGCGCCGAGACGTCGTCGAGGATCCAGAAGCCGCGACCGTGCGTCGCGATCACGAGATCGGTGTCGTGCACGACGAGGTCGCGCACCGACGTCACCGGCAGTTTCCCCTGCAGCGGCTGCCAGTGGTTGCCATCGTCGAACGATACGTACACGCCTTTTTCCGTGCCGGCGTAGAGCAGGCCGGCGCGCACCGGATCGGCACGCACGACGTTGACCGCGCTGCCGTCGGCGATTCCGCTCGCGATCAATTGCCACGACTTGCCGCCGTCGTGCGTGCGATAGACGTACGGGTGGAAGTCGTCGAGCCGATGGCGGTCGACGGCCGCGTATGCGCTGTCCGCATCGAACGGCGACGCGTCGATGATGCCGACCTTGGACCACGGCGTCAGCGCCTTCGGCGTGACGTTGTCCCAGTGCTCGCCCTCGTCGCGCGTGCGCCAGATCAGGCCGTCGTCGGTGCCGACCCACAGGTCGCGATCGGCCGTGCGCGACGGCGCGATCGCATAGATCACGCCGCGCCGCTCGCCCATGCCGAGGTTGTTCGCGGCACCCGGCGCGTCGAGCGTGGCCGGCGTGCCCGGGTTCTCGCGGGTCAGGTCCGGGCTGATCGCCTGCCAGTGCTCGCCGCCGTCGGCGGTGCGGAACAGGCGCTGGTTGGAAAAGTATAAAATGTTCGGATCGCGGCGCGAGAACACGAGCGGCAGCGTCCACGTCCCGCGGTACAGGTCCGGCTCGGCCAAGGTCGGGTCGACGTGGCGCACCTGTTGCGTGCGCAGGTCGAGCTTGTCGACGCGGCCGCCGAACACGATCTGCGGATCGCGCGGATCCGGCGCGATGTTGTCGCTCTCGCCGCCCGGCGCCATCTCGTGGAACTGGGTCATGTTGATGCCGTCGTAATTCGCGCCGCGGCTCGGCAGGCCGAGAGCGCCGGAATCCTGCTGCGCGCCGTAGACCCAGTACGGGAAGCGGTTGTCCGTGCTGACGCGATAGATCTGTGCCGTCGGCTGGTTGTACCAGGAGCTCCAGGTCGTGCCGCCGTTCGCGGTGATCTGCGTGCCCTGGTCGGAGCCGAGGATCTGGCGCTGCGGATTCTGCGGATCGATCCACAGCGCATGGAAATCATCGCCGGTCTGGTCGCCCTTGAGCGGGATGAAGTTCTTGCCGCCGTCGTCCGAGCGCAGCACGATCGTGTTCATAGCGTAGACGCGGTCGGCATTCTTCGGGTCGGCCGTGATCTGGCCGAAATACCAGCCGCGTTGCCAGATGCGCGGGTCGGCGCTGGCGTGCGTCCAGTTCGCGCCGCCGTCGTCGGAGCGGTACAGGCCGCCCTCGTCGCCGTCGACCATCGCGTAGACGCGCTGCGGCGCCGCCGCGGACAGCGCGAGGCCGACGTGGCCGACGGCCTGCGGGAAGCCGTGTCCGTCGACGCGCTTCCACGTGTCGCCGGCGTCGGTCGACTTGTACAGGCCGCCGCCGGGTCCGTTCGATGGCGGGTAGACATTCCACGGGGGGCGCCGCGTCTGCCACAGCGCGGCGTAGATCACGTTCGGATCGTCGGGCTGGAACGCCAGGTCGATCGCGCCGGTGTCGACGTCCTTGAACAGCACTTTCTGCCAGGTCTTGCCGCCGTCGCGCGAACGGAACACGCCGCGTTCGGCATTCGGACCGTACGGATGGCCGAGCGCCGCGACGTAGACGATGTCGGCGTTGCCCGGATGCACGAGGATGCGGCCGACCTGCTGCGTATCGCGCAGGCCGATGTGCGCCCAGGTCTTGCCGCCATCGCCGGACTTGTACACGCCGTCGCCCTGGGCGATATCCGAACGCATGTCCGCTTCGCCGCTGCCGGCGTAGATGATCTTCGGATTCGACGGAGCCAGCGCGATTGCGCCGATCGTGCCGACCGGCTGCGAATCGAAGATCGGCTGCCAGGTGCGTCCGGCGTCGCCGGTTTCCCAGATGCCGCCGTTGACGGCGCCGAAATAGTAATGCTGCGTGTCGCCCGGGACGCCGGCGACCGTCAGCACGCGCCCGCCGCGAAACGGGCCGATCGAGCGCCAGTGCAAATCCTGGAACAGCGCCGGATCGACGTCGGCCCCGGCCACGCCGGCGACGCACAACAACACGGCGACAAACAGGTTGCGCAAACCCATGAAACTCTCCGATCGGTGGTGCCGGCGAACGCGGCCAGGACGCCATGATAATCGCTGGCGGGCGCCGGCAGGGGTGCCATTGGTGTGGGATCGCGTGGGGTCGCCTTGTATTGCCTGCGGGCACCACCATGGAGTGGGCGAAACCTGCGAAAATCGGCGCCATGCCTTCTGCACCACGGCCCAACCACGCGCTGCTCGAAGGCGCGATCGGCAAGACCTTGCTGACGTTCTCGCTGCCGATCCTGGCCGGCAACGTGCTGCAGTCGCTCAACGGGTCGGTCAACGCGATCTGGGTCGGCCATGGCCTCGGCGAGACGGCGCTCGCGGCCACGTCGAACGCGAACACGATCCTGTTCTTCCTGCTCGGCGCGGTGTTCGGCGTCGGCATGGCCGCGACGATCCTGATCGGCCAGAGCATGGGCGCGAACGACGTCGACCGGGCCAAGCGCGTGATCGGCACGAGTCTCGTGTTTTTCGCCGTGATCTCCGTCGTGATCGCGATCGCCGGAATGCTCGCGACGCCGCTGCTGATGACCTGGCTGCGCACGCCGGCCGACGCGCAGCCGCTCGCCGTCGCGTACCTGCGCGTGATCTTCCTCGGCCTGCCGTTCCTCTATCTTCTGTCGTTCGTCGGCATGGCGCTGCGCGGCGCCGGCGACGCACGCACGCCGTTCGTGTTCCTCGCGCTCAACGTGCTGCTCGACATCGCGCTGAATCCGCTTTTCATCTTCGGCTGGGGGCCGGTGCCACGCATGGGCATCGCCGGCTCGGCCACGGCCAGCGTCGTCGCGCAGGTTGCCACACTGGCGGCCCTGATTGCCTGGCTGTACCGCAGCAAGCACTTCCTGCTGATCCACCGCGGCGAATTGGGTTATTTGAACATTGACCGCGCGATACTGCGCGCCCTGTTCAGCAAGGGCATCCCGATGGGCCTGCAGATGATCGTGATGTCGCTGTCGATGCTGGTGCTGATCTCGCTGGTCAACCGCTTTGGCGCACACACGACGGCAGCGTACGGCGCGTGTTTCCAGTTGTGGAATTATATACAGATGCCGTCGATCGCGATCGGCATGGCCGCTTCGTCCATGGCGGCGCAGAACGTCGGCGCCGGCAAGTGGGATCGCGTCCAACGGGTCGCGCTGGCGGGTGTCGGTTTCAATTTCCTGACGACGGGCTCTCTGGTGTTGCTGATTTACCTGTTCAACCGCGGCGCGTTGAACCTGTTCCTGCCCGCTACCGGCGGCGCGATCGAGATCGCCCAGCACATCAACGCGATCGTGGTCTGGTCCTTCATCTTCTTCGGCGTCTCGTTCGTTCTCGCCGGTGTCGTGCGCTCGACCGGAGCCGTGATTCCGCCACTGATCATCCTGGTCATCGCGTTGTGGGTCGTGCGCATCCCGTTCGCCTACGGCTTCGTCGATCGCTGGGGCAGCGACGCGATCTGGTGGAGCTTTCCGCTCGGCTCGCTCATCTCGATGCTGCTGTCGGCCGGCTACTACCGCTTCGGCAACTGGCGCCAGGCGCGCATGCTCGCTCCGGCCCCCGCCGCCGGAACGGCCGCTGTCGGAGCAACCGCTGCCGTCGCGCCCGCGGCCGCGCCGGTCGCCGCGCAGGCCGATTGAGGCACGCCATGTTGCGCATACTGCTGATCGAGGACCAGCGCGACATCGCCGCGAACATCTGGGACTACCTCGAGTTCCGCGGCTTCGTCATGGATCACGCAGCCGACGGCCTCACCGGACAACGCATGGCGCTGGATGGGGGCTACGATGTCGTGATTCTCGACCTGGGCCTGCCCAAGCTCGACGGCCTCGACCTGTGCCGCAACCTGCGCGCCGCCGGCCGCGATACGCCGGTGCTGATGCTGACGGCGCGAGACACGCTCGACGACAAGCTCGCCGGCTTTGCGCGCGGAGCAGACGACTACCTGGTGAAGCCCTTTGCGATGGCCGAACTCGAGGCGCGCGTTCGCGCGCTGCACCGGCGCGGCCGCCTCCAGCACGGCGACCTGCTGCGGGTGGCCGATCTGACGCTGGACCCGATCGAGCTGCAGGTCGAGCGGGCCGGGCAGAAACTGACGCTGACGCGCGCCGGCTTCGTGCTGCTCGACACGCTGATGCGCCAGTCGCCGCACGTCGTGCGCCACGCCGATCTCGTCCACGCGCTGTGGGGCGAAGGCGGCGGCGACATCGCGACGCTGCACACCCACCTGTCGGTTCTGCGCTCCGCGGTCGACCGGCCGTTTTCCGTCCCGCTGCTGCATACGGTCCATGGCTTCGGCTATCGCATCGCCGCCGGCGACTAGGCTCGCGCTGCGCGCCCGCGTAGCGCTGCTGTGCGCACTGCTCGGACTGGTCGTGAGTTCGTGCCTGGCGCTCGTCGCGGTGCATTTCTCCGATTCGTACGTCGATCGGCTGGTCGGTGAGATGCTGCGCGTCGAGGCCGACTACCTGCGCGCGCGCCACGCCGTCGACGCGACGCCGCTGCGCCCGCGCAGCAAGCACTTCAGCACGTTCGCCGGCGCCGACGCGCCGGCGGAACTGCGTGCGCTCGCGCCGGGCATCCACGACGTCACCGATGCGCACGGCGAACGCCACGTTGCCGTGTACGAGGCCGGCGGCGAGCGTTTCTATGTCGTGCTCGACATCGGCCTCGAAAGCGTGCGCGAGCGGCGCCTGATGCGCGACCTGCTGGCGCTGATTCTTTTCGGCAGCGCGCTGGCGTCGTGGCTCGGCTGGTTCCTCGCCGGCCGCGCGATCGAGCCGGTGCGCCGGCTCGCGCAACGGGTCGAGACGCTCGAGCCGCCCGGCCCGGCCGCGGCGTCCATGGCGCAGGAATTTGCCGACGACGAAGTCGGCGCGCTTGCGCGAGCGTTCGATCGCTATCAGGAGAGGCTGCGCGACTACGTGCGGCGCGAACGCGCGTTCACCGCCGACGCGAGCCACGAGCTGCGCACGCCGCTCGCCGTGATCCGCGGCGCGCTCGAGGTGCTGCTCGACCAGGGTGCCGACGCCGCGACGGTGGCGCGACTCAAGCGCATCCAGCGCGGCAGCGACGAGCTGCGCGATCTGCTCGATGCGCTGCTCGTGCTCGCGCGCGGCGATGAACAGGAGAGCGTCGGCGCGCAGACCGCCGACCTCGATGCGCTCGTCGATGGATTGTTGCGTGAGCGCCAGGACGCTTTGCGGCAAAAGCGGCTGCAGATCGAACGCGAGCGCCGCGACGGCGTCACGGTCGGCGCGTCGCCGAAGGTGCTCGGCGTCGTGATCGGCAACCTGCTGCGCAGCGTCACCGAGTTCGCCGATGGCGGCGTGCTGACGGTATCCGTCACCGCGAGCCAGTTGAAGCTGGCGCATCGGACCGTCGCGGCGGAGGACGCCGCCGTGCCGCCTGCGCGCGTCGAGAGCGGCAACGTCGCGTTGGGGCTCGGCATGATCCGCCGCGTCTGCGAGCGCCGCGGCTGGGCGCTCGAGGAATCGGCGGGCGACGAAGGCGATCGCGCATTCGTGCTGCGCTTCGCGTAGGGGGCTTTGGCCCACCACCCTTCTACGCGAAAAGAAAGCGGTGGGCCAAGGCCCACCCTACGATTTTGCGATTCCGGTAGGCGAGGACGCGGACATCGCCGGAAATTGCTCCTGCATTTCTGCCGGCCAAGAGCCCCAATGCCGTGGAGGCCATGGATGGCCGGGAGCGGCCGGCATACCGTCCATCCATGGACATCGCCGGAAAATGCTCCTGCATTTCCGGCATACCGTCCATCCAGGGACATAAAAAAACCCGGGCATTGGCCCGGGTTTCGTTACGTGCAGTTGGTGAGGCCAACCCTACGGCTGGACTGCCACGAGCCACGGAATTTCGTTGCTGACCGCCACCTGCACCTGCGCGAGGTTCTCGCGTGCGTTGTTCGCGACGAGCGGCAGCGAGGTGTTCGCCGTGCCGACGCGCAGGAAACCATCGTCGCCGTGCGCAGAGGCTGAGCGCCAGTCGAGGCTGATGCGATGTTGCTGCAGGTTGACGATCGTCCATGCGGACACGTCGCTGAACGCGGTGTCGTCGATCGTCGTCAGCGTGCGCATCGCGATGTCGCTGCCGAGGCGCACGAGCTGCAGGCTGAACAGCGTGCGGCCGCTCGCGGACTGGCCGCTGGCTACCGTAACCGGCGTCGTCGGCGCCTGCTGCAACAGACCCGCGTCGACACCGAACTGCAACGTCATCGATCCGCCGCCACCGGTCACGGCCCTCGCTGCGGGCGCGGAGCCCGAGTCGAAACCGCTGGCGAACAACACGACCGTATCGGAATCGCTCGCGGTCAGGTTCGCCTGCGCCTGGTTGCCACCGGAATTCATCCTGACCGAGACGGTATTGCTGACGCCACCGCTGCTGTCCGCCGCGACGACCGTCGCCGTGTACAAATAGTCGACTTTGCTGCCGTTCGGCAGGGTCGGGCTGTCTGTGAGCTTGTTGCCGTTGCCGGACGCCGCACCGCAGCTGGCGCCGTTGATCGCCGTGCACACCCACGAACCATTGTTCAACTGGCTCGGCAGCGTGTCGGTCACCGTCGCGGACGCGTTGCTCGGGCCGTTGATGTTCGTCACTTCAACGAGATATGTGATGACGTCGCCGATGCGAACCAGCTCGACCGAATCGGACATCGTGACCGCGACGTTCGTCGTCACGGACAGCGAATCGAGGTCGGTCGCCGTGTTGTTCGCAGTGTTCGGATCGGCAACCGGACTGGTCACCGTCGCCGTATTGCTCAGCGAGCCGGTGGCCGACGCGGAGATCGCGCAGGTCGCCGAGTAGGTCACGCTGGCGCCGCTGGCCAGGTCGACCGTCGCGTCGCTGATATCGCCGGAACCGGACGCCTTGCACGTGCCGCCGTTCGCGCCGCTGCAGGTCCAGTTGCAGGTCAGGCTCGCCGGGAAATTATCGCTGACGGTCGCGTTCGTGACCGGGCTCGGTCCGGCATTCGAAGCCTTGATCGAATAGGTGACGGTGTTGCCCGGCGCGGCGGTCGTCACGCCGTCCGTGTTCGTGATTGACAGGTCGGCCGACGGCGGCGTCGAGATCGAATAGCAGACGGTGGCTTCGCTCAGAGTCGGCGTCGACGCCACGTTGTCGGTCGTCAGGAACGCGCGGTACTTGAGGAAGCGGTTGCCGCTGAAGCGGTCGAGCGAAGCGCCCGACGTGAAGTAGGTCGCGGCCGTGCCGTCGGGACCGACGAACGAAAATACACCGGTCGCCGAGTTGCTTGCGGCGGCCTGGAAGCGCAGCTGCGTGCTGGTCGGCGTGCTACCGATCCAGGAGATATTCGACCAAGTCACCACGCTACCGGCAGGCGGCGCGCCGTCCTTGGGCGTGGAGATCAGGTCGCCGGCGCTGGAATAGCTGGTGCCGCCGGCGGCGCCGATGAAGGTCTTGAAACCGGCGTCGGAGGTCGGCGAAGTGCCGTAGGTCTGGACGGCCCACGATGAACCGCTGCTCGTGCTGAACGAAAGCACGCCGCCGGAGTAGACGTCGTTGCCGCTGACGCTGGAATTCGCGCTGTTGCTGAAACCGAGGCAGCTCGTGCCGACGGTGCCCGATGCGCGCAGGACGATCGCGTACTGCGTGCCCGACGAAATGTTGGCCGGCGTCGTGAAGTTCGCCGTGTACCACTTCTGGGCGCCGGTGTAGGTCGTGACCGCGAACGACGTGGTCGCGAGGTCCGGGCCGGTCGGCAAGCCGTTGGATGTCGCGCGGATGCTCATCGTGATCGGCGGCGGCGGCACGCCGCACACGTCGAACACATTGACATCGACGCGGCTCAGCGGGCCGGAATTGCGCGCGGTGAAGCTTTGCGCGGCCCACTGCGTGTTGTTGAATTTTTCGCCGTTGAGCGTGATCGTGGTGTTCTGCTGATCGAGGACTCCGCCGCCGACCGTCGACGTGAGCACCGCGTTGCCCGGGCTCTTCGCGAAGTCGAGGTTGCTGGCGACGCCGGCCTGGAAGTCGGCCTGGGTCGTATCGGTCACACAATTGCCGGAGGCAATGCTGCTGGACAGGGCCAGGAGCAGCGCGGAAAATGTCGATACCACCTGAGTCATCTGGATTCCAAGAAAGTCGTACTGACGGCTGTGGATTTCAGAGCAGATGGCAGATGGTCCCGCCTCTCCTCGCGTCCCGCTGGACGCGTTAAAACCCCTGTCTCGAGGCGCAACTATCCGGATTTCCGGCCTGACCGTCCTTGACGGCCGTCAAGCTTTGAGCGTTCGCTCATCGGCTATTTGTACCGCTTTTCGGCAATAACTGACGTTTTCTGCGAATGGCGTGGTGCGCCGCGGCATGCGTAACTGCGCACGGGAACGCCAATTTGACGCAACGGGATGTTGCTTTCCAGCATTTTGGCCGGAGGGAGGAGGCCCGGGGCGGAGAACCGGCCGGCAGGTGCGATCCGTGCCCAAGGCAGGCGCCCTGAACGGCAGCGACAGGTATCGTTTTCGGCCGGCCGGCGACCGATCGCCGGCGACAGCGCCCAGCGCCCGGAACTCAAGCGTCCCGGCTTCGCCTCTGCAGCGGAAATGGTGGGCCCGGCAGGACTCGAACCTGCAACCAAGAGATTATGAGTCTCCTGCACTAACCGTTGTGCTACAGGCCCCCAGCATCAATGAAACAAGGCGTCGCGCGCAGCGTGACACCGCGCGTTCCCTCTCCCGCTGGCGGGAGAGGGCAAGAGGGTGAGGGTGGCGCTCCGTTATTGTGCCACGACGAAAATCTCGCGGGATGGATAACGTCTCGGCAACCCGACGCGCCACCCTCACCCCAACCCCTCCCCCGCCAGCGGGAGAGGGGCTAAAGCGGACGCGCGACCCAGCGACCGGAAAAGAAAAACGCCCGCGATGGCGGGCGTTTTCGAACGGACAACAACCGTTGCGCGCGATTACTCCAGGTCGAGGAACGAGCGCAGTTGCTCCGAGCGGCTCGGATGACGCAGCTTGCGCAGCGCCTTCGCCTCGATCTGGCGGATGCGTTCGCGCGTGACGTCGAACTGTTTGCCGACTTCCTCGAGCGTGTGGTCGGTGTTCATGTCGATGCCGAAGCGCATGCGCAGGACCTTCGCCTCGCGCGGCGTCAGGCCGCCGAGCACATCGCGCACGGTTTCGTGCAGGCCGGTGCCGGTCGCGGCCTCGACCGGCGACTCGATGCTCGTGTCCTCGATGAAGTCGCCGAGGTGCGAATCCTCGTCGTCGCCGATCGGCGTCTCCATCGAGATCGGTTCCTTCGCAATCTTGAGCACCTTGCGGATCTTGTCCTCGGGCATCTCCATCTTGACCGCGAGTTCTTCCGGCGACGGCTCGCGCCCCATCTCCTGCAGCATCTGCCGGCTGATGCGGTTGAGTTTGTTGATCGTCTCGATCATGTGCACCGGGATGCGGATCGTGCGCGCCTGGTCCGCGATCGAACGCGTGATCGCCTGGCGGATCCACCACGTCGCGTAGGTACTGAACTTGTAGCCGCGGCGGTATTCGAACTTGTCGACCGCCTTCATGAGACCGATGTTGCCTTCCTGGATCAGGTCGAGGAACTGCAGGCCGCGGTTCGTATACTTTTTCGCAATCGAGATGACGAGGCGAAGGTTCGCTTCGACCATCTCCTTCTTCGCGCGGCGTGCCTTCGCCTCGCCGATCGACATCGCGCGGTTGATTTCCTTGATGTCGCCGAGCGAGAGATACAGCGCCTTTTCCAGCGCAACGAGCTTTTCCTGTTCGCCGAGGATCTCTTCGCGATGCGCCTTGATCGCCGACGACCACTTCTGCTTCTTGCGGATCATCTCGTCCGCGAACTTGAAATTGGTTTCCTGCTGCGGAAACGCCTTGAGGAAATCCTTGCGCGGCATGTGCGCCTGCTTGATGCAGATGTCCATGATCGCGCGCTCGTGCGAGCGGATGCTGGCCACGACGTCGCGCAGCTTCTTGACGAAGCTGTCGATCATGATCGCTGGCAGCTTGAGCTTGAGGAACGCCTCGGCCATGTTCTCGCGGACTTTCTGCGCCTTGCGGTCGGCCGTGCCGTACTTGTCGGCGGCCTTCTGGAACTTGGCGTAGAACGAGCGCAGTTCTTCCATGCGTCGCGTGACTTCGATCGGATCCGGGCCGGTCTCGCCGGGGCTCGCATCGTCGCCGTCTTCGCCATCGTCGTCGTCGGCCTTGATTGGCGCGGCGTCGGCCTCGACTTCGAGCATCGGATCGGGAATTTCCAGACCGGGGACTTCGACGTCGACGAATCCGGTCAGCACTTCGGACAGGCGCTTCTTGCCTTCGGTGTGCTGGTCGTACTCCTCGACGAGCAACTGGATCGACCACGGGAAGCTCGCGAGCGAACTCTGTACCTGGTTCAGGCCTTCCTCGATGCGCTTGGCGATCGCAATCTCGCCCTCGCGCGTCAGCAGCTCGACCGTGCCCATCTCGCGCATGTACATGCGCACCGGGTCGGTCGTGCGGCCGACCTCGGCGTCGACGGCCGACAACACGGCGACGGCTTCCTCGGTCGCGGTCTCGTCGTCGGTCGCAACCGGGTTTTCCGGCAACAGGGTTTCACCGTCGGGCGCGACTTCGTGCACCTCGATGCCCATGTCGTTGATCATGCCGATGATGTCTTCGATCTGCTCCGGATCGACGATGTCGTCGGGCAGGTGATCGTTGACTTCGGCG
>Ga0207691_10006020_pt1 | contig 11710 bp, 11 predicted proteins | sample KBSM13metaG_FD_184327 | JGI IMG/M metagenome (GOLD analysis project Ga0207691, IMG submission 184327) | Miscanthus rhizosphere microbial communities from Kellogg Biological Station, Michigan, USA - KBS M1-3 metaG (SPAdes) (version 2) | ecosystem: Host-associated > Plants > Roots > Rhizosphere >...
ATGTCGGTCTCGACCTGGTGCTTGTATTCGGTCTCGGCGATCAGCATGCCGGCGATGAACGCGCCGAGCGCGAGCGACAGCCCGGCCTGCTCGGTCAGGAAGGCCAGCGCCAGCGTCACCAGCAACAGGTTCAGCACGAAGAGCTCTTCGCTCTTCAGGCGCGCGACGATCGTCAACCACCAGCGCATCACACGCTGCCCGCCGACCAGCAACAGGGTCAGCAGCGCCGCCGCCTTCAGGCCGGCGATCGCGAGCTCCTGCAGCAGCTCGGCCGGCTTCGACCCGAGCGCTGGGATCAGCACGATCAGCGGCACCACGGCCAGATCCTGGAACAGCAGCACACCCATCACGCGCCGGCCGTGCTCGCTCTCGAGCTCGAGCCGCTCGGCCATCAGCTTGACGACGATCGCGGTGCTGCTCATCGCGAGCGCGCCGCCGAGTGCGACCGAGCTCTGCCAGTCCAGGCCCCAATGACGCCCCAGCAGCGAGGAAAGCCACGCCAGCGCCAGGTTGCCGGCGACCGCGCCGAGGATCGTCAGCGCGACCTGGCTCATGCCCAGGCCGAACACCAGCTTGCGCATGCTTTTCAGCTTGGGCAGGTTGAACTCGAGACCGATCACGAACATCAGGAACACGACGCCGAACTCGGCGAGGTAGACGACGCTCGGCGTGTCGTGCGCCAGCGCGGTGGCGTTGGGACCGATCAGCACGCCCACCGCGAGGTAGCCGAGCATCGGCGGCACCTTGCTCAGGCGGCACACCACCACGCCGGCCACTGCGGCGACGAGGTAGAGCAGCACCAGCCCGAGCGTGGAAGTGATCATCGCGGTCGAATTGCAAGCCCTGTGCCGCGGCGCAGTGCCAACGGGACGGGCCCCTAGAATCGGCCGATCCTACCGGACGCCTTGCGCCGCACCGTGCCTGCCAAACCTTCATTTCCCGCTTTCAGCGCCGAGCGCGCGCTGCAGCTCGCCCGCGAGACCTTCGACATCGAAGCGCGCGCGCTGCTCGGCCTGAAAGACCGGCAGGGCGAGGGCTTCGGGCGCGCCTGCCGCGCGATGCTCGAATGCACCGGCCGCGTCGTCGTGATGGGCATGGGCAAGAGCGGCCATGTCGGCCGCAAGATCGCGGCCACGCTCGCATCGACCGGCACCCCGGCCTTGTTCGTGCATCCCGCCGAAGCGAGCCACGGCGACCTCGGCATGATTGCCGGCGGCGATGTCGTGCTCGCGATCTCCAACTCGGGCGAGAGCGACGAGTTCGCGGCGATCGTGCCGGCGCTGAAGCGCCTGAACGTCACGCTGGTCGCGATGACCGGCCGCATCGAATCGACCCTCGCGCAGCACGCCGACATCACGATCAACAGCGCGGTCGACCAGGAGGCCTGCCCGCTGAACCTGGCGCCGACCGCGAGCACGACCGCGCAAATGGCGCTCGGCGACGCCCTCGCGGTCGCCCTGCTCGATGCGCGCGGCTTTCGCGAGGAAGACTTCGCCCGCTCGCATCCGGGCGGCAGCCTCGGACGCAAGTTGCTGATGCATGTGCGCGACCTGATGCGCAGCGGCGACGACGTGCCGCGCGTCGGCCCGCAGACCCCGTTCACCGAGATGCTGCGTGAGATGACCGGCAAGGGCCTGGGCTTTACTGCGGTGGCCGACCCGTCCGGCCGCGTGCTCGGCATCTTCACCGACGGCGACCTGCGCCGACTGATCGAGCGCGGTGCCGACCTGCGCGCGCTGAGCGCCGCCGACGTCATGCACCCGGGGCCGCGCCTCGTCAGCGCCGACGCGCTCGCGGTCGATGCCGCCGACGTGATGGAGCAGCACCGCATCACCAGCGTGCTCGTCGTCGATTCAGGGGGCCTGCTGGTCGGCGCGCTGAACTCGAATGATCTGATGCGGGCGAAGGTCATCTGATGGACGCCACCGGGCCGGTCCGACACTGCGTGCTGCGCATCGCCAGGGCGCGCGCGGCCCGCTGCCGCGCGGGGCAGCGATGATCGAGCCGCGGCTCATCCATCCGCCCGAGTTGCTGTTGCGCGCGCAGGGCGTGCGCTGGGCGATCTTCGATGTCGACGGCGTGTTGACCGACGGCCGCATCTACGTCAGCGAGCGCGGCGAGGAGTTCAAGGCCTTCTCGACGCTCGACGGCCACGGCCTGAAGCTGCTGCAGCGCGGCGGTATCGTGCCGGTCGTGATCACCGGCCGTGATTCACCGGCGGTGCGCAAGCGCGTCGCCGATCTCGGCATCGCGCATGCCGTGTATGGCGCGGCCGACAAGGCCGCGGCGGCGACGCAGCTGATGGCGCAGCTTGGCCTGGGCTGGGACACGCTCGCCGCGATGGGCGACGACTGGCCCGACCTGCCGCTGTTGACGCGCGCCGCATTCGCCTGCGCGCCGGCGAATGCCCACATCGAAGTCAAGGCGGTGGCGCACCATGTCACCGTGGCACGCGGCGGCCATGGCGCCGCGCGCGAGTGCTGCGACCTGCTGCTGATGGCGGCCGGCCGCTACGGCGAGGCGTTGCGCGGGCACTTGGTCACGCTCGACCGCGACGGCGCGTGAAGGCATCGGCGTGAGCGCCTCGGCGATCGGCCCGTGGTCCCGGCGCGCGTTCGACACCGTGTCGGCCTATCTGCCGCTGCTGCTGATGGCGCTGCTGGCGCTGAGCACGTGGTGGCTGGTCAAGAACACGCCGCTGTTCGACACCGCGCGCGTCGTCGCGCCGCCGCGCCATGAACCCGACTACACGATGTCGCAATTCATGGTTCAGCGCTTCGGCGCGAACGGCGCGATGCGCGTGCAGCTCGAGGGCGACGTGATGCGCCACTATCCCGACGACGAGACGATCGAGATCGACAACCCGCGCATCCGCGCCTTCGGCGACGACGGCCGCGTCACCGTGGCGACCGCCCGCCGCGCGCTCGCCAACCGCGACGGCAGCGAGCTGCAGTTGATCGGCGACGCGCGTGTGGTCCGCGAAGCCAGCGCGACCGATGCGGCGATCGAGTTCCGCGGCGAGTTTCTGCATTGCTTCCAGAACACCGAACGGGTGCGCTCGCACCTGCCGGTGGTCGTGACGCAGGGCAATACCGAGATCCGCGGCGACGCGATGGCCTACGACAACCTGGCCCGGGTGCTCGATCTCAAGGGCCACCTGCGGGCCGTGTTCACGCCACCGCCACCGAGGAAGAAATGACGCACGTCACTGCCGCGGGCCGCACGGCGGCCGTCCGATGAGCGCCGTCGGGCCGCTCCCAAGGCGCTCGCTCCCCCTCGGGGGCGCCGGCACGAAGCGCCGTAGGCGGCATCAATGAGCGCGCCACTCGTTGTCATCACCGGCGCGTCCAGCGGCATCGGCCAGGCGCTGGCGGCGCGCTTTCACCGCGCCGGTTATCGCCTTGCCCTGGTGGCGCGGCGCAGCGAGCAGGTTCAGGCCTGGGTGCTGGCGCAGGGGTTCGACCCGGCCGGCGTCGCGGTCTATGCGGCCGACGTGCGCGACATTGCGGCGATCACCGCGGCCGGCCGCGCCTGTATCGCGGCGCAGGGCGTGCCCGATGTCGTGATCGCCAACGCCGGCATCAGCGTCGGCTTCGACACCGCGATCGCGGCGGACCTCGAGGTCATGCGCGCGACCTTCGAGACCAACAACCTCGGGATGGCCGCGACCTTTCAGCCCTTCGTCGCGCCGATGTGCGCGCGCGGCAGCGGCAGGCTGGTCGGCATTGCCAGCGTTGCCGGCATCCGCGGCCTGCCGGGGCATGGCGCCTACTGCGCGAGCAAGGCCGCGGTGATCGCGTACTGCGAAAGCCTGCGCGGCGAGCTGCGCGCCAGCGGCGTCAAGGTCGTGACGCTCGGGCCCGGCTACGTCGACACGCCGCTGACGCAGCGCAACCCCTACGGCATGCCGTTCCTGATGCAGCCCGATGTGTTCGCGAACCGGGCCTTCGATGCAATCACGCGGGGCCTGAGCTACCGCGTCATTCCGTGGCAGATGGGCGTGGTCGCGAAGCTGATGCGCCTGCTGCCGAATGCGCTCTACGACAAGCTGCTGGCGGGCCGGCCGCGCAAACCGCGCGCCGCGCCCGGCGACGGGTCGCCATGAAAAAAGGCGGTGGGCTTGTGCGCCACCGCCTTGTTCGGCACCGGCCTGAGCCGGTGCGTCGATTCGCCGTGAATCAGTAGCCGCCGCGGCCACCGCCACCCGAGCGGCCACCGCCACCGCCGCCGTAGCCGCCGCCACCGCCGGAGCGGCCGCCACCGCCACCGCCACCGCCGTAGCCGCCACCACCGCCGCCGAAGCCGCCGCCACCACCGGTGCGGCCACCGCCGCCACCGAAGCCGCCGCCGCCGGAGCGGCTACCGCCACCGCCACCGAAGCCGCCCGGACGCTCTTCGCGCGGACGTGCTTCATTGACGACGATCGCGCGGCCGTCGAGCGACTGGCCGTTCATGCCGTTGATCGCCGACTGCGCTTCGGCATCCGAACCCATCTCGACGAAGCCGAAGCCCTTCGAACGGCCGGTGTCGCGGTCCATCATGACCTTGGCAGACGAGACGCTGCCGTACTGGGCGAACGCTTGCTGCAGGTCGTCATCCCGCACGTTGTATGAAAGATTGCCGACGTAAAGTTTATTGCCCATGGGTGAGCCCCTTTCCATTTCCTAAGACCATGTGGAGCTTCTACCCGTCGTGAACCATTCAAGCGAAGGCGCTGCTTCCATACACAGATTTGTGAATATAAGTGAATTGCACGCGCGTGCGCACCGTGCGTTTTAAGAAAGTGTTGTTTTCGGGTGAGGCGCCTGTAACCCGCGCCAGGCAAGGCGTTGCGAGGTTTTTCAATCGACGCAGATATGATTCCGAGTCTCATTTCCGATCTAATTTCATGCCCGAGCGAGACCTCCTGAATGCGCTTCGGCGGATATTGGGCAGCGTCGATGCGGTGCGCAATGCGCGCGCGCTGTCGGTGCTGCTCGGCACCTTCGCGAGCGCCGGGCTGCTGGTGTCGATGGCTGAAGCCTCGCTCGCGGCCGGCCCGGGCAGTTGGCGCGGCCCGGTTCAGGCGGGCGCCGCGCTGTTTGTCGCGTTCTATGGCGGCAACACCGCCGGCATCCTGGTGATGGACGAAGCGCGCGGGGGGCCGGTGCGCGAGGTGAGCGAGGCGCTGCGCGCTGCCTTCGCAACTGCGCATCGGCTGCTGCTCGTGCTGTTGCTGCTGGCGGCCGGCTGCGCGCTGTTCGCCGGTGTGCTGCTCGGGCTGCTGTGGCTCAGCCGCACCGCGGTGAGCGGCGCGGTGCTCGGCCCGTTGCTGTTCGGTCTGACCGTGCCGGTCGGCGTGCTGGCGGTCGGCCTCGGTGCGCTCGCGCTGACGGCGGTCGCGGTGCCGCTCGCCGCGCCGGCGGTCTGGGCCGGCAGCGGCGTGCGACAGGTCGTGCGGCGGCTGGTCGCGCTGATACGCCACCGTCTGCCCACGGTGGTGCTGCTGATGGCGGCGGTCAGCCTGCTCACCGCCGGCATGGGCGCAATCGTGACCTTCGTCGTGATGGTTGGTGGCCGGGTGGTGGCCGCACTCGGTGTCGCGGTCGTCGGGGTCGACGTCCCGGCCCAGCAACTGATGGCGGGCCTGTTCGGCCACGGGCTGCGCAGCGCCGGCGCGGCCGGCGCGCCGATCGGCTCGACTGGCCACGGCGCGGCTGCACTGGTCGGCGGCGGCGTCGTGTTCGCGCTCGCCCTCGTGCTGCCCGGGCTGGTGTACCTGCGCGGCACCTGCGCGGTGTATCTGGCGATGACCGACGACGCGCCGCCGCTGCCGCGCTGAATCCATGCCGGCACTGCGCATCGCGAGCCTGGTGCCGAGCCTGACCGAGCTCGTCGTCGCGCTCGGGCTGCGCGACCAACTGATCGCGCGCACCGGCTTCTGCATCCACCCGGCCGCGCTTCTGGGCGATGTGCCGAAGGTCGGTGGCACGAAGGACGTGAACCTGTCGAAGCTGCAGCGCCTGGCGCCGACGCACGTGCTGGTCAACATCGACGAGAACCGGCGCGACACCGTCGAGGCGATCCGCGCCTGGCCCGATGCGCCGCGGATTGTCGTGACGCATCCGCAGCGGCCCGACGACAACCTCGCGCTGGTCGATCTGATGGTCGAGCAGTTCGGCGCGCAGCCGGGCGTGCGCGAACGCGCCGCGGCGCTGACGCAGTCGCTGCGCGACGAGCTGGCGCTGACGCAGCCCGGCCTGCGTTTGCCGCGCCAGGTGCTGTACCTGATCTGGCGCGACCCGTGGATGACGGTCGCGCGCGACACCTACATCGCGGCGATGCTCGCGCGCGTCGATTGGCACACCCGGCCGGATGTGCACGGCGGCGCCGCGGGCGCGGCACGTTACCCGGTCGTGCACGGCGACGAGCCGTGGCTGGCCGGGGTGCAGCAGCTGCTGCTGAGCTCCGAGCCGTACAACTTCGGCCCCGAGCACCTCGCCGCGGCGCAGGCGCTGTGCCCGAACGCGCAGGTGCGGCTGGTCGATGGCGAACTGCTCAGCTGGTATGGCGCGCGCGCGGTCGCCGGCCTGCGCTATCTGCGCGAGATCGCCGCGGCGCCGCCGTTGTGAGACGCGACAATCCGGCATGGATCTCTACAAGCCCCTGATCGCGCTGCTCGCGATCGTCAACCCGATCGGGGTGATCCCGTTCTTCATCCATTTCACGCAGGGGTTCACGCGCCAGCAGCGCCAGCGCACCTCGCGCGTCGCGGCGATCGCGGCCTGTGTCGTGATCGCTGTCAGCGCGCTCGCCGGGCTCAAGATCATCGAATTCTTCGGCATCTCGCTCGCGTCGTTCCAGGTCGGCGGCGGCCTGCTGCTGCTGATGTCGGCGATTCAGATGCTCAATGCGCAGCCCGCCGAGGCGCGCAAGGACGACCTCGCCGAAGGGGGCGACAAGGCCGATGCCGGCGCCAGCATCGCGATCGTGCCGCTGACGATCCCGCTGTTGACCGGGCCGGCGACGATCTCGACCATGATCATCTACGCCGACAAGACGCGCCACTGGTGGCAGCTCGGCGTGCTGGTGCTGTACGGCGTCGTCATCGGGCTGGCGGTGTGGGCGGCGCTGAGCCTGTCGGGCCGCATCGCGAAGGCGCTCGGCAAGACCGGCATCAACGTGATGACGCGGCTGATGGGCCTGCTGCTGGCTGCGCTCGCGGTCGAGGTCATGTCCGACGGCCTCGTCAAACTGTTCCCGGGGCTGGCCGGCGGGGCGCATTGAGATGACCATGCTCACTTCGTTCGCTTCCTCCCGCGAGAGGGCTCAGCGCCCTTGGAGCGGCCCGGCGGGCACTGAATCATGAGCGACACGGTCTACGACTACATCGTCTGCGGCGGCGGCACCGCCGGCTGCCTGATGGCGAACCGCCTCAGCGCCGATCCGAGCAAGCAGGTGCTGCTGATCGAAGCCGGCGGCAACGACGACTACGTCTGGGTGCACATCCCGGTCGGCTACCTCTACTGCATCGGCAACCCGCGCACCGACTGGCTCTATTCGACCGAGCCCGATCCCGGCCTCAACGGCCGCCGGCTGATCTACCCGCGCGGCAAGGTGATGGGCGGGTGCAGCAGCATCAACGGCATGATCTACATGCGTGGCCAGGCGCGCGACTACGACGGCTGGGGCGACGGCGACGGCTTTGGTGCCAACCCGGGCTGGAGCTGGAACGACTGCCTGCCGAACTTCCTGAAGCACGAGGATTTCTACCGCGGCGCCGATGCGTTCCATGCCGCGCCCGGCTTCGATGCCAGCGGCGCGCGCGCCGGCGGCGAGTGGCGCGTCGAGAAGCAGCGGCTGAAGTGGGAAGTGCTCGATGCATTCGCGCGCGCGGCGCAGCAGGCCGGCATCCCGGCCACCGACGACTTCAACCGCGGCGACAACGAAGGCGTCGGCTACTTCCATGTGAACCAGCGCGCCGGTATCCGCTGGAACGCCAGCAAGGCTTTCCTGCGGCCGGCGCAGAAGACGCGCCAGAACCTGCAGGTCTGGACCGGCGCGCAGATCGGCCGCCTGCTGCTCGAGCGCGGCGACGCCGGCCTGCGCGCGGTCGGCATCGAGGCGCTGCCGGTCGAAGGCGGCGAGGCGGTGCGCGCGCGCGTCGATCCGCAGCGCGGCGGCGAGGTGATCCTGTGCACCGGCGCCATCGGCACGCCGCAGATCCTGCAGCTGTCGGGCGTCGGCGCGCCCGAGGCGCTGCAGGCGGTCGGCATCGAGGTGCAGCATGCGCTGCCCGGTGTCGGCGCGAACCTGCAGGACCACCTGCAGATCCGCGCGGTCTACGGCGTGCATGGCGTGAAGACCCTGAACACGAGCTCGAGCTCGCTCTGGGGCAAGGCGATGATCGGCCTCGAGTACATCCTGCGGCGCAGCGGCCCGATGAGCATGGCGCCGTCGCAGCTCGGCCTGTTCACGCGCAGCGACGCGAGCCAGCCGCACCCGAACCTGCAGTACCACGTCCAGCCGCTGTCGCTCGATGCATTCGGCCAGCCGCTGCACAGCTTCAACGCATTCACCGCGAGCGTGTGCAACCTGAACCCGACCAGCCGCGGCGCGGTGCGCATCCGCAGCCCGCGCCCCGAAGACGCGCCCAGCATCGCGCCGATGTACCTGAGCACCGAGGCCGACCGGCGCGTCGCCGCCGAGAGCCTGCGCCTGACGCGTCGCATCGTCGCGCAGCCGGCGCTCGCGAAGTACCGGCCGAACGAGGTCAAGCCCGGCGTGCAGTTCGAGACCGACGCTGAGCTCGCGCAGCTTGCCGGCGACATCGGCACGACGATCTTCCACCCGGTCGGTACCGCGAAGATGGGGCCGGTGGCCGACCCGGGGGCGGTCGTCGATGCGCGGCTGCGGGTGCATGGCGTGTCCGGCCTGCGCGTGGTCGACGCCAGCGTGATGCCGTGCATCACCAGCGGCAACACCAACTCACCGACGCTGATGATCGCGGAGCGCGCCGCCGGCTGGATCTTGGGCGGCGACGCTTGAGCAAGGCCTCTTCATGCGCATCCACGACATCCGCAAAAGCCTGCGCGCCCATGGCGCATTGCCGGCCCACGAGCACCGCGTGCTGCGCCTGTGGGCCAACGCGCTGCCGCAGGCCAGCGGCAAGCGCAAGCCCGAGGACTTCCTGCCGCTGAGCGTGCGCCGGGCCCTGCCCGCGCTCGAGGCCGAGCTGCGCGGCCTGGCGCAGCTGCGCTCGGAACATCCGGCCGCCGACGGCTCGGCGCGCTGGCTGGTCGGGCTCGCCGACGGCCAGGCGGTCGAGAGCGTGCTGCTGCCGCGCGACGGGCTGTGCGTCTCGACGCAGCTCGGCTGCGCGGTCGGCTGCGTGTTCTGCATGACCGGCCAGGGCGGGCTGCTGCGCCAGCTCGGCAGCGCCGAGATCGTCGCGCAGGTCGTGCTCGCGCGCGCCCGGCGTGCGGTGCGCAAGGTCGTCTTCATGGGCATGGGCGAGCCGGCGCACAACCTCGACAACGTGATCGAGGCGATCCAGCTGCTCGGCACCGAAGGCGGCATCGCGCACAAGAACCTGGTGTTCTCGACGGTCGGCGACCGGCGCGTGTTCGAGCGGCTGCCGCAGGGCGCGGTGAAGCCGGCGCTGGCGCTGTCGCTGCATTCGACCGACGCGGCCCGGCGCGCTGCGCTGATGCCGCGCGCGCCGGCGATCGCGCCCGACGAACTGGTCGAGCTCGGCGAGCGCTATGCCCGCGCCAGCGGCTACCCGATCCAGTACCAGTGGACCCTGCTCGACGGCATCAACGACGGCTCCGACGAGCTCGACGGCATCGTGCGGCTGCTGCGCGGCAAGTACGCGCTGCTCAACATGATCCCGTACAACACCGTCGCCGGGCTGGACTTTCGCCGCCCGTCGACCGAGCGCGCCGAGCGCATCGCGCGCACGCTGCACCAGCGCGGCGTGCTGACGAAGTTGCGCCAATCGGCCGGGCAGGACGTCGAGGGCGGCTGCGGCCAGCTGCGCGCGCGCTCCGCCGAAGCGCCGGTGCGCCTGGTCCGCGGTGCGGCGCAGCCCGTGCCGGCTGCGTCGGGCTGATCCCGGCGCAACCGGGTCAGGCGCTCAGCCGTTGCGGATGCGGCTCAGCAGCGCCGCGGTGAACGCCTTCGTGCCGGCGCTGCCGCCCAGGTCGCCGGTGCGCACCTTGTCGACATTGAGCGTGGCGTCGATCGCCTGGCGCAGCCGGGTCGCCATCTCGGTCAGCTTGACGTGGTCGAGCATCATCGCCGCCGCGAGCAGCAGCGCGGTCGGGTTCGCCTTGTCCTGGCCGGCGATGTCGGGCGCCGAGCCATGCACTGCTTCGAAGATCGCCGCGTCGGCGCCGATGTTGGCGCCCGGTGCCATGCCCAGGCCGCCGACCAGCCCGGCGACCAGATCCGACAGGATGTCGCCGAACAAGTTGGTCGTGACCAGCATGTCGAACTGCCACGGGTTGAGCACCAGCTTCATCGCGCAGGCGTCGATGATCACGGTGTCGAGCTCGAATTTGCCCTTGTACTTGCGCTCGTACAGCTCGAGGCCGGTCTCCAGGAAGATGCCGGTCAGCGCCTTCATGATGTTGGCCTTGTGCACGATCGTGACCTTCTTGCGGCCGGTCGCGACCGCGGTCTCGAACGCGTATTCGAGCAGGCGCCGGCTGCCGGCGCGGGTGTTGATGCCGGTGGCCATCGCGACCGCGTGCGGGTCGTCGTCGATCTGCACGTAGTGCTCGTGGCCGATGTAGAGCCCTTCGAGGTTCTCGCGCACGACGACGAGGTCGATCTTGTCGAAGCGCCCGCCCGGCGTGATGGTGAGCGCGGGGCGCAGATTGGCGTAGAGCTGGAATTCCTCGCGCAAGCGCACGTTCGACGACCGGTAGCCGCCGCCCGACGGCGTCTCGAGCGGGCCCTTCAGGGCCAGGCGGGTGCGCCGGATGCTGGCCAGCGTCGCGGCCGGCAGCGGGTCGCCGGCGGTGGTGACGCCTTCGAGGCCGGCGATCTGGCGGTCCCACTCGAACGGAGCGCCGAGCGCGTCGAGGGCGGCCAGCGTGGCGTCCATGATCTCGGGGCCGATGCCGTCGCCGGGAATCAGGGTGGCGGGGATGGGCGTGGGCATGCGCGGCCTTTCAGGGAAATCCAGGGATGCGCGATGTTACGGTGCCGGCCTCAGCAGATTTCCGGGATGGGTTCGCACGCATATCGAAATGAGCAATCTGTCGCTTGGCGGCGCTGCGGCGGGCCGACAAGTTGCTGCAAAGCCGGCATAGTCGCGCCATGAACTTTCAGCAACTTCGCATCATCCGCGAGGCGGTGCAGCGCAACTTCAATCTGACGGAGGTCGCGAACGCGCTGTTCACCTCGCAGTCCGGCGTCAGCAAGCACATCCTCGACCTCGAGGACGAACTCGGCATCGAGCTGTTCGTGCGCAAGGGCAAGCGCCTGACCGGACTGACCGAGCCGGGCAAGGAACTTGTCGGCATCGTCGAGCGCATGCTGATCGACGCGAAGAACATCAAGCGGCTGGCCGAGCAGTTCGCGAACCGCGACGAGGGCAGCCTGACGATCGCGACGACGCACACGCAGGCGCGCTACGCGCTGCCGCCGGTGGTGCGCAGGTTTCGCGAGTCGTTCCCGAAGGTGCACCTGGTGCTGCACCAGGCCGGACCGGCCGAGATCG
>Ga0207691_10006023_pt1 | contig 11705 bp, 9 predicted proteins | sample KBSM13metaG_FD_184327 | JGI IMG/M metagenome (GOLD analysis project Ga0207691, IMG submission 184327) | Miscanthus rhizosphere microbial communities from Kellogg Biological Station, Michigan, USA - KBS M1-3 metaG (SPAdes) (version 2) | ecosystem: Host-associated > Plants > Roots > Rhizosphere >...
ACCCTCGCCCTTGCCAAGGCAACCAGCCTTGGCCGCGGACGAGTGCGGCCTCTGGCTTGGTGCTCGCGACCCAGAAGCTCAACAGCATTACCGGAAGGGTCACTCGGGCTTCTTGTCCCGCTTCTTGAACATCTCGAGCATGCGGTCCGTGACGACGAAACCGCCGACGACGTTCGCCGAGGCCAGCACCACGGCGACGAAACCGACGATCGTCGTCAACGTGTCCTTGTCACCGAGCCCGGCGACGAGCATCGCACCGACGATCACGATCCCGTGGATTGCATTGGTGCCCGACATCAACGGTGTGTGCAGCAAGGTCGGCACCTTGGAGATCACCTCGAAGCCGAGGAAGATCGCCAACACCAGGATCGTGATCTCGAACGTGAGCAGGAGCCCGTGACTCATGCAGCCGCGACCTGCTCGCGCGTCACGCACGCACCGGAGGTGATCTCGTCGTCCCAGTCGAGCGCCAGCACGCCGTCGGGCGCCAGGTGCTGCAACAGCGCGCTCACGTTGCGCGCGTAGAGCTGGCTGGCATGGAACGGCATCGTGGAGGCGAGGTTGGTCAAGCCGACGAGCGTGACGCCGTCGCGCTCGACGATCTCGCCGGGCTGCGTCGGCTCGGCGTTTCCGCCCGCCTCGGCGGCCAGGTCGACGATCACCGACCCAGGCCGCATGCGCTTGACGGCTACCGCCGGAATCAGCTTCGGGGCGGGCCGGCCCGGGATGAGCGCGGTCGTGATCACGACGTCGTAGTCGGGGATGCGCTCGGCCAGCGCCTCCTGTTGCCTTCGCTGTTCTTCTTCGGTGAGCTCGCGCGCATAGCCGCCTGCCGTCTCCTCCCCGGTCACGCCGAGGTCCAGGAATGTCGCGCCCAGGCTCTCCACCTGCTCCCTCACCACGGGACGCACGTCGAAGCCGGCCACGACCGCCCCGAGCCTGCGCGCGGTCGCGATCGCCTGCAGTCCGGCGACACCGGCACCGAGCACGAGCACCTTCGCCGGCGCGACGGTTCCGGCCGCGGTCATCAGCATCGGAAAGAAGCGGGGCAGGCGTTCCGCCGCGAGGAGCACGGCCTTGTACCCGGCGACGGTCGCCTGTGAGGAGAGCGCATCCATCGACTGTGCGCGCGTGGTCCTTGGAATCGACTCCATCGCAAACGCCTGGACGCCGCGCTCGCTCAGTCGCTCGATCCCGGCTGTGTCGGTCAGCGGCTCGAGGAATCCGATCAGAACCTGACCACTGCGAAGTCTCTGTGCTTCGGCGTCGCTCGGCTTGCGGACCTTGACGATCGCCTCCGCCTGCCAGACGTCGTCGGCGAGCGTCGCCCCGGCTTCCTCATACGCGGCGTCCGGAAACGAGGCGGCAACGCCGGCGCCGCGCTCGACCAGGATTTCGAACCCGCTGCCGGCGAGCTTCGAAACGGCCTCGGGAACGAGAGCCACTCGGCGCTCGCCCTGCTCGAGCTCACGCGGGACGCCGATTAGCACGGAGCGATCTTACGTACCCTGGCCGACCGGTGACCCAGTTCATCCACCACTACGGTCTCTGGTTCGTCTTCGGCATCGTCTGCCTGGAGTCCGCGGGCCTCTGGCTCCCGGGTGAGACGGCGCTGATCGCCGCGGGTGTTTACGCCTCCAAGGGTCATCTCTCGATCACCGCTGTGATCGCGGTCGCCACCGCCGCTGCGATCATCGGCGACAACATCGGCTACTGGATCGGCCGCGAGGGTGGGCGCCGGCTGATCGAGCGCTACGCATGGCTGAAGCGCTCCGCCGATCGCGTCATGCCGCAGGCCGAGCGCTTTTTCGAGCGGCACGGCGGCAAGGCGGTGTTCCTCGCGCGTTTCTTCGGAGGCGTCCGGGTGACGGGCGCGTGGATGGCGGGGATCACGAGGATGTCGTGGTGGAGGTTTTTCTTCTGGAACGCCCTGGGCGGGATCGTGTGGGCGACCGCGGTCGGACTGCTCGCGTATTACGCCGGCCGGGCCGTTGCCGATACGGTCGCGCACTACGGCGTCTACGGCGGTGTCGCACTCGTGATCCTTTTCATCCTCGGCATCGGCGCGCTTCACGTCTGGCGTCGCCGTGCGGAGACGGCGTGAGGTACTTCATCGCAGCCGTCTTGACGATGCTGACGGTTGCGGCGCCTGCCGCCTCCGTCGTCGCCCCTGTTCCTGCGCTCGACCACGTGGTCGTGGTGGTCTTCGAGAACAAGGAGACGAGTAGTGTGCTCGGCAATCGCGCCGCTCCGACCTTCAACGCGTATGCGCGGCGCTACGCACGGCTGACGCGCTACTACGGCGTCACGCACCCGAGCCTTCCGAACTACCTCGCTCTCGCCTCGGGATCGACCCACGGGATCACCTCCGACTGCACGACCTGCACCGTCGCGGCCTCGAACCTTGCCGACACGCTCGAGGCGGCCGGAAAGACCTGGAAGACCTACGCCGAGGGACTTCCCACTCCGGGCTTCCTCGGCGGCTCTTACGGGCGCTACGCGAAGAAGCACAACCCGTTCGCCTACTTCCAGGACATCGCCGGGAGTCCGAGCAGGCGGGCGAAGATCGTCCCACTGCCACGGCTCGCCACGGACCTTCGAGCAGGCGCCCTGCCCGACTTCTCGCTCGTCGTCCCGGATCTCTGCCACTCGATGCACGACTGCTCGGTCGCGGTCGGCGACGCCTGGCTCCGTCGAACGGTCGCCCCCCTATTGCGGTTGCCGAGAACTGCGATCCTGGTCCTGTTCGACGAAGGAAGCACTGCTCTGCGCGGCGGCGGTCACACGCCTGCCCTCGTCGTCGGCACCGCCGTACGTCCGGGCTCGGCTTTCACGGGCGTCACGAATCACTACGGCGCACTGCGCACGATCGAGCAGGCCCTCGGTCTTCCCGCCCTCGGCCGGTCGGCCGGAGCGAGGTCGATCACGGGCATCTGGCGCTAGCGCAGCCTGCAGGGAAAGCCCCCGTGGCCTGGAATTCCTTCAGGCCGATGCTGACCGCACTCGCCGCAGCGCTCGCCGCGCGTGACCCCTCAACGGCGGCGCACTGCACCCGCGTGACCCTGCTCGCCGCACGAGTCGCCGTGTGGATGGGCTGGGACGATGACCGGCTCCGGACACTGGCGCTCGGCGGTCCGCTGCACGACCTTGGCAAGGTGATGATCTCGGAGACGATCCTCAACAAGCGCGGTCCCCTCGAGCCCGACGAGGTCGCGGAGATCCGGAAGCATCCCGCCGCGGGCGCGAGGTTGATCGGCCCCGTCTGGCCCGCTCAGGAGGCGCTGCCCTACGTGCTGTACCACCACGAGCGCTGGGACGGCGGTGGGTACCCCACCGGTCGCGCCGGCGAGGACATTCCCGAAGAGGCGCGTCTGCTCGCAGTCGCCGACGCGTTCGACGCTATGACCTCGATGCGACCGTATCGACGCGCGCTCCCGATCGCCGCGGCAGTCCGAGAGGTGGAGCGCTGCGCCGGCTCGCAGTTCGATCCAAGGGTCGCCGGCGCCTTCCTCGAGGCCTGGAGCGCGGGTGCGCTCGAGGCCACGGCAGCCGCCTCGTAGAGCCCTAGAGCGTCGCCCAGACCTCGAGCTTCGAGCGTGTCCGCCTGATCACCTCGTCGGTGAACTCGGTCGTGCCGGCGTGTCCGCCGAGGTCGGCTGTTCGGAACCCCTGGCCGACCGCTTCGAGACAGGACTCGCGGATCGCCCGGCCGACCTGCTGCGCGCGTTCGTCGCCGTAGGAGAGCAACGCCGCGCCGGCGAGGATCATCGCCATCGGGTTCGCGACGTTCTTGCCTCGTAGCGATGGGGCGGTCCCATGCGCGGCCTCGGCCATCAGTGCGCGCGGCTCGTAGTCGTCTTCGAAGGCGACGAGCATGGACTCGGACCCGGCGATCGAGCCGAACAGCGGCAGCACCAGGTCGGAGAGGATGTCCCCGTCGCGATTGAGAGCGGGAATGACGAGCGGATCGCCTGCCGAAGAGATCAACAGCGCGAACGTCGCATCGATCAACTGCGGCTCGTACGGCACGTCGGGGTGCCGCTCCGCTGCGGCGTCCATCTCCTCCTTCAGCATCCCCTCGTAGGTCGGGCTGACGGTGTACTTCGGGCCGCCAAACACCTTCGCGCCGGCCTGTTCGGCCTGGCGGAACGAGAACTCGGCGACGGCGCGGCAGATTCGACGCTCGATCCGTTCCGTCCGGAACGCCACCTCGTCGTCTCCCTCGCCCTCACGCCACTCCTTCGCGCCGTAGGCGTCGCCGACCGCCATGCGCACGATCGAGATCGGTGCGTGCACGCCGCCGAACGGAACGACCCCGGGAATCCGGCGCCCGGTGCGAACGATCACCTTCCCGCCGATCTCCTCGCGCAGGATGCGGTTCGGGGAGCCGACGCCGTCGCGCTCCTCGGGCGTGATCGTCGCAGCCTTCAGGCCGAAGCCGTGCTCGCGAATCGCCTGCGCAGCCTCGTGGACGACCTGGTTCTGGCTCGCGCGCCGGGACTCGAGCGAGAGGTCGAACCGCGGGAATTCAAGGTCGAGCCCGGTCACCTCCGGAGCCAGGACGCGGAGGCTCTCCTCGAGCAGTTCCTGTCCGGTTTCGTCGCCCTCGAGCACCACGATCGTTTTGGCGTCCACGGCTCCGGACACTAGCGGTGGACGGTGCCACGAAAAGGCGGTTGGAGAAGAGAAGGATCACGCGGACGATTCCGCTACCTCGACGCACGCGGCAACCGGATCACGGACGAGGACTCACTCGAGCGGATCAAGTCGCTTGCGATCCCGCCGGCGTGGAAGGACGTCTGGATCTCCGCGAACACGTCGTCGAAGTTGCAGGCAACCGGTGTCGACGGAGCCGGCCGGAAGCAGTACCTCTACCACCCGAGCTTTCGCGCACAGCGCGAGCAGGAGAAGTACGACAAGCTGATCCGGTTCGCCGAAGGACTCCCTGACTTGCGCGAAGCGATGGCCGAACATATGGACAACGACCTCCTGGACCGTGACCGCGTTTCGGCGATCGCGACGCGGCTGATCAACCGGGGCTGGTTTCGGGTCGGCACCGAGCGCTACGCGAAGGAGTCGAAGACATTCGGGATCACAACGCTCCGCAAGAACCATGTAACCGTGCGTGGCCATCGGATCGCGTTTCACTTCCGCGGCAAGCACCGGTCCGAGATCCGCACGATTCTCGTCGACTCGGAGCTCGCGGAGTCGGTCAAGGAGCTGCTCGCGTTACCCCGCGGCGCGCGTCTCTTCCGCTATGAGTGGGACGGCGCGCTGTACGCGCTCACCGGAGCGAAGCTGAACGAGTACGTTCGCACGAATCTCGGCAAGGACTTCACGGCGAAGGACTTCCGGACGTGGGGCGGCACGCTGCTCGCGGCGATCGCACTGGCCGAGCACGGGCCGGCGGAGTCCGAGACCGAGGCCAAGCGGGCCGTCACCGCCGTCATGCGCCGGGTGGGGGAGCAGCTCGGAAACACGCCCGCCGTTGCGCGGGGGTCGTACGTCAGCCCGGCGGTCATCGACCAGTATCTCGACGGCACAACGATCGAGGATTTCCGGCCACGGCATTTGCGCGTGGTCGGGGCACGCGATTTAGGTCTCGACCTCGAGGAACAGGCTCTTTTGAGCCTGCTCCGTTCATGGCGAATTAAGCAAGGGCAGGCCGCCGCCTAATTCCCGGATCTTTCCGGTAAGGTCGGCGCAGTCGAAATCGGTTTTCGAGGGAGGAATTGGGTGGCACGCGTAACGAGACTTGTCTGCGACAATTGCGGCAAGGAGGTCGAGGAAGCAAAGGGCGCCGTCATGCGGATCAATTTCACCGATGCGCGGCGTGGCTCGAAGCAGGCGGATCTTTGCGACGCCTGCGCCGGCAAGATGCCGGGTCAGGCCGTCGCGCGGCGCGGCCGCCGGCCGAAGAACGCCGCGGCTTGAGTCTTTCCCGCTCCTAGCGTTCGGGCAGTCCGGGTCGTCTGACCGCCCGACTAGAGTAGGTCAGTTGGGTCTGAACCTCATCACCGGCCCGGCCAATGCCGGGAAGGTGGCGCTCCTGCTCCGCCGATACCTGGACGCGCTCCCTCAGGAGCCGTATCTCATCGTGCCGAACCGGTCGGACGTCGAAGAGCGCGAGCGTGAGCTGCTCGAGATTCAGCCGGCTCTCCTCGGCGGCTCGATTGTCACCTTCGACGATCTCTTCAAGCGCATCGCGCGTGGCGCGAGCGAGAGCCGGCAGGTCGCGACCGAGGCGCAGCGAGCGCTGCTCGTCCGGCGCGCGCTCGCCGGGCAGTCGCTCAATGGCCTCGGCCGCTCGGCTCGCTTCGGCGGCTTCGCAGAAGCGTTGCTCTCGACCGTGGGCGAGCTCGAGTCGGGCCTGCTCGATCCGAACGATCTCGAAGGCGAGCTCGCCGGGCTCTACGCCGCGTACCGCGCCGAGCTCGATCGGCTCAACCTCTGGGACCGCGACCTGCTTCGGCGGCACGCCGCTGACCGGATCGCCGGCGAGCTCGACGCCTGGGGCGGCGAGCCGGTCTTCGCGTACGGCTTCGAGGATCTGACCGGCGCCGAGTGGGCGCTCCTGAAGGCTCTCGCCGGACGCAGCGAGGTGACAGTGTCGATGCCGTACGAACCGGGGCGCCCCGCGTTCGCATCGCTTCGCCGCACGATGGACGATCTCACGGGGCTCGCGGACGGGAGGATCGAGGAGCTTCCCCCGGCGTTCGACCAGGTCGCCGAGCCGGCGCTCGCGCATCTGGAGCGCACGCTCTTCGCCGAAGAGCTGCCGGAGGCGCCACCGATCGACGGCGCCCTGCGATTCTTCGAGAGCGCCGGTAAGCGCGGCGCTCTCGAGCTCGTCGGTGAGGAGTTGCTGTCGCTGCTTCGTACAGGCGTCGAGCCGGAGCAGATCGGCCTCATCTGTCCCTCACTCGAACGGTGGCAGGCGCCGCTCGAGACCGCCTTCGGCACGCTCGGCGTTCCCTACGCGCTCGAGGCCTATGTTCGATTCGAGAGGACGGCCTTCGGCCAGGGGCTCCTCAGCCTGCTCCGTTTCGCGTGGCTCGGAGGCGGCCGCGCCGACCTCTATGCATTCCTCCGTTCGCCGTACTCGGGCCTCACGCGTCAGAACGTCGACTTCCTCGAGGGTCGCCTGCGCGGGCGCGCCGTGCAGACTCCGGAGCGCGTGGAGGAGGAGACGATGCGCCTCCGCGACGGCCAGCCGCTGCCCGTCCTCGAGGCTCTACGCGGCGCGCCGACACCGCTTGACGCGGTTGCAGGCCTTGCGGCATTCATGCTGCGCTCCGCCTACGGTCTCGAGGCGCCGCCCGTCGGCGAGCTCTCGCGACAGGACATTCGCGCCAACGAGTCGGTGATGCGTCTCGTCGCAGAGCTACGCGGTTGGAGCGAGCTCGACGGCTCGCTGTCCCCGGAGGAAGTCGTCGCAGCGCTCGAGCGTGCGGAGGTGCGCCGCTCGTCGCCGGGCGAGGCTGGACGGATCGCGGTGATCGACTTGCTGCGTGCACGCACACGCCGGTTCGAGATCGTATTCGTGCTCGGGCTCGAAGAAGGAAGCCTGCCGCGACGCGGACACGAGTCGCCGTTCCTGGGCGACGACACGCGGCGTGAGCTCGACGAGCGTTCGCGTGCACGACTGACGCGACCCGACCAGGTCGCACGCGACCGGTACCTCTTCTATGCAGCGTGCACGCGGGCGAGCCGCCGCCTCTATCTCGTTCGCGAGGCGGCGACCGACGAGGGGAGCCCGCGAGAGCCGAGCCCGTTCTGGGACGAAGTGCAGGCCGTCTTCCCGAAGGACGACGTCGCGCGCTGGACGCGCCGCCGTCCGCTCTCCGATCTGACGTGGCCGCTGGAAGACGCGCCCACCGAGCGAGAGCGACTGCGCTCTGTCGCGCTGCGCGCGGCCGGCGACCCGAGTGCGGCCGACGCGATTGCGATGGCGAACGGTTGGGAGCGACGGCTCGCCCGCGCGCTGCACGCCTTCGAGCGGCCGACCCGGCTGACGGATCCGCAGGTGCTCGCCGAGTTGGCGCGCAAGACCACCTACGGGGTCACCGAGCTCGAGCGGTTCGCAGAGTGTTCGTCGATCTGGTTCTTCGACCGTGTCATCGACCCGAAGAGCATCGACGGGGAGGTTGACGCCCGCCTGCGCGGCTCGATCGCCCACCAGGTTCTCTACCGCTTCTACTCCGGCCTGCCGAAGGAGCTCGGCACCGACCGGGTCGAGGCGGATCGCGTCGAGGATGCGGTGGCGTTCCTCGCGCGGTGCCTCGACGAAGCAGTCGCGAAGGGTGTGCGCCTCGAGCTCACCGAGTTGGAGGCGCGCGAGCTCCGGCATGGCTTGTGGCGCGACCTCGAAGCGTTCGTCCGCGAAGAGGCAGCTGCGGACATGCCCCTCCTCCCTCGCCGCTTCGAAGTGCTGTTCGGCTCCGAGCGGTCGGCGCCCGAGCTGCAACGTGGGCTCGAGCTGGCTCCAGGCGTGACGCTCTCGGGGAAGATCGACCGAATCGACGTCGATCCGTTCAGCGCGCGCGGCATCGTCCAGGACTACAAGGCGGGCAAGCACGCCCATTCGGCCGTGCAAATCGAGCAGGAGAAGAAGCTCCAGATCCCGCTCTACATGCTCGTGCTGCGCGATCTCGTCGGGATCGAACCGCTCGGCGGCCTCTACCGGCCGCTGTCCGGCGAGCGGAAGGCGCGCGGCCTGCTCCGCGCCGAGGCGCAGGACGACGGCATCCCCGGATTCGCGAAGAACGACTACCTCGACGAAGAGGCTTTCTGGGGCCAGGTCGAGCGCGCCCGTGAGCTCGCCGTTGACATCGTCGACCGAATGCGCAAGGGCGACGTCAAACACGACCCGAAGAGCGGCGACTGCCCGACCTGGTGTGAGCTCTGGTCGATGTGCCGAGTGAGGCGCGCGTGAAGCTCAACCCGGAACAGCAGCGCGCAGTCGACGCGCGCGGGCTCGTCTTCGTCTCGGCCGGAGCCGGGACGGGCAAGACGAAGGTGCTCGTCGAGCGGTTCGCGCGTGCGGTCTGCGATGAGGGCGTGGACGTCGAATCGATCCTCGTGATCACCTACACCGAGAAGGCGGCGGGCGAGCTGCGCAGCCGGATCCGAGCCGGGCTGGTGGAGCGTGGACGTCCCGACCTTGCACGCGAGCTCGACGGGGCGTGGATCTCCACGATCCACGGCTTCTGTCACAGGCTGCTGCGTTCGCATCCGTTCGCCGCAGGCGTCGACCCACGCTTCCGCGTGCTCGACGACAGTCAAGGCCGCGTGCTCCGCAGCGAAGCCTTTGCCGAGGCGTTGACCGCTTTCTGTGCCGCGGACGATCCCGCACGGCTGCGGCTCCTCGCCGTCTACGGGACCGACGGGCTGCGCCGGATGCTCACCGGCGTCTACGAGACGCTCAGGTCGGCGGGCCGCGACCTCGTCCTCGAGCTGGGGGAGCGCCCGAGTCTCAGTGGTCGCGTCGACGAGTTTCGCGAAGCCGCCCGCTGTCTCGCCGACGACGAAGGATCCGGCGACGCCCAGCGCGAGACGGCCCGGCAGGCGGTCGCGTATCTCGACGCCGACGCCCGCGCCGACCGGATCTTCGATCTTGGTGACCTCCGTCTGCGCGGCGAGCGCGCCGCCTCGTACGAAGAGGCGCGCAAGCTCGTGGAGCAGGCGGCACTCGACGAGCTCGCCGCGGCCGACCGCGATCTGCTGCAGGAGCTCCTCAACGGCTTTGCCGCTGCGTATCAGGAGGGCAAGGACCGCGAGTCCGCGCTCGACTTCGAGGATCTGCAACTGCGCGCGCGCGATCTCTTGCGCGACGACGAGGCGATCCGCGAGCGCGAGCAGCTGCGCTTCAGGTCGATCATGGTGGACGAGTTCCAGGACACGAACCGGCTCCAGTGCGAGCTGATCGACCTGCTCTCCGGCGGGCCGGCCGGTCACGAGCTCTTCTTCGTCGGCGACGAGTTCCAGTCGATCTACGGCTTCCGTCACGCAGACGTGCAGGTCTTCCGCGAACGGCGCGCGCAGGCCGGCGACGGCGTGCTGCCGCTGACGATGAACTATCGGTCCCGGCCAGAGGTGCTCGCGGTCGTCAACCACCTGTTCGGTGCCGACTTCGGCGACGAGTTCCAGCCGCTTGCGGCCTCGGGCGACTTTCCGGACCCGGTCTTCGGTGCACCCGTCGAGCTGCTCGTCACGGACAAGTCCACGTACTCCGGCAAGGACCTGCACTGGCGGCGTGGCGAAGCACGTGCGATCGCACGGCGCATCCGCGAGCTGATCGACGCCGGCGACGCCGTAGCGGGCGAGATCGTGCTCCTGTTCGCGGCCGGAACCGACGCCGAGTGGTACGAGGAGGAGCTGCGTGCGCTCGACGTGCCGACCTATCGCGGGACGGGGAGAGGCTACTTCGGCCAGCAGCAGGTCGTCGACCTGCTCGCATACCTGCGCCTGCTGCGGAACCGCTACGACGACGAAGCGCTCGTCAGCGTGCTCGCCTCTCCACTGGTCGGGGTCTCCAACGACGCGCTCGCGCTCCTGCGGCGCGCCGCACCGAAGCGGCCGCTCTTCGTCGCGCTCGAGCGCGAGCTGCCCGACACCCTGGCGCATCGCGACGTGCAGCTCCTGCGTGCCTTCCGCCAGCGTTACGACCGGCTGACGGCAGCGCTCGCCCGGCTTTCGCTCGAGCGGTTGTGCGAGCGGATCGTCGCTGAGCACGACTACGACCTGGCCGTGCTCGCACGCTGGGACGGACGGCGCCGCTACGCGAACCTGCGCAAGCTCGCCCGGCTCGCGCGCTCCTACGAGGAGCTGCGTGGGCCGGACGTCGAGGGCTTTGTCCGATTCGTCCGCGACCAGGAGTCGGTCGGCGCACGCGAGCTCGAGGCGGTCGCGGAGGAGGAAGGCGCCGACGCCGTGCGACTGCTGACGATCCATGCTGCGAAAGGCCTCGAGTTCAAAGTCGTCGTCGTCGCCGACGCCGGCCGCGACAGAGCGCCGCCTTCGTCACACGAGATCCTGGCGCTCTCCGACGGGCGCTTCGGTTTCCGGGTGGCCGACCCGATCACGAGCAAGCCGCGCGGCGCCTACGCGTACGACGCCGTGCAGGAAGCGCGTAAGGAGGAGGAGCGCGCGGAGCGGCTGCGTCTCAACTACGTCGCCATGACCCGCGCGATCGACCGGTTGATCGTCTCCGGCTCGATCGACCCGACCCGCGCGTCGGACGAGACGACGCCGATCGGCTGGGTGCTCGGCCGCCTCGACGCCAAGGGTGAGATCGAAAGCGCCGGCCGTGAACCGGTTGAGCTCGAGCGCGAAGGCGCGCGTGTGATCTTGCGAGTCGACCATCACGTCGAGGAAGCGGCGCCGTCCATCGTCGAAGTGCCGGCGGAAGTGGGCCAGCTCGCCCTGTTCGAAGACGGCGGCGGGGGCGGCGCGCTGCCCGTGCTGGTTCCGGCCCTGCCAGGGCTCGCAGAGGTGCCGGCTCCGCCGTTGCACAGAGTTCGGCGTCTGTCGTTCAGCGCGCTCGCGCTCTTCGACCGCTGTTCTTACCGCTACTACGCAGAGCGTGTCGTGGGCATGCGCCCGACCGACGAGCGGCTCGTGGCCGGAGGCACGACCGGGTTGGCCGCCACCGAGATCGGCGACGCCGTGCACCGGTTGCTGGAGCTCGTGAACTTGGTGGAGCC
>Ga0207691_10006024_pt1 | contig 11705 bp, 12 predicted proteins | sample KBSM13metaG_FD_184327 | JGI IMG/M metagenome (GOLD analysis project Ga0207691, IMG submission 184327) | Miscanthus rhizosphere microbial communities from Kellogg Biological Station, Michigan, USA - KBS M1-3 metaG (SPAdes) (version 2) | ecosystem: Host-associated > Plants > Roots > Rhizosphere >...
CTTCTTGGCCTCTGCAGCCTGCGGCGCAGCCCGCTGGGGAGCTTTCTCGCCCTTGGGCGGCGGATTGTTGGCCCGGTCGAAAGCCCTCTGTATGGCCTCCCTGCGGCTCTCGGGGCGGCCCTTGCCGCCCGGCGCGTCAGGGGTATCCACATGCGGAGCCTGCGGGCCGATCGGGCTCGGCGCGTTGGTCGGGTTCTGGTTGATGGGGACTTCGGCGGGCGCGGGGGCGGGCGCAGCACTCGGCGGTGCGGCGGGTGACGACGTGTCGGACATGATGCGTTCCTTCGGTAACTTTAATTAGCGCCGCGCGGTCAGGATGACCGCACTCCGGCCTTGTACTTCTGGATCGCTGTGTGGATTGACCGCCGTCTGGCCGCTTTTATGTTACGATCTGCGCTCGCCCGCGGCTTAGGCGGCAGTTTTTCGTTGCCCACTTCAGTCAGACCGTGCGCCCTCCCGACGGCCCTGTATTGTCGTTTCGAGGTGTAGAACTTGCCGTCGACCTGCTCGACCGGGTCCATGGTGTCGCTGATGACGTAAGGCAGCGGCACGGTTTCCGACCGCTGCTTTAGGTGTCTCTCGCGCCTGACCCGCCAGCGGCCCGGTTCGAACTCTTCCAGCTCGATCATGGTGGCACCCCCACGAACGTGACCGGCAGGCCGTTAGCGGCGACTTTCGTCACCGCTATGCCGTACTTCTTGCCGCCCATCACCGGGGCCTCCGTGACCGGCACCCCCAGCTTCGGCGTGGTCGCGGTGACATCGATCACCGGCAGCCCGCCGCTGGCGACAGTTATCACCGCGACAGCCATGGCTACCTCCTGCCCTTCGGCTTGGTCTTCTTGGAGGTGGTGGTGTAGTCGCCGTCGTCCTCGGCGTCTTCCAGCTCGGCCTCCATGTCGTCGGGGTCATCCCCCGCCACCAGCGCCCATGTGAACTGTACCGGGGAGCTGCCGTCGACCGTAACGTCGACCGGACCCTCTGCCGCCGCCACGCCCGGCGCAGTCGCCGTGAGGCTGGTCGCCGAGCCGTAGGTGGTTGCCAGCGCCGTACCGCCAAAGGTGATGACGCTGGCTTCGGTGAAGCCGGTACCGGCTGCCGTGATCGGGACATCGGCCCCGATGACGCCGGTGGCCGGTGTGACGCCGGTAAGCGTCACCACGTCAGGCGTCCCGCCGCCCTCTCCGCCCTCTTCAATTGCATTCCCTGCGCCGCCGACGTCACTGCCGGGAGGCTCGTTGACGCTGGCGTTGAAGTGGCCCGGCGGCAGGTTTTCCGGGTCCACCACCTGTTCTGCCGGAGCACTCGGCTCGTTAACTGACTTGACCGGCGGCGGGTAGACCGGCTGGACGCCGCCCTGCGGCATGCCGAGGCTGGTAGGGTCGACGATGCCGCCCTCGCGCGGCGGCGCGCTCGGAATCACCGGCGTGACGTTATCGCGCGTCTTCTGGCCGGGATTGTCGCTCGGGCTCTCCGGCCTGCCGCGCAGGCCCGTGCGCGGGTCCATCGGCTCGTCGAGGAAGCTCTTGGGCCGGTTGATGTCCGCCTTGCGGACGTCATCGATGCGGACGCCCTGCTCGGGCACAGCCCCCTGCACGGGCATCGGGCGGTCTTTGTGCTCGGTCTTGTGGTCTTCGTGCTTGGTCGCCATGGTCGTCTCCCTTACGTGCGCGGCTGGATCGCCGCGCACCCCGATAACGTATCAGTGGCCCATTAAGTCCAAGTGATAACGCGGGTCGACGGCACGGCGACGCCGCCGAGCTTGACGTCGACGTTCCACGTTCCGGGGTTCGCCCGCTTGTTGATGGTTGCAGTCAGCGACGTTGCACTGACGAAGGTCGTGGTCTGCTCGCGGTTGTCGACCCAGATCCGGCAGCCCGGCACGAAGCCGGTGCCGGTGCAGGTCAGCACCGCCGTCCCCGTCCCCGACGTCGTCGGAGCCTGCAGGGCCGCCGTCAGTGTCGGATTGGTGACCGGCGACAGGCTGGAGGCGTGCGTCGCGTTCGGCCCCGCCGCGATCGTCGCCGCCGTCTGCACCGGCCCGTCCGAGTAGCTCTTGGACGTGTCGAAAGTGCCGACGACGTAGGTGTGCGTGATGTTGCCGGGGTTGGTCACCACGACCTCGGTGCCTGCGCCCTCATGCGGTACGCTGGTCGAGGCGGGCACGACGCCGTTGGCAGCACCCGGATAGCTGCCCTCGGTGCCGCCCGCGGTGGCTCCGGTACCCGACGCCAGCGCCGCGACATTGGCCGCGAAGGTGCCGACAGGCCCCGCCGCACCGTCATCGTAGTAGGGCGGCGGCGCGGTATTGAAGATCATGTTATCCGCCATGTCGGCGTAGGTCGCCTTGGTGAGGTTCGGCGGGTTCGGCGGCGTGGCACCCGTGAAGCCCATATTCGTCGGGGGCGTCGGGTTGGGCGGGGTGACGGTTAGTGCAGACTGGGCCATTACATTCTCTCCTCTGGGTTATAGCGGTCTTGTCGTGCGAGCCCGCCCATCATGCCGGTCAATCCGACCGCGCCGAGGCCGTACATCGGGATCTCTTTCTTGATCACGCCGCGCGTCACGATCTCCTCGATCGGCATGCCGGTCAGGCGGTGCGTCGTCTCGATCGAGCGGTTGATCTGGTCGATCATCGGCCCTTCGTACTGGAATTGAAATGGCTCGCTGTTGTGTCCGATGCCCGGCCTTGAGCGTTTCGCAGCCTTGGCAGCAGCTGCCGCCTCCTCTTTGAGTGCTTTCAACCCGGCCCAGCCGACATCTTGGAAGGCGCGCGGGTCGGTGCCCGCCTTGGCGGCCTCTTCGCGCAGAATGCGCGTCGCAGGGCCATACCATTCGGGGATAGTCATGCCGGGAACGAACGCGCCAGACATCTGCTCATCGATCACGCCAGCATTCCTGTCGCCCGCCAGCGCGTTGTCGAAATCGTATCGCTTGGGGTTCTTCGCCGGGTCGAACCCCTTCATGCCGCTGTCGATGTACTTCTGCGCCTGCTCCATGTTGCCGGATGCGAAGCGTCCGCCGATCGGGAACGGCATCTCGTAGGCGCGCTGGTCGACGCGCTGTCCCTGCTTGTTGAGGTAGCCAGCGTAGTGTGCCATCAGCCAGTTGTTGTAGGGGCTGGCACCGCCGGTCGTCGCGGCCATCATGCCGCTGAACTCTTTCTTGAATGCTTCCTTGCCCGCCTTCTCGCCGAGCACCTCGACGTATTTGTCCTGCAGCTGCTTCATGTAGTACCAATTCTCGGCGTTGCCGAGCGACTTCCCCTTTTCGTATCCTTCCTGCAGCCGCGCGCGTGCCTCGTCGGTGCCGTACTTCTCCGTCCACTTCGCGTCGACATCCGCCTTCTTGGGCGAGGCTGCCGTGCCAGTGTCCGCAAACGGGCCATAATCGGACGATGGAATGTCGGCCCGCTTGGCCGGGTCGAAGTATCTGGGGTAGCCGTGCAGATCCATGTCCTGCTGGACGATGTTACGCTGCTTCTGGAATTTCTCGGCCTCCGGCGTCAGCTTTTTCTCCAAGAAAAAGTCGGGCTCTTCAGCCTTCGCCAGCGCCTCCTCCATCGTGTCGTAGGGGATCTCGCCCTTCTTCGGCGCGATCAGGTATTTGCCGGGGTTCTTGGGGTCGGGCACTTTCTCCTTCAGCGCAGGCGGGCCGACCGCCGGGTATTGCTCGCCGTATTGCGGGTAGGTGTTCCAGATCTTCTCTGCCTTGTCGCGCAGCCGCGGGTCGCGGTAGGCGTTCGCCAGCTCGGGCGGCACAGCCGTGGTCGGCACCTTGGCGAAGTCTTCCGCCGCCAGCTCCTGCCAAGGCGGCGGAGCGCGGCTGATGGTGGCTTGCCTGAAGATAGAGTTGCTCGGGTCTTTCATGGGGGCGAGTATCTTCCCCATGCGCTTGCCGATCTTGCTGAGAGGGTCGGCTGTGGCTTCATCGGTCATATTGCCGTACAGGCCCGCCGCCAGCGTGCCGACCTTGGCAGCCTTGCCTGCGAGCTTGCCCACCGGCCCTGCAGCTATCAGGGCGTAGTCCAGCGGAGTGGTCGGTATCATCAGGTCAGCAGCCTGCTCGCCGAGCCACTTGTTGGTCGCAGGGTCGAGGTCGATCGGGCTGCGCGGCGTGTCCCGTTGCGCCGCCTCGATCTCCATGCGCTTCCATGGCGTCCTGCCTGTGGTCATGTCGCCCTTGAACGGCTGGTAGCGGTCCTGCGCGGCCAGCGCGCCCATGGCGAACTCCGACAGGTCGGGCTGCACCTCGACAGGCGGCGGGTCGGCGATTTGCGATGCGCCGATCGGGATGCCCGTCATGGGGTCGACGTAGTCATCGATGCGCGCGAGTTTCATGGCTGCACCTCATACTGGCTCTGGTCGGCGAGCGCGCCCATGCCGAGTGCTCCCGCGGGCGCGCCGACGACGCCGTACTTCTTCAGGATGTCGATGGTCGAGGGGTCGAATACAACGTAGTTGCTGGTCGGGGACCGTCCTTGAAGTTTCTGGATCTGGCCGCGGTAGATGCTTTCTGCTACGGGCGTAGCCGCAGTGTCGATCCTATGCTGTAGGAACGCAATTTTATCAGACAGATTGCGCGACCCCTCATCGAGATACTTGATGCCGGGGATGCCAAGGTCGCCGAATATCTGCGACGGTCGTTCTTTTCCCATTGCGCGCTGCATCGATTGAACCAGCTCACTAGCGTTGCGCCCTTCAGGGACGACATCACCCAGATCATTCTCTCGCAATGCCTTCCACACGTTAGGTGATTGTGCTGGAAGCGGCTTGTCCCAGTCCAGCATCTGCGCCGGGTCGGCGTTGATGTTGACCTCGTAAGTGCGCGGGCCAACGGGCGCGCCACCGCGCAGTAGCTCCAGCTCTGGAATTTTCTTCGCCATCTGCGCCTCGTAAAGCCGCTGCGCCGATGCCATAGCCTCCGGTGATCTCTTGCGCGTCGCGTGTTCCAGCAGATACGCCTCGTAGTCAGCCACAGCCTTGTCTCGATCAAACCCGGCATCGCGCAGCCGTTTGGCGGCGTTGCCCTCGGGTGTCCCTTCAAACCTGTTTAGAAATTGGTTCCAGTACTGTCCGCCCTGCCCGCTAACCGCGGGGTTCTCCGCAAAGTACAGCCCATGCCCATAGACCTGCGCGCCCTCGCCAGTGCCCACCTTCTTCAAGTCAAACCTGTCGAAGTCGTGCGGGCTGGAGTGGTAGGCTTTGATGCCCGCCAGCTTCTTGGCTATGGTGTCGCGGACGCCCATTACATCACCACCTGTTCGAAATGATGACGCGCCGCCCCATGTTGAGCACACCCGGCTGCGCCTCCGGCACGACCGGCGGCGGCTTGCCAGACCAGTCGAGATCCACAAAGCGGCCTGTCAAAACGATGGAGCCGCTTAAGGTCACCATCACGATGTCCTGCTGCGGCACCGCGGCGTAGATCAGGCCCGCGTCGCTGCCGGTTAGAACGATAGAACCTGTCTGCGCCGTCAGCACCTTCGGCGCGGTGACGATCAGGCCAGCGGTATTGCCCGTCAGGACGATCGAAGCAGCGTCCGCGACCAGCTTGTAGCCGGAGGTCCATACCAGCCCCGCCGGGTAGCCCGTCAGGACGACCGAGCCGCTGACCGCCTGCATTGTGACCGAGCGCAGCAGGCCAGCTGGCGAGCCGCTTAAGGTGATCGAACCAGCATCCGCTGTCAGCTTGCGCGCGGTTATTCCACCCGCCGCGATGCCGTTCAGCGTGATCGCGCCGGGCGAGGCGATCATCACCCGCGCGCCGACCGTCAACAGCGCCGCGGGGATGCCCGTCAGAACGATGCTGCCCTTGTCTGCTGTGAGCGACAGCTTGACCTTGAGGTTCGTCGTCGCCACCGGCGTAACGACGATCGACCCCGTCGCCGCCGCCATGCTGCGCGAGACGGCAGGTCCGGTCGGATAGCCGGTCAAGACGATCGAACCCGCCGTCGCTGGCATCCCGTAGCCGCGCAACAGCCCCGGCGCGTTGCCGACCAAGACGATCGCGCCGGGTGCCGCCGCCATCGAGCGCGCGGCGAGCGTGCCGGTCGCCGTACCGCTCAAGACGATCGAACCAGTCGTCGCTGGCATCGATCGGCCAACAGGCGACGCTGCCGCATAGCCTGTCAGCACGATCGCGCCGGTCGTGGCTGGCATTGACCTGTTGTAGATCAGTCCAGTCGCACTGCCGCTCAATACGATCGAGCCCGCCGTCGCGGGCATCTTGACGCCAAGCGTGAAGTTCGCCTGCTGCGGCGTGACGACGATAGAGCCAGCCGACGCCAGCAGCGCCTTGGTGGCGTTCAGCCCGGCCTGATAGCCCGTGAGGACGATCGAGCCGGTATCCGCAGGCATGATGTAGTTGCGCCGTACCAACAACGCTGCATCGCTGCCCGCAAGCACGATCGAGCCTGCGACGGCCTGCATGCCAAGCATGCCGTCCCAATGCGCCTGATCCCATTTGCCTACGTCCCAGCGTTCTGGGACTGGTGGCGGTACGTAAGGCATTCATTAGCTCACCGTGAACGCACCATTGGCGGCGTCGAAGTCGACCGTGAACGTGTCGGTGCTATTGAGCGTGATACTTGAGCCGTAGTCGTAGTAGCCAACCACCTTGTTGGTGGCTGTCGAGTTGTAGAGGATGGCGTAGCGGAACGGCCCGATGCCGCCCGCCGTCGCGGTGAACACCGTATCGGCGAGCACTACCTTCATCACGCCAGCGGTTGTCGTGGCGCTCGTCGTGGTGATGGTATTGCCGCCAGCTGTATAGCCGTTTGCTGCGACTGGCGCGGGTGCCACCGTCGTATTCCAGACCGTATCGGTCGCCTGTGTCGGCGCGGTATTGGTCAGCGCCAGCTTGTAGACGCAGGTGGCGACGTTGTGGCCTGCCTTCGATAGCTCATCGATGAAGAAAAAGTACTTGTTAAAGGCGGCCATCAGATCCCTCCGGGCGGTTGCTGCATTTGCTTCATACGATGCGCCTCTTGCCGCTCAACGCCGCGCGCGGCCATGTCCTGCTGCTTGTTCTGGTGCGATTGCGCCATCATCGCCGCCTTCTGTTGTGCAATCCGTACGTCTTCAGCCTTCTTGACCATCTCCATCTGATGCACTTCGCGGTCGTGCATCTGCTCCTGATTGGCCTGCACCATTTCCTGTTGCCGGTCGCCCTGCTTGGCCTGCATCTCGGCCTGCTTGATCTGCAATTCGTTCTGCAGCTCGGCCTGTTTGTGCTGATCCTTCTGCAACAGCTCCGAGGCCCGCAGCTTGGCGTCCATGGCGTTCTTGTCGGCGATGGTCTTCTGCTTCATCTGCTCGATCTGCAGGTCGAGCTTGCCCTTTGCCGTTACGGGGTCGTCGCCGCGCGGCTGGTCGGCCTTCGCCTTCATCTGCTCGATCAGTTCGTCGATCGCGCCGTCGAGCGAGCGGCCCGAGCGGAACGGTGCGGTGGCGAATTTCAATATTTCGCCGCAGAACGGTGCCGTCCTCGGCTCGTTCTGGATCATGGTCGACAGTTGCGGCAGCAACTGACCGAGCACACCGACGAACTCTGTGCGGCGCTGCTTCTCGGCGTTCTCGTCCGCCATGATGGTGCTGTCGGTCTCGATGTCCAAGACGAAGCTCTTGGCGCGATTGTTGCTCAGAAACTTGAGCACCTGCTCGATCGTCGGCTCTTCCTGCATTTTCTGCAGCTTGGCTTGGCCCTGCTGCATCATCTGCTGTATCTGCTGGCCCTGCGCGGGATCTTGCGGCTGGCCCTGCGGAGCCTGCGCCATCATCTGCTGGCCCTGCTGCAGCCCCTGCTGGATCTGCGCCATCTTCTGCGCCTGCATCGCCTGCGTCGGCAGTTGCGTCTGGCTCATCTCGATGATGGTGACGTCGTCGAACTTCTCGGTGATGATCTCGCTCGTTATCTCGACGAGGTCACGCGCCAAGCGCACCATTTCCTGCTGCTTGTCGCGGATGCGCGTCGACCCGTATTGCGTTTTCAGCTGCTGCGCGCCGAGCGTTTCGTTGGGATCTGTCGCACCGCGCATGATGTCGGAGAGGCCCATGATCTGGTAGATGTCCTCGATCACCTGTTTTCGCAGCGCGACCAAGGCCGTGATGGTCTGCGCGATCATGTCGATCGGCAGCCAGATGATGACATCCTTGGTGCCGCCGAAGGCGGCCCAATTGCTGATCGGGATCAGCATGCGGCTCGACGAATGCGTCTTCACCGCGGTCTCGATCGCGCCAGCCAGTTCGCCACCTCCAGCCGGATAAAACCCTTTGGCCTCGATCGCGTCACTGAGGGCGTGGATGCGGCCCGTCAGCAGGTTGATCTCCTCCAGCTGGTCGCGGTACTGCAGCACGTCAGGAACGGGGATCAGTGACCCCCGCTGCACCGTGCCGTAAGCGGGCGGCGGGCACGGGAAGAAGTTCTGCAGCTCCAGATGCGGGTCATCCTCGTCGAGGATGTCCTCGCAGCCTTGGCTGACCCACACAACGCGCTTCGAACCCTTGTGCCAGATCTCCCAGAACTTGGCACGCTCGCGGTTATCCGCGCCGCCGACCTCGGCGCTCTCCTTGTTGACCTTGTATTCGGCCTCCCGATAAGCGTCGCCGGAGTGCTTGTAGAAGCGTTTGCGCGCCTCGCCGCGCGTCAGATAGCTCGCGGCAGCGACCCAGCTCACTTCGCGCCAGTTGCGCGAGACCGAGTGCAGGAAGTCGCGCCGGTTCTTGAAATCGATGCAGACTTTCTCATGGTCGTAGGTGCCGCCGCCCTTGCCGCTCTCGTAACGGCACCACGCCACGCCACGGCTCGACATCGAGAGGTCATCGCGCACCAGCAGCATCAGGTCGTTGATGCGGGTTAAGTCGAACGCGACGACGCAGCACCGCTCCATCACCTCGCTTGCCGCCTGATAGACCGGCCTTCTGTCCTTGAATTTTGGTGTCACGACGGGGATTGGCGGCTTGGCGTAAATGCTGGGTTTCAGAACTTCGCAATTGGCCCAGAACATCTGAAACTCTTTGTCGCGCGCCATCTGCGACAGCCGCTGCAGGCTCGCATACTGGCGATCGATCTTGTCGCAGTGGTCGTTCCAGTTCTCAAAGGCGTCCTCGCTTTCGAGCAGCAGGTTGAGCCACGCCTTGGCCTTCTTCGGCTTCATCGCCGGATTGTAGTCTTCATCCTCGTAGCGGACGTCTTCCTCGACGGGCTTGGTGGGTTCGTCAACCATCGCGTTTCGCCTCCATGCGGTCGAGACGCCAGCCCCAGTATCTCATGACGTGATCGTTCTGTTGCGTGTCTGGCGGCAGCGGTGCCAGATCCCACGTCGGACCCGGCACCTCTACAGGCGCTGTCGGCGGTGTCAGCGTGTCGCCGGGCTCGTACCAGTGTACTTCGAACATCGGGTCGCGATCGGCTGGGCCGATCGACACCTCCAGTGGCCGGTGACGCTGCCGGTCGATCCTCATGTCGGGCTCCGGTGCTTGGTGATGAACTTCTCAGCCATCGCCTTCATGTTGCGCAGACGCGACAGCCGCTGCTGCTCGCGCTCGGACACAGTCTCATCGTGTATTTGCTCCGGGGTGCGTCTTTCGCTCCGAAGCACTTCCGCCAGATGCAGACTGTGATCGTACTCGTTTGGCTCGAAATAGACGCCACACTTGGTGCGCAGCTCGACCAGCACATTGGTGATCGCGAATTGATTGACGAGGCCCTTATCGGTGCCGACCCTGCGCGTGCGGTGCAGCTCCTCCATGTGAAACTCCAGAATACTGACGACCTTGCGCACCGCCTCCAGCATGCGCCGCTCGGCCTCCAGCCGCTCGTCCTTGATCGGCTGATACTTGGCGCGTGACTTGCGCTTGTTGGACGTGGTCGACTTGTAGCGCGCCAGCTCCTTGGCGTGCAGCGGCATGTTATCCATGATGGCCCGCATCTTGCGGGCGTCGCGGATCGCCATCCGTGCCGCGTAGCTGCCGGTGTCATCAATCACCGTGTGGTGCGCCGACACGTTGCTCTGACCAAAGCGTGTTCCGTAGTTCAGTTTTCTGCTCATCTGGATGCCTTCCATGTGTGCGTGGTTGATCATAGTCGTATGCCGCCGCGGCGCGCTTCGGCAGGCGGCGCAATGTGCCAGCCCGTCACCTTGGGCTCCTTCGGCACGATCCGCGGCACGGGCTTGTAGCTCATGGCGAGGTATCGAAAAGCGTCAGTTGGATGGCTTGTCCAGTCGTGCAGTGGGGCGTCCTTGAAGCATTTTTTATCGTCGTCCCATTCACGTCGGTATTGTTCAAGCGCGCTAATGCCACTCTCCTCACAGCGCGGATGAAACACGCATAGAGGAAGTAATCTTCGGACGGCGTTAATCCCGTCGTTGATGGTTGCAAGGGGGACAAGTACTGGCTTAAGGCCCAGTTGTGCCATCGTCTCCACGCGAGTTCTTCCAGAGCCCCATTCCTTGACCTTCGCGTCATGCGGGACGTAATCGCTTCCATGTTGCCATCCCCGCTCTTCGTATAATCGGAAGATCTCGTCGCGATACCACTCGACACCGACGCTGTTCGACACGGTAACGTCGAGCACGACGCACTGGCCGCCCTGCATCTGGTAGTGCCAGATGGCGGTGCTGTCGGTGACACCGAGATCCCAAGCCCGCATCACCGGGCGATCGATCGCGTCGACGGCAATGATGCGGTCCTCATCGCGAACCTGCTTCATCTCTTCTGCGAAGTAGCTGCCGGGCAGCGATGCCGAGAACGACACCTCGTATTCCTGATCGTAGGCCGCTTGACCCGCGCCGCTGCCATACAGCGCGCGATATTCCTCCAGCGCGTCGCGCTGCTGTTCGATCGTCAGCGCGCCTGTTGCACTGACCGGCAGCAGCTCCGAGAACCAGTCATCGCGCTGGCGCGCGAAATCGAACATGCTCTTGGCGTGGTTGCGACCGCGCGGCGTGGTGATGAAAAGCGCCCAGCCGTCGTTCTCTTCGATCATCGGGCGCATGTAGGCCCACGCGCTCGGATTGCTCAACGCATACTCGGAGAACACCACGCCAGCGGCGCTGGAGCCGACCGTGCGGCTGTACTGATCTGAGCCGATACACTGAAACGTCGAGCCGTTGATCAGCCGAATAAACATTTCCTGATCATTTACGCTTTCCCGAATTTCAGGCGGAAAGGCCTCATCGATACGCCTCCGTCCTGTGTGCGGATTAACAGAAGTCCATATGGCCTTGCGGGCCTGTGCGTACTCGGGCAGGCAATGCCAAAAATTACCGATTTTCCGAAACGCTGAAACCGCTATGTGCTGAAGGGCTATTTCATCTTTACCAGCTCGGCGATGCCAGATCGCGATCGCGCGCTTGCCGCCGTCGTGCAGATAATTCCACAGCGCCATCTGATGATCGCGAGGCGACCATCCGAGCCGCGGGATCTGCACGCGCGTGGTCATTTCTTTTTCTCCGCAGAGATGTCGCGCAGGATAATCTCGAAGCAGCTCGACGATTCCTTGTCGCCACCAATGAATTATTTCAGAACCTTGTCCTGATGCCGAAGATCGGACGGGTTTGGGAGTCATCTAATCCTCATCTTGCCGGTGTACGCGTTCATCCCATACCCGGATTCAGGAATTATCTCGTCTTCTATCGACATAGTGAGTATGCCATTGAAGTGCTTCATATCTTTCACGGCGCACGCGATATAGAAAATATTC
>Ga0207691_10006026_pt1 | contig 11703 bp, 10 predicted proteins | sample KBSM13metaG_FD_184327 | JGI IMG/M metagenome (GOLD analysis project Ga0207691, IMG submission 184327) | Miscanthus rhizosphere microbial communities from Kellogg Biological Station, Michigan, USA - KBS M1-3 metaG (SPAdes) (version 2) | ecosystem: Host-associated > Plants > Roots > Rhizosphere >...
ACCTCGCACTCTTGTGGAGCGAGTTGAACATCGGGTAATTCGCGAGAAACACCAGCGTGAACGCCCGCTCGTCCGCCGCTTCTTCGAGAAGCTGCAGCGCCCGAGTCGAATCACCGAGCGAGGCATACATCGCGGCCAGTGCGTCCGCGGCCACATACGTTTGCTTGCGTGCCGCTTCGTATTCGCCCACCAGGTGGCGCGCCGTGGCCGTGTCGCCGAGCTGGACGAACACCCACGTCGGCATCGCCGCTTCGCCACTGCCCGGGCTGAGCATCGCGCGTGGCACGACCCGTCGCGCCGAATCGAGCTGGCCGGTGGCCACGAAGGCCACGGCGAGCTCCGCGCGGGCATGGAAGAACGTGCTGTCGAGCTCCAGCGCTTCGTGAAGGAACGGGATTGCCTCCGCATCCCGCCCGGCATACTGCATCAACGTCGCGCGGCGCGTCGTGATCACGACGGACTGCTGATCGAGTGAATGCGCGCGTACGAGCTCGGTCTGCGCCTCTCCCATGCGGCCCTTCAGGAGAAGGTACCAGCCGTAGAAGAGATGCCCTTCCGCGTAGCTCGGGCTGAGCGCGACCGCGCGGGCCAGGTGCTGGCCGGCGGCTGGCCAGTCCCAATCGTAGAACATCGCCACGATGCCTAACGACGTGTGCGCCTCGGCCACCGTGGAGTCGAGCGCCAGCGCACGTTTCGCGGCTGCGCGCGCACGCTCGAACACGGTGCGAGGCGGGACGCCGCCGAACGGCGCGGTGAGGCTGTAGGCATCGGCCAGGCCCGCATAGGCCGGAGCAAAGGAAGAATCCTTCGCGATCGCCGCCTCGAAGTGGCGAATCGCCGTGGCGAGCGACGTGGGGTTGCGACGCCCGAGGAAGTACCGGCCGCGCAGATACTCGTCGTACGCTTCGGTGTTCGGGCTCTGGGGCCGACTCAACCCGGGTCCGGGGCCGCCAAGCGCGACGCTCAGCGCCGAAACAATCGAGCGGGCGAGGCTGTCCTGCACGAACAGCACGTTCTTCAACTCGTTCGTGTACTCGCCGTCCCAGAGCGTCGAGTCGCGCGCGACATCCACGAGCCGCGCATTCACTCGAACCTGATCGCCATAGCGGCGGACGCTGCCTTCGAGCACCGTCTGCACGCCGAGCTTCGCGCCGACTTCGGCGAGACCACCGACGTGACCCTTCATCGCGAACGTCGATGTCCGCGATGCGACGCGAAGGCCGCGCAGCCGGCCGAGTGCGCTGATGAGCTCTTCAGCCATGCCGTCGCTGAAATAGTCGGTCGTCGAGTCGCGATTCACATTCTCGAACGGCAGCACCGCGATCGATCGGGCTGCGGCCGCGGTGTCCATCCCGGGCGTCGCTCCCGCAACCGAGCTTCTCGAGCGCCACGGATGCCAGATCGCGAGGCCGACCGCGGCCAGGACCCCGGCAGCGAACAGCCTACCGGTCAACCGACGGCGTGCGGCCGGCGTGCGGCGGGCCGGGATCGGTCCGGACGACACATCGACGAGAATCGACTGCAGCGTATCGCGCACCTCAGCGGCGGATTCCGGACGCCGCGCAGGATCCTTGGCGAGCAGTGCGTCGATCAGATCCGCTAACCGCGGCGGGCAGGCCGGGGCTTCGCTCGTGACCGGCGGAGCGGGTTGCGAGAGCAGCGCCGAGACCATCGCGGCGACGGTTGGTCCCGAGAACGGGGTGCGGCCCGTGAGCATCTCGAACGCCAGAACGCCGAGCGCGTACAGATCCGCGCGATGGTCGATGGCCGGATCCCCGACTGCCTGCTCCGGGGCCATGTACGCTGGTGTTCCGATCGTGACCCCGATGCCTGTCAGGGTCGAGCCATCCATCGACCGGTGCAGCGCCTTGGCGATGCCGAAGTCCATGACCACGGCGTGGCCCTGGTTGAGCAGAATGTTCTCGGGTTTGATGTCCCGGTGGACGATGTTCTGGTGGTGGGCGGACGCCAGCGCGTCGGCGACCTCGCCGAGAATCACCAGCGCATCGCGGACGGCGATCGCACGCTCCCGCGTTAGGCGCGCGCGCAGCGTTTCGCCGGCGAGGTACGGCATCACGTAGAACGGACGTCCGGCCGAACGGGCCGACGGGACGACCCCCGAGTCCAGCAGCGTGAGAATGTGTGGGTGCTGCAGGCTCGCCGTCAGCTTGATCTCGGCCAGAAACCGATCGGTGCCGAGCGTCTCGGCGACTTCGGGGCGGATGACCTTGATGGCGACCTTCCGCGCGTGCCTAACGTCGTGCGCGAGGTAGACGGTCGCCATCCCGCCTTCGCCGAGCTCGCGCTCGACGTCGTAGCGGCCCGCGAGACTGCTCCGGAGCATGTCGTGGGGCTCGGCCATGCGCTAAGACTACGCCTGGGGGAGGAGGGTGCCAGAGCGTTCGCGGCCGGCCCACGCTGGCGAATGCCCGGCACCGGCCGCACGTGGTCGAGGCGATACACTTCGTCCTGGATCGTGTCCGGACTCAATGACGGCGTCAGACCGGGATGTGCACGCCGGAGTGATGCGCAGTAGTTTCGGTCGCCATCTCGAACTTTCCACGGAGCGTTATGAGTCGCACGCCGAAGACCGGTTCGCCGTCCCAGCGCCGTCAATTCATTGGTGAGCTCGCGGCCAGCGCCGCCGCGCTTGCTGCCGTCGCCTGCGCCCCTGCCGCCAGCGCCACGAACACCCCGAGTCAGGCTCCGAAGCCGGCGACTCCGGCGCCACAGACCGAAATGTTGACCGGGCCGTTGCCCGTTCCACCGAAGGAATGGGACTCGAGTTGGATGGGCCGGATCACGGCGAAGCACAAGGCGATCTTCGATTCCCCGGAGATCAGCGAGGGGACCGCGCTGTATCACGCGATGAGCTATCTGGGCTCGGTGAAGGACGTCTTCGGTACCGGAGACTCCGACGCGAGCGTGGTGGTCGTGCTTCGTCATCGCGCCGTGCCGCTGCTCTTCAACGACGCGATGTGGGCGAAGTACGATTTGGGCACTGCCACGAAGACGAGCGACTCCAAGACCGGCAAGCCGGCGACGCGGAACATCTACTTCCAGCACGTGGACGCGAACGGGAAACCAGCGGCGGACGACAAGCCGAGCGCGACGATCAAGTCCCTCTCGGCGCGTGGGGTGATCTTCGTTGGATGCGATATGGCGACGCGCGGGTTCTCGTCGCGGGCCGCGGCGGCCGCGAAGCTGACGCCGCAGCAGGTCTACGACGACATCAGAGCCAATCTCGTTCCCGGCGCGACGCTCATGCCGACGGGCGTGTTCGCGACGCTCTTGGCGCAGGAGGCGGGCTGCAGTCTCATGCGGTCGACCTGACACGCCGGCCGCCTTCCGCCTGCCGCGGCCTAACGCCCTGCGGCGTTTCCTCCGTGAGCCTCGGCTCGATGTAGAGATTCCGGAATCGGCTCCGACTTACTGGCGAAGGCGGGGAACGACCACCGCCTCACGAACTCAACCGGGAGCCGACCATGCTGACCATCACGCCATTTCTCTGGTTCGACACGCAGGCCGAAGAGGCGATGAAGTACTACGCCTCCATCTTCCCGCGGGCGAGGGTGCTGTCCGTTCACCGCGCAAACGGACAGGTGATGTCGGTCGAGTACGAGCTCGAAGGCCAGAAGTTCATGGCGCTCAACGGAGGGCCGCTTTTCAAGTTCAACGAGGCGGTCTCGTTCCTCGTCGGGTGCGATACGCAGCAGGAGATCGATACCCTGTGGGACAAGCTGACCGCCGACGGCGGGTCACCGAGCCAGTGTGGCTGGCTCAAGGACAAGTTCGGACTGTCGTGGCAGATCATCCCGAAGAAGCTCGGCAGTCTGCTCGGTGGCGGCGGGGATCCGGCGAGAGCGAAGCGCGTGCTGGATGCGATGCTGCCGATGAAAAAGTTGGACGAGCGTCGGCTGCAGGAGGCGTACGACGCGAAGTAGCGGATGGCGGAAACGGCTCGCGGCCGGCTACACATTCAGTCAGCCCAGTTTCCGGAGCATCCGCATGTATCGTGTTCGCCAGGACGACCTGCCGTTCAAGGGGAGCTCGCACCATTTCGTCGGCGCCGACAACGGCGACGTGAACGTCTCTGTGTTTCTTCTCAACGCACTCCCGGGGCGCGGGCCCGGGCCGCACCGCCATCCCTACGACGAAGTGCAGTTCGTTCGGTCCGGAACCGGGCGGTATGTGGTGAACGGTGAGGAGTTCGAGGCCGGGGCGGGGGACATTCTCGTGATCAAGGCGGGCGAGATTCACGAGTTCAAGTGCATTGGCGACGAGGCGCTCGTGCAGGTCGATGTGCACCTGAGCCCACGGTTCATTCAGGAGAACCTGGGGTAGGCCATGGCCGAGCTGACGATCGATCCCGCCGCCACCGCGCTCGTGCTCATCGACCTGCAGCGCGGCATCACGGGCGGCCAGACGGTGCCTAACGCCGCACCGGATGTCATCGCGCGCGCGGCACGTCTTGCGGCGGCCTGCCGCCGGCGAGGCGTGCTCGTCGTGCTCGTGCGCGTGGACCCGGGCGCCAACGGCGCACTGTTCCCGAGGCCGCAAGCCGACCAGCCTCGCCCGCCGATGACGGTCACGCCGGAGTGGACCGAGCTCGTACCCGAGCTCGATCGTCAGCACGACGACGTCGTCGTCACGAAGCATCAGCCTAACGCGTTCTACGCGACGGACCTCGAGGTTCAGCTCGGGCGCAGAGGAATCCGGACGATCCTCCTCGCCGGCATCTCGACGAACGTCGGCGTCGAAGCCACGGCGCGCGCGGCACACGAGCGAGGGTTCGAGCAGGTGTTCATCCCCGACGTCATGGCCGCCCGTGAGGCGGACCTCCACGACCACAGCGTCCGCCGAATTTTCCCGACGCTCGGTCGTGTGCGAGCGCTCGACGTGGTGCTGGCAGCGTTGGCGTAAGAACGCTTGGTAGGGGGTCAGAGTCCTAACTCATCATTCCAACGCCTCGGCGTTGGAATGATGAGTTAGGACTCTGACCCCGTTCGTACCGAATTACGTCAGCTTGAGGCCGACGATCCCCGCCACGATCAGCGCGATGCACACGAGCCGAATCGCGCTCGTGGGCTCCTGGAATAACAGGATCCCAAGCACTGCAGTCCCCACGGTCCCGATGCCGGTCCAGACTGCGTAGGCGCTTCCGAGCGGGAGCGTGCGAACGGCGACCGCCAGGAGTCCCATGCTTCCGACCACCGCCACGCCGGTCGCGATGCTCGGCCAGAGTCGCGTGAAGCCGTCCGTGTACTTGAGGCCAACGGCCCAGGCGATCTCCAGCAACCCGGCAATGAAAAGAACGACCCAAGCCATCCTGTCTCCCGGATGATGTAGGGTCGTCCCCACGGTCACGTTGGGGCCCGAGGGCCGTCCCGCGGGCGTCTTGTCCTCGAAGCCTATATGGGTATACTCGCGCGAACAACGCTCCTCGTGGAGGCCGTGCCGTGCACCAGCCGCCTGGCAATCCCGTTCCGTGGATTCGGACGCGGATCGCGTGTACCGCCGCGATAACGACGCTCGCGCTATCGGGACCCGCGCACCGTGCGTCGGCACAGACCGATGTCCCGCCCGAACGTCGCGCTGCGCGCGAATGGTATCAGGACGCGCGCTTCGGAATGTTCATCCACTGGGGCGTCTACAGCTTGCTCGGCGACGGCGAGTGGGTGATGCAGAACCGGAAGATCACCGTTCCCGAATACGAGTGGCTCGCCACGACGTTCAACCCGGTGAAGTTCGATGCGAAGACCTGGGTGAGTCTCGCTCGTGCTGCCGGCATGCGATACATCACGATCACGTCGCGGCATCACGATGGCTTTTCGATGTTCAAGACCGCGGCGACCCCATACAACATCGTGGAGTGGACGCCATTCCGTCGCGATCCACTGAAGGAGCTTTCGGAGGAGTGTCAGCGTCAGGGCATCAAGCTGTTCTTCTATTACTCGCAGCTCGACTGGCATCACCCGGACTACTGGCCGCGTGGCGAAACAGGGCGGTGGAGCGGCCGCCCCATGAACGGCGACTGGAATCGCTACCTCGATTTCCTCGACACGCAGCTCGGCGAGCTGCTCACGAACTACGGCGCCGTGGGCGGCATCTGGTTCGACGGCATGTGGGACAAGCCTAACGCGGACTGGCGGCTGCCGCAGACGTACGGGCTGATCCATCGGCTGCAGCCCGCCGCACTGATCATCCCGAACCACCATAAGGCGCCGCTGGCCGGCGAAGACGTGCAGACGTTCGAGCAGGACCTCCCCGGCGCGAACACGGCAGGCTTCAACACGACCGAGATCGGCAACCTGCCAACCGAGACGTCGCTGACGATGAACGGCTCGTGGGGGTTCAACATCACGGACCGCAACTTCAAGTCGGTGCGTGAGCTGGTCGGCACGCTCGTGCGCGCCGCGGGCACGGGAACGAATCTGCTCCTCAACATCGGACCCCGCCCCGACGGGACGATAGACCCGGAGTTCACGCAGCGGCTGCAGGCGATCGGGCAATGGCTCGCGAAGAACGGCCGGTCGATCTACGGCACCCGGGCGGGGCCGATCCCTCCGCGGTCATGGGGCGCGACGACTCGTCGCGGCGACACCGTCTACGTGCACGTGCTGTCGTGGTCGGATCGCTCGCTGGCCATTCCGGCGTTAGGCGCTCGGGTGCGACGCGCGTCGCTGCTCGAGACGGGCGAGGCGGTGCCGGTCACCGAAACCCCGGAGGGCATCACGCTCACACTGCCCGCTCGCGCCGCCGAGGCGCTGGATCAGGTCGTGGTCCTGGAGACGACCCGCCAGCCCTCGGCGCGGCGCTGATGTGTAAGGATGGTACGACCCCCGACGGTGCGAATCAATGCCGTCAGAGCGTCTTGAGATACGCCACGAGATCCGAGCGCTGCTGTGCGGTCAGCGTTAGGCCGAGCAGCTTCTCGTAGTGCGCGACCGCGGCATCGAGCGTCGGCGCGCTCCCATCGTGGAAGTACGGCCCCTGGAGCTGCGGCGGGTGCCAGAGACCGCGAAGCGGCGTCGTGCGATACAACTTCGTGGCACTTCGCTCCGCGTACGCGGCGTTCTGCCCAACCTCCGCGGGCTCGTGGAGGCGATTGGCGTTCACGTCAGTCAAGGCGTCGCCGAGGTGGCAGGAGGCGCACTTCGCGACCCCATTGAACACGGCGCGACCGCGCTGTGCGGCTGCCTTATCGTCAGCCGGTGCCTCCGGCGCCGCTATGCTGAACTGATAGGCCCGCAGCGCTTCGAGCTTGTCCGAAACGAGGTCGGGAGGATTGTTGATGTCGACACCGATGCGCGAATCGACGAAGTGACCATGCCCATGCATCTGCGTGATCGCCACGTACGCGTTCCAGTACGACACGACGCCGTCGCCGGTGTAGATCTCTCGCTTCACGTGCCGAAGGCCGAAGGCCGGTGGAATCACGACCGGCATGTTGATCCCATCGATATTGAACCGCGGATCGTACATCCCGGGGCCCCAGGAGTTGTACACGGCCCGCTGTGCCGGTGTCACGGCGGGCGAGAGCGCGATGATCGCGCCCGGGTTGAGGTCCCGGTTTGGCCAGCCGTCGAGCCGATGCCCAATGCCCGTCGCGAAGGAGTTATCGACCGTCGAGTGGCACAGCGCGCAGGTGATGCCCACGCGCGTGAGCGTGTTGCCTTCGACCGTGCCGACCACGCCGACGACCGCGCCCAGCTTGAGGAGTGCCACGGTGGTTGCCGGCGAGTTCAGATCGACTGTCTTGTTCTGAATCCCAGCTACGATTTCGGGGGGGAGGGCGTCCGCGTCCACCTTGAGGCCAACGGACAGGGCAGTCACCGGGCTCACAGATGTTCTGATGACCTCGTGCATCCGAAGCGTGTCGGTCCAGAACGTCTCATCGCCGTAAGTGTCGAAGCGGAAGATCTTCTTTCCTTGAGTGAGCGTTGCGGGGTCCATGCGCGTTTCTGAGGCGGTGGCGACGTCGGTGCCTCGCGGCGCGATGGGGGTGCTCTCGTCGCGCTCGCACCCCGCGATCGCAGCGCCAAGAGCCAGGACCATTACATCGCGCGAATGCAGCGCCAGAGCGAACTTCTTCCGATGCATGAGCGGGTCTCCTCGTGGAATGGCGGCAACCCATCAGCGGGCAGTACATTATAACAGATAACGAATTAAAATGTGCAATATCTGCTCCTCGGATGCGCGAGGACGTCGAGCGTCCAGGCAGGAGACATGAGCGCACGATCGGTCAAACCAGGCTCCCTCGCCGGTACGCGCGGGCGGATCATCGACCTGATACGGAGGGCGCGGCCAACAGCGACCGAGATCGCCGACCGGCTCGAGCTGACCTACAACGCCGTCCGCGTCCATCTCACGGCGCTCGAACGAGATGGCTTGATCCGAAAGGCCGGCTTTCGGCGCGGCGAGACGCGGCCGTCGGCGACGTATGAGCTGGCGTCAGGCGTCGAGGATGCCCTCTCGCGTGCGTACATGCCGTTCGCATCGCACCTCATGCGCGCGCTGGGCGACCGCCTCCCGGATCAGGAGCTGACGGAGCTCATGAGAGACGTCGGCCGACGCCTCGCCGCGGAATGGCCTCGCGCCCGCGGTCCGGTTACCCAACGAGCGGACGAGGCCTCGGCACTCCTCCAGGAACTCGGCGCTCCCAACGAGGTGCAGCGTTCCGACCGCGCGCTGCGGATCCGCGGCTTCGGTTGCCTGCTCGCCGCCGCGGCGCACGGCCAGCCGCATGTGTGCCACGCGATGGAGAGCCTGTTGGAAGAGCTGGTTGGGACGCCGGTGCGGGAATGCTGCGAGCGCGGCGCGCAGCCCCGGTGCTGCTTCGAGATCTCGACTGAGCCCGCGACCGTGCGGGAACCCGACGACCTCATCACGGAGACGCCGTCTTGAACACCCGCCGACAGTTCCTCATCCGCGCGCCGTTCGGTCTCGTCGCCGCCGCCGCGGCGTGTCGCGGTGAATCGGACACGAACGCCAAACAGACGGGTGCCGCGACACTGCCTTCGACGCCATCGACGCCCGGTGCCCCAGTGGCGTTCAACACAGCGCCCGCTGTCGGGCCGGAGGTTTCCGCCACGACGTTCGCCGAGGCGGAGAAGCTGGCCCAGGTGACGATGACGGATGCCGAACGAGCGACGGCCGTCGGCAGCTGGCGCAAGGCGATGGCTCCCATGCTCGAGCGTCGCACAGGCCCGCGAAAAGTGGCGCTCGAACCGGAGCTCGCGCCGGCGTCGGTGTGGGACCCGAGCGCACTGCCCGGAGTGACGATCGGCGTGCAGCGCGACCGGTTCATCCGATCGAACGTGGATCCGGGCCCGCTGCCGTCGAGCGACGCCGAAATCGCCTACGCACCGGTGACGCGCCTCTCACGGTGGATTCAGCAGCGGAAGCTGACGTCGGAACGCCTCACCGGGATTTACCTGGCGCGGATCGATCGGTTCGACTCGAACCTTCGGTGCGTCATCACGCTCACGCGCGAACAGGCGCTGGCGAGGGCAAAACAGGCCGACGCCGAGATCGCGGCGGGCAAGTATCGCGGGCCACTGCATGGCATCCCGTTCGGCGTGAAGGATCTCCTCGATACGGCAAACATCCCCACGACCTGGGGCGCCGAGCCGTACCGGAACCGGGTGCCTAACGCAGACAGCGCGGTGGTGAAGCGCCTCTACGATGCCGGCGCGGTGCTCGTCGCCAAGCTCTCGCTCGGGGCACTCGCGCTCAACGACATCTGGTTCGGCGGGCAGACGATGAACCCTTGGCTGCTCGAAGAAGGCGCGTCGGGCTCGAGCGCCGGCCCGGGGGCCGCGACGGCGGCGGGACTCGTTGCGTTCTCGATCGGCAGCGAGACGGGCGGCAGCATCGTCGCGCCGGCGATGCGCTGCGGGGTCACGGGGCTCCGGCCCACCTACGGTCGCGTTCCACGCACGGGGGCGATGACTCTGTGCTGGTCGCTCGACAAGCTTGGCCCGATGACACGCAGCGTCGAGGACGCGATGCTCGTGCTGCAGGCGATCACGGGGCCCGATGCGGGCGACGTGGCGAGCGTGCCGAGTCGGCTCGACTTCGACGCCGGCGGCTCGGTCGCCGGGTTGCGCGTCGGCTACCTGCCCGCGTGGATGAAGGAAGCGCCGGCGACGGAGGTGGACCGGGCCGCGCTGGAGACGGTCAAGACGTTAGGCATGGTGCCCACCGAGGTGACGCTCGCGAACTGGCCCCACAGCTCCCTCATGTTGATCCTGTTCGCCGAGGCGGCTGCGGCGTTCGAGGAGCTGACGCTGAGCAATCAGGATGATCAGCTGAAGGTGCAGGTGCCTGACGCGTGGCCGAACCTGTTTCGCGAGGCGCGCTTTCTCTCAGCGGTGGACTTCGTGCAGGCCGACCGACTGCGCCGGAAGTTCGCCGGCGAGCTGGCGCGCATCATGTCGCACGTGGACGTGTTGCTGGTGCCCTCGCTGCGCGACGAGATGTTGACGATCACGAACTTCACGGGCCATCCGTCGCTGACGCTGCGGGCGGGGTTCGTCAGCGTGAGCGAGGCGCGAAGCGACTGGGCGCCCGACCCGCAAAACCCACTGCCGAAGTTCAATCCGCCGCGCCGCGTGCCGCATGGCGTCACGCTGATCGGCCGCCTGTTCGAGGAGGGAACGATCGCGAGGGCGGGCATCGCGATGGAGCGGGCTTTCAACGTGGCAGGCGAGCACCCGCCGGGATTCTAGGCAGACGGGACATCGGGACATCGGGACTCGGGACATCGGGACTCGGGACATCGGGACTCGGCCGGGAAGCTATTGGCGCCGAGGAGCCTTCCTCTGCAGTAATAGCTTGGCGGCCGAGTCCCGATGTCCCGATGTCCCGGTTACGGTACTGTCGCGAGCGTAGGCGCCGGCCCGTCGCCTAACGTCAACGACTGCAGCTCGAGCTTGATCGAGAACCCACCGAACTTCGTCTTGAGCTGCACCGGCACGCGGCGATCGTCATCCGAGAACCACACCTGCGCCTCGCCGCCCTCGGCGAACATGCCTTTCGTCCGAATCGTCGGCGCGACGACGACGGTCGTGTACGTTCCGGCCGGCACCGATATGGTCTCCTTCCGCAGCCCGGCGAGCACCACCGGGTTCCGATCGGGACGGAAGTAGCGATCCTCCTGCCGTGTCTCGCCGACCTTCACCGCCTCCGCGCGAACGGCGTAGATGAAGGAGCCATCATCCAGCGGATTCGACACGCTCGCCACGAGCGAGTCGCCGTTCTTCTGATACGCGGCGCGCTCCGGGTAGATCTCGTACGTCGTCGTGCGCTTGTAGTGCCCCTCCGACACCTGCTGCCGGTGACGCAACGACGACAGCGTCTCGATATCGACCCAGCTCTCGTACCGATCGTGCACGCGGAAGAACGGAATCCCGCCGTCGATCGTGAAGATGAGGTGATATGCGGGTCGGCCGCGCACGACCTCGATGCAGTCCACGCGCATGCGCGCGGTGCCCGCGGGAATTCGTCCGTACGTTGCCTTGTAGGTGAGCTCTTCGCCAACCACGAACGGAACGGCCGCGGGGGAGCTCTGAGCGTTGCTCACGTGCGGCAGAATTATCACGGCCAGTGCGGCCATCGTGTTTCCAGCATTGCGGCGTATCATCGTGCCTCCATCTCGGTCTCTACCTAGATGTCGAATGGGAGCGGCCGATTTCGACA
>Ga0207691_10006028_pt1 | contig 11700 bp, 9 predicted proteins | sample KBSM13metaG_FD_184327 | JGI IMG/M metagenome (GOLD analysis project Ga0207691, IMG submission 184327) | Miscanthus rhizosphere microbial communities from Kellogg Biological Station, Michigan, USA - KBS M1-3 metaG (SPAdes) (version 2) | ecosystem: Host-associated > Plants > Roots > Rhizosphere >...
GGGACGATTGGGCTCATGAGGACACCGGCTCTCACTCCACTGTCGACGAGCTCCTTCACCGCGCGCAGCCGTTGAAGCGGCGGTGCTGTGCCGGGCTCGAGCGCACGCCACACGTCTTCGTCCACGCAGGGCACGCTGATGCAGACAGTGACGTCGGTCTTCGCTGACAGATCGAGGAGGACGTCCTTGTCGCGCACGACCATTGGACCCTTCGTCACGACGCCGGTCGGCGTGCTGAACTCGCAGAACGCTTCGAGCACGCCTCGAGTGAGTTTGTAAAACCCTTCAATCGGCTGGTAGCAATCAGTGGCCGTTCCAAGCGCGACCAGGTCGTTGGTCCAGCCCGCTCGTCGCAACTCGCGACGAAGCACCTGCACCACATTCGTCTTGACGAAGATCACCGACGCGAACTCATCGTCCGCGCCGAGCTCGAACTGCGTGTGGTAGCGGCGTGCGTAGCAGTAGTGACAGCCGTGGGTGCATCCGCGGTAGGGATTGAGCGTCCAGTTGAACGGCATCCCCTTGCACGGGTTGAGCGCCGAGCGGCAACGGATCTCCTGGTAGCGCGCGGCATCAGCGCGGCGGACGGCCTCGGTCAGGGCGTCGGCGCCACCGGCCTTGACCAGATCCGCGACCTGCCGCGAGGTGGGTTTCGAGGTCCCGATGTCGAACAGAAGTGGGGCGATTTCCATGGCGATTCACGCGTCCTTCGCCGAATATTCGCCACCAGCCTATCAGAGGCTGCCCTCCCTTGCACTTCTTACTTTGGCCGCCGAACTTCTGCCCGCCAGTAGTCGAGCAGATGGTCGAGCATCGACTCGAAGGGGATCTGGGGTTGCCAGCCCGTGCGGTCGCGAAGGCGCGTTGTATCGGCCACGAGCGCAGATGTTTCAGTGGGTCGAAGCCGCTCTGGATCGACCTCGACACGGACCTCCACACACGCGCGAGATTTCAGCGCGTCGAGCAGCGATTGAACGCTCCGTCCAACACCTGAGCCGACGTTGTAGATCTCTCCGCTCTTGCCGAGCGTGGCGAGAGAGACATAGGCACGCACGACGTCGCGGACATCGGTAAAGTCGCGACGGGCATCGAGGTTGCCGACGCGGATCACCGGTTTGTCGTCGCCCTTTTCGATCAGCGCGATCTGTCGCGCCATGCTTGGCGCTACGAACGCTGGTGGCTGGCGCGGCCCAGTGTGATTGAAGGGCCGGACCATCACGATGTCCAGCTCGTCATCGGCGAACGCGCGCATCGCCAGTTGTTCCTGGGCGAGCTTGCTGAGCGCGTACGGGTTGCCGGGGGCGAGTGTGCCTTCCTCTTTGATTGGCGTGTCCGAGGGCGCGTAGACGACAGCCGATCCCGTGACGAGCACGCGGCAGGTGAGTCCAGCCCGCCGAATGGCATCGAAGAGATGAGACGTGGCAAGGACGTTTCCCGCCAGCGGCTTTGTCGTGTCGCGCCACGACTCCGCGACGTGCGGCGCACCTGCGAGATGAAAAATCGTTGACGGCCGAAGGCTGGCGATCGCGCGTCGCACCTGCTCGCGATCGAGGAGATCGACGGCCTGCGACTCCACGAGGTGCGCGATTTCCGGTCGCGGCGTGGATCGGCCCCAGCCAACGAGCCGATTCGAGCCGGCGAGCGACTCGACCAGGTGCCCGCCTGCGAAACCGGTTGCACCGGTGATCAGAACTGGGCCGCGCAGCTCCACTTAGCGCTTTTCGTACTGAGCCTGGTAGTACGCCTTGAACGCAGGGTCGCGCTCTTTGATGGGGCGCCACCACCATTCGTTCTGCTGATACCACTTCACGGCGTCGACGAGACCGGCCTCGAACGGCACCTGCGGTGTCCATCCGATCCCCCGCAGCTTGCTGGTATCGAGACAGTAGCGTCGATCGTGACCGGGACGATCGGCGACCGGCTTGATCAGCGACCTTGGCTTGCCGAGCGCATCGAGGATCCGGTGCGTGAGGTCGATGTTCATGACGTCGTTGCCGCCGCCGATGTTGTAGACCTCGCCATCCGTCGCACGATCGATCAGCAGGTCAACGGCGCGACAGTGGTCGAGCACGTGCAACCAGTCACGAACATTCTTGCCATCGCCATAGAGCGGCACGGGAATGTCGTCGATGGCATTGGTCACGAAGAGCGGAATGACCTTCTCGGGAAACTGATACGAACCGTAGTTGTTCGAGGCTCGCGTAATGATGACCGGCAGCTGATAGGTGGCCCAATAGCTGTATGCCAGTCGATCCGCTCCCGCTTTGCTTGCCGCGTACGGGTTCCTCGGCTTGAGTTCGTCGGTCTCGACGCTCGCGCCGGTAGGCACGCTGCCATAGACCTCGTCTGTCGAGATCTGCACGAACCGGCGGAGCTTCTTCGCGCGACGAGCCGCTTCGAGCAGCACGAACGTCCCTTCGACGTCCGTCCGGATGAAGTCGCCGGCGCCCATGATCGAGCGGTCGACATGCGTCTCCGCCGCGAAGTGGACGACGATCTCGGAGCGTTCGACGAGCGGACCGCTGACGACCGCGTCGGCGATATCGCCGTGCACGAACGCATGACGCGGGTTGTCCATCACGTCATGCAGATTCTCCCGTCGTCCCGCGTATGTCAGCTTGTCGAGGGTCGTGACACGCCAGTCGGGATGGGCCCCCAGCGCGTAGCGGACGAAGTTGCTTCCGATGAATCCAGCGCCGCCGGTGACGAGGACATCAACCATCTTGGCGCGTCCAGTCGTAGTCCAGCGTGTTGTGCGGGGCGAGCCGGAATTCGTCCGGGTCCGCGTAGTGGTACGGTTCGTTCGGCACGTTGATCACCATCGAGAGATCCGTGCTGATGCACTTCCACCCGTGGTAGACGAGGTTCGGGACCTGCACCAGCGTCAGGTTCTGTGTCCCGAGGAAGAACTCGTTGACGGCGCCCTTCGTGGGTGACCCATCGCGAGTGTCCACCAGCACCAGTTTCACCATCCCCGCGATGCACGCGAAGTGGTCCACCTGCACCTTGTGGTAGTGCCACGCTTTCACGACGCCCGGATACGTCGCCGAAACGTAGACCTGACCGAACTTGGTGAACAACTCGGACTCGTCGGCTCTGAGGATTTCCATCAGCCAGCCGCGCTCGTCGGGGATGAGGCGCATCGGTTTGGTTTTCACGCCCGCAATACGCGGGTGCTTGACCGCCGCGCTCGTGTACGAAACAGGTGTGGTCATACTTCCTTACCAGCGAATGCCAACTGTCGAGTGGCCAGAAAATCCTTACTGCCCGCCGAATGCGCCGAAGAAATTCGAGAACGTCCCCAGGCCGGCGAGGACGAACCCGAAATTGAAACGCGTGTCCGAGGCGATTGGAATACCCGACCCCTCAGGGTAATTGAATCTCTGAAATTCGACCTGGAACCCGCAGCACTGCGCCAGATACGAGCCGACAATCGACTGGCTCACGACGTAGGACCGCGCGATATCCCAACTGAGAGAATACGTCCCGTTCGCCCGCCCGTCCAACCAGCGCAGGGTAGTTGACGCCGACATGAAATTGCTGTCGTTCAAATCCCGCCAGCTGTAATTGGCGGCAACCGACGCCCTTGGTGAATTGATACCGCCTCCGGCCGACAGCAACTGTAGCCCGAGGCCGTAGGTGTCGTACTCCGCGCGAAGGTTGCCGTCGTACGTGCCCGTAGGCGACACACGCGCGGTCAATGCCACTGGTGATCGATCGCGCTGGAAAGGGTACCCGAACGTGCTCTGGTACGCGCTGTCGTAGCGAATCGAGTCGGGATTGGTGTAGGTGGTCTGCTGGATGCCGACCGTGAGGAACTCCCGCGTCTGCCCGCGAGTGACGCCGACGTCCTTCCCGCGCGCGAAAAGGCGGTTCGTCAGCCCGTACGTGAGTTGCGCGGCGCTGCCGATAACGAACTCCGACACGTCACTGACGACCGGCGTCTTCGCGAAGTCGGCGATCCGGCTCGTCATGTTGACGCTGAACCCCGGTTCCACGACGTGCTTCAGGCGCTCGGCGAAGACGCTCGTCGGTCGATCCCAGATCCGTGTAAAGACCGGCCCGACGACGTCGGTGTGCATCGACATGTACTGGCGAAAGTACGGGTCGCTGACAGTTCCGCCGGTGGGGCCCGCGCTGCGCGAGTAGTAGGTCGCGCGGTAGTTGGCGCTCGTGTTGACGGAGAGAAACGTGAGACGCGAGAGCGGCGCTCGCAGGGTTGGCGTCATGTCGAAGCGGCCGTGGCTGTCGTCGTGGGTCACGACGCCGTCATTGACCGAGCGGCTCGGGAGGTACGCGTACTCGGTGTTGAGCGAAGCGTAGACCGGCGAACCAAAAATCCGCTGTGGAGCGAGGCTGGTCGTCACTCTCGGAGTACTACCGTAGATGGTGGAGCTGTTGGCGCCGCTCAAGTACTCACTTCTCTGGTAGAGGAGGCTCGTGGACGCTGGACCGAATGCCGCGGTCAGGCCCCCCTCGATCACCCGGTTGTTGCGCGTGGCCTTGTAAACGTCCTGGTAATAGAGCTGCTGCGTGGTGACATCCGAAAAGTATTCGAGCCGCGCACGTGCGCGCATGTTGCGCGAGATCGTGTGATTCATGTTGCCCGAGATCTCGTAGCTCTTGGTCGCCGGCAACGTGGACGTCTGTCCGTTGTCGGTGTACTCGTGCTCGTTCTGGTCGATCCGGTAGAAGCGCACATTCCCAAACGACTGCGCGGCTGCGACGTATCGATATTCGGCGCCCGCACCCTGGCCCGCGCGCGTGAACCAGTCATAGAAGAAAGTGGCGTCCTGGCTTCGTCCGATCGCCCAGAAGAAGGCGTTGCTGATCGCCTGACCCCGCAGCGTGGACGTCCCGTACGTCGGCAGCAGAAACCCTGTCGCGCGCTCGTCGTCCTGGATCGGGTAGTACACCCATGGCAAGTAGATAACCGGCACACCTTTCACGCGAAGGACGGTGTTCGTCGCGACTGCGTAGTCGTTGAGATTGAGAACAACTGATCCGGTGAAAAGCTCCCATCGAGGGGTGGGCTGGACGCACGTCGTGAAGCCGCCGCGCGTGACGCGGTACTTCTGATCGCCAAGCCGTTCGATGGTTTCGCCCCAGAAGTACACGTCGGCCGGCTGGCTGCCGAACTGCCGCCGATCGGCTGCCGCTCCCAGAGGCATGGTGCCGCTTGCGGTGTAGAACGTGCCGGTCTGCTTCTTGAGATCGAATTCGGCTTTCTCGGCGGCAAGACGACCTTCAGCGTTCGCGAACACGACATTGCCGCTGGCGACCAGGAGATCCTTGTCGCCGAAGAGCTCGATTTGATCGGCGAAGAACTTGCCCTGACCGCCGGGCAGCGGCAGCTCGACGTCGCCGTTGAGAATGCAGTGATTCCCCGAGCATTCGAACTTCCACGATGTCTGTTGCTCGAGCAGCGTGGAGAGTTGCGTCACGTCCTGCGGCGGCGCGGCCGCGTTTTGTGCGCGGACGATTCCTGGAGCGAGCAGGCACACGACACACGAGAAAAGAAGGGCGCGAACCATGACGGCACGGGAATCACCGGAGGATAGCACGCAGCAGATCAGCGGTGGATCGCTCGCTGCCTGAGCTCATCGCGCACGGCACCTGCCAGGAAGATGGAGCCCGCAACACAGATCGTATCCGCTGACTCGAAGGCCTTTTCGATCGCGGCGATCGGATCAGGTTCAGAACGGACATCGACGGCGCCCGCAGCTCGAAGATGACGAGCCAGGTCGGCGGCCGGGATGGCCCGCGGGGTTGGCGCAGCGGTGGCAATCACCGACGAGACCACCGGCAGCAGCGTGCGTGCGATGTCAGCGACGTTCTTGTCGCGCATCACACCGATGACGAGCGGCGGGCGCTCCGGATGCCATCGCGTCAGGTACGCCGCGAGCGCGCGAGCACCTTCCGGATTGTGTGCGGCATCAAGAAGCACTCGGCGTCCATCCGCGATCGTCAGCAGCTCGAGTCGCGCAGGCCACGCGGCGGCTTCGAGTCCATGCTCGATCGCTTCCCGCGGGATCGCGATGCCGCGGGCAGCCGCGACCTCCAGCAGTCGCACGGCCACGATCGCGTTGCCGACCTGGTGTTCGCCGCGAAGACCCAGCGTCACAGGTCCGTACGAGCCCGACGGCGTGGTCAGCGTGAGCCGGGCGCGGCCGTCCACGATCTGCGCCTCAGAGTGGGTGTCATGCGCGGCTTCGACGAGTGCCGCGCCGCGCTCGGCGGCGCACTGCCGGATGACGTCGGCAGCCTCAGGGCGCAGGTCGCCCATCACCACCGTCATCCCCGGCTTGATGATGCCGGCCTTCTCGAACGCGATCGCACTGAGCGTGTCGCCGAGGTGCTGCTGATGATCGAAGTCGATCGTGGTAATCGCCCCGGCCATCGGAGAGATCACGTTGGTGGCATCGAAGCGTCCACCGAGTCCGACCTCGATGACGCCAATCTGCACACCCGAGCGGCGAAAGAGCTCGAATGCAGCGGCCGTCGTCGCCTCGAAAAACGTCGGGTGCACCGGCAATGCACCAGAGGCACGCAGACGATCGGCGCACTCGAGGACGTCCGCGACGGTCGATTCGAGCACCGCGGAATCGACTGGACGATCGTCGATGACGAATCGCTCGGCGAGATCGCTCAGGTGAGGAGACGTGTACCGACCCGACCGGATCCCGGCGGCGCGCAACGCGGCGTGGGTCATGGCCGTGACCGATCCCTTTCCATTCGTGCCGGCAACGTGCAGCGAACGAAACGCACGCTCGGGATGGCCGAGCGCCTCGCAGAGTCGCGAGATGTTCTCGAGGCCCAGCTTGATGCCGAAGTTCTCGAGCGCGAAGAGACGGTCGAAAGTGGTGTTCAAGAGGTCAAGGTCGCCTGTGACCTGTGCCCTGTGACTGGTGAGTTATGTGGATTCACGACCGACGCCGGCAAGCGCCGGTGCCGGTTCTGGTGATGGCGCGGGAGTCGCGCGCATGAACCGAAGCGCGCGAGCGATCGATGCCTTCAGGTCGCGCCGATCGACGACGAGATCGAGCATCCCGTGCTCGAGCAGGAATTCACTTCGCTGGAAGCCCTCGGGGAGTGTCTGACGGATGGTCTGCTCGATGACCCGTGGACCGGCGAAGCCGATGAGGGCCTTCGGCTCGGCAATGTTCAGATCGCCGAGCATCGCGAAGCTGGCGGTGACGCCGCCGGTGGTCGGATCGGTCAGCACAGAAATGAACGGGAGCCTCGCGCGATCCAGTCGCGCCAGGGCGGCCGATACCTTGGCCATCTGCATGAGCGACAGCGCGCCTTCCATCATGCGCGCGCCGCCGGAGCACGAGACGATGATTGCTGGCTGTTGATGCGCGAGTGCCAGTTCCAACGCGCGCGTGATCTTCTCGCCCGCGACCACGCCCAGGCTGCCCCCGATGAACGTGTACTCCATCGCCGCGACGACGACGTCGAGGCCGTCGAGGCGTCCGGTCGCGACAATCACCGAATCCTTGAGGCCGGTGGCTTCACGCGTCTTCTGCAGTCGATCGCGATAGGGCTTGGTGTCGACGAACTGCAGTGGGTCGGTGGATATCAGGTTCGGGAAGTGCTCGTCGTATTTGCCGTCGTCGAAGAGCGATGCAAGTCGTTCGGCGGCACCGATCCGGAAGTGATGCGCGCACTTGGGACAGACGTTCAGGCTTGTTTCGAGGTCCTTGTTGTAGATCAGCTGGGCGCAGCCCGGACACTTGACCCAGAGTCCCTCGGGGACACGGCTCGGTTTTTCGGCCGTTTGGGAAGCGATTGGCTTCCGGGTCTTCTTGAACCAGGCCATTCAGCAGCTATTAACGCAATTCAAAATGCAAAAGTCAAAATGCAAACCCACAACCCCTTTGCATTCTGCATTTTGCATTTTGCGTTACACCAGCGGTTACGTACGCGGCACGTAGTACTGCGTTCCCCGCCCCATCGCGTTGATCTGACGGATCAGATCGTCAAGGGCATCGTCGCTTCCTGGCAGATCCAACTGTGAGGTTTCGACGACGAGGAGCGGTGTCGCTGAGTAGTGAAAGAAGAAATGCTGGTATGCCTCATTGAGCTCGCGGAGGTACTCGTGGCTAGGTTCGAGGGCCTCGCCATCGGTTCGCGCCGCACGATCGCGCAGCCTCCGAGCGAGGACGTCGGTCGGAGCCTGAAGGTAGATGACCAGATCTGGTGCCGACACGTCCTTCATCAGAAGGTCGTACAAACGCTGGTAGATGAAGAGCTCGTTGTCGTCGAGGTTCAGATACGCGAAGATCTTGTCCTTGTCGAACAGGTAATCGCTGACCGTCGACTGCGTGAATAGATCGCCCTGTCGAATCGACAGTTGCTGTCGGTGCCTGTTCAGCAGATAGAAGAGCTGCGCCTGCAGCGCCGATCCAGGGCGGCCTGCGTAGAAGTCCGCCAGAAACGGATTCTCCGTTTCCTCGAGGATCGTGACCGCGTCCAGGCTGGTGGCGAGACGCTCCGCAAGCGACGTCTTGCCCACGCCGATCGGTCCTTCTATAGCTATGTACTGAAACGGCATTTGTGGTGGGCGCCGGCTCGACCGACAGGCTGCATGCTATCTTACTGTTTCGCTCGATGTTCAAGCCGTGGGCATTCATCATCGCCCTACTCAGCGTGTCGTGTGCGACTGCACCGCCGGTGGCAGGACCAGCGCCAAGTGCACCGGCCCCTACAGTTGCGCCTGTTGCCTGGGAAGAGAAGCTGGGATGGATCCTTCGACTGGAGGATCAGCGTCTGCTGCGCGAGCCCAATCCGCCCGCGCCAGTCATTCTGCGACCGGCGACGAGAACGGAACCGCCGCTCGTCGCGCCGCCGCAACCATCTGATCTCATTCGTCTACTGAGCGATTCGGAAGCGCGCGTCCGTCGTCGTGCTGCGCTGGCCGCCGGGCGTGTGGGACTTCCCGCGGCGGTCGAGCCGCTCACTCGTCTGTTGACGGACGAAGAGTTTGAAGTGCGGCAGATGGCGGCATTCGCGCTCGGGTTGCTGGTCGATGCCTCTGCCCGTCCCGCGCTGCTCAAGGCACTCGACGATGCAGAACCGATCGTGCAGGGACGTGCCGCCGAAGCGCTCGGCTCAATCGGCGATCGGGCCGATGCGGATGCAATTGGCGCGATGGTGCGACGTCACGTCGCCGCCGGCGCCATCGCGAAGATAGAGCCCGACGATCTGTCCTATCCGCTCGACCCGCCGGTGGAAGCCACGCGCCTTGGTCTTTACGCGCTGACGAAGTTGCGTGCCTACGACGCGCTCGCGGCAGCGGTCCTCGACCAGCAGGGGCAGCCGGTGTCACGCTGGTGGCCTGTTGCATATGCGTTGCAGCGGGTAGGCGACCCGCGCGCGGCGCCCACACTGCTCACCCTGCTCGGTACTCCCGGACGTTACACAGCGTCTTTCGCGGCACGTGGTCTCGCGTCGACGAAAGCCACGCAAGCGTCCGGTCCGCTCCGCGAGATCGTGACCGAACGACGTCGCGACCCGGCGGTCGTCATCCAGGCCATTCGCGGGTTGGCGGCAATCGCGGATCAGGCGTCGGTGCCAGCGCTCACAAAGATGGTGGCCGATCGCGCGATCACCGGCCCGCTGAGACAGGAGGCGATGACCGCGCTGGCCACCTTGATCGACGGTCGCGGGATGGACGCGCTCCTCGAGCTCGTCTCGGATCCTGTTCCCAACGTGCGCGGCAGCGCGTTCACGGCGCTCGCGCGCATCGAACCGTCAACGTTCCTGTCCGTGCTGGCTGGCCTCGAGGCAGACGCAGACTGGACCGTGCGGGTGGCGATCGCCACCGCGCTGGGCAGTCTGCCAGACCAGCAAGGTGTTCCGCGGCTGACGGTCATGTTGCAGGACCGTGACAACCGCGTGATTCCGGCAGTGCTGAACGCGCTGGTTGCGTCGAAGGCAGGAGGGATGGACAGAGTGCTGCTCGAGCGGCTGAAGTCGGATGACTTCGTCATACGCGCGGCCGCCGCCAACGGGCTGGTCGAAATCAAAGCAGCCGGCGCCGCGCAGGCGCTCAGCGACGCCTACCGCGCATCGGCAGGCGGCGATGTGACCTACGTGGCGCGCGCGGCCGTTCTTGGCGCGCTGGCGAAGCTGGATGCGGCAGCCGCCCGTCCATTGCTCCAGGACGCCCTGGACGATCGTGATTGGGCCGTCCGCGTTCGCGCGCGTCAGCTCCTGGCCGAGCAGGGCGTCACGGGCGTTGAGGACAAGATGCGGCCTGCGGTGGCAGGTCGCCCGGTTGATCCCGACTGGCTGGCGCTCGTCTCGCCCCGCTTCTCGCCTCGCGTGTTCCTCGATACCGACAAGGGCACCGTGGAACTCGAGCTCACTGTGCTCGATGCGCCACTGACAGTCAGCAACTTCAGCGCGCTCGCCCGCAAGGGCTTCTTCAATGGCATCGCGATCCATCGTGTGGTGTCCGACTTCGTCGTGCAGGACGGCGATCCGCGCGGCGACGGAGAGAGCGGGCCGGGCTACACGATTCGAGATGAGATCAACCAGCACCCCTACCTGCGAGGGACAGTCGGCATGGCGCTCGACTGGCAGGATACGGGCGGCAGTCAGTTCTTCATCACGCACTCACCACAGCCGCATCTGGACGGCCGCTACACGGTGTTCGGACAGGTCGTGAACGGAATGGATGTCGTGGATCGTCTGGTGCCGGGGGATACGCTGCGGCGGGTACGAGTGCGGGACGGTGTGACGCCGGACTAGAGCGCAGCAGATGTGCCAACTCCCAACCCCCAGCGTTCTGGAAGTTGGGAGTCGGGGGTTCGCGGGCAGGCTATCGCTTCTTTGCAGCCTTCTTCTTCGCGCCCTTTGCTTTCTTCGCCATGTGAATCCCCCCCTTCGCCTGGATTGGATTTGCGATCTCGCCGCAGCACCCCGAGGCACTCTGCCGCCTGGCACGTCGGCTCGGGTGCTGGCCATCTCGCCTTGCGGGCTCACCTTGACGGGTATGTCAGGAGAGCAGCAACTTGCGGCAAAAAAAATGGGGTGCTCCATCGAGCACCCCTTGAAGCTGCGGAAGAAATTACCGCTTCTTCGCGGCCTTCTTCTTCGCGCCCTTGGCAGCTTTCTTCGCCATTGTTTTCTCCTCAGGATTAGCGACCCAGCCTCAGACGAACCACTTGGCCCGTCACAACTGGTGGGCTGAGCCATCCACCCTCATACCAGATGTAGATTATGGGTGAGATTTCTATCGTGTCAAGCACAAAATCGACGTTCTTGTCAAAAGATCGTGACATCGCGATACCCGACGCCACGTCAATCGCACCCACGTAGTCAAGTGTCGGTTGATGCGAGCGATGGCTACACAGTTGATGCGCGCGATGAAATGCAAAATGCAAAAGTCACAATGCAAAGCCGACGTTTGCATCGTGCGTTTTGCATTGTGAATGCGCGCCTCACGTTCGTGATGTGCGCAGTCGCTGCTTCTGTTCGTGTCGTTCGATCGCGAGTGTGATCAGTCGGCTGAGAAGTTCGGAGTACGAGACGCCGGTGGCTTCCCACATCTTTGGGTACATCGAGATCGCGGTGAAGCCTGGGATGGTGTTGACCTCGTTCAGATAGAGCGTAGCGTCGCGGCCGTCGAGGAAGAAGTCGACACGAGCCATGCCGGACAGGTCGAGCGCCTTGAACGCGTCGATGCTCAGG
>Ga0207691_10006029_pt1 | contig 11697 bp, 8 predicted proteins | sample KBSM13metaG_FD_184327 | JGI IMG/M metagenome (GOLD analysis project Ga0207691, IMG submission 184327) | Miscanthus rhizosphere microbial communities from Kellogg Biological Station, Michigan, USA - KBS M1-3 metaG (SPAdes) (version 2) | ecosystem: Host-associated > Plants > Roots > Rhizosphere >...
TGGGTGACGTCCTCGAGGGTGGACGCTTCGGCGGCGGGTTTGTCGGGGCGCAATCGGACGATTCTTGGGAAGCGGAGCGCGTAGCCGGACTTGTGGCGGGCGCTCTTCTGGATCGAATCGAACGAGACTTCGAGAACGACTTCGGGGCGGACGGCGCGCACCGGGCCGTACTTGCCGATGGTGATCCGGCGAAACACGGTTCCCATCGCGCGGATCTCCTCGTCGGAAAGGCCGGAGTAGGCCTTGCCGATGTTGACGAAGCGCTCGGTGCCCTCGGCGTCTTCGCCTGCGCGCACCGCGAAGGTGTAATCCGAAAGCATGCCCGCGCGCTTTCCGTGTCCCTGCTCGACGGCGGTCACGACGACGTCGAGCGTGGCGAGCGGTTTCTTCCACTTCCGCCAGGCGCGGCCGCGTTTGCCGGCCTGGTAGAGCGAGTCGCGGCGTTTCAGCATGAGGCCCTCGTTGCCTCGGGCCCGCGCCTCGGCGAAGAGGATTTCGAGCTCCGCCGCGGACGCGGCGGCGTACACCGCCGAGCTTCGCAGCTCGGACGCCGCGGCCAGGCTCTCGAGTCGCCGGCGGCGCTCGCTCCAGGGAGTCTCGAAGAGAGCCGCGTCCGATTCCGCCAGGCAGTCGTAGGCGATGAAAACCGCCGGGATCTCGGCGAGCAGCTCGGGGTCCGGGGCCTTGCGCCCGAGGCGCCGCTGGAGCCGGAAGAAGGAGCCCGGCCGCTCGCCGTCCCACGCGACGATCTCACCGTCGAGCAGAAAGCGGCCCGGCGCGGCCGCGAGCGCCGCGGCGACATCGGGAAACTGCCGCGTGACGTCGTCGAGCGTTCGCGAAAAGAGGGCCACGCGATCTCCGTCCTTGTGGGCGTGGGCGCGGATGCCGTCGAACTTGTCCTCGACCGCGAGCTCCGCAAGCTCTCCCTCGATCTCCTCCGCAGTCTCGATCGGCGAGGCCAGCATGAAGCCGATGGGGTGGAAGAGGCGGAATCGAATGTCGCCGAGTCGCCCGGCCCTGGCCGCCGCCGCGGTCTCGCCGATGTCGCCGGAGTCCCTCCGGGCCCGAGCCGCGGCTTCGCGGTCGGCGCCGAACGCCGCGGCGATCGCCTCCTCGACCGTCGTCACGTCGGCGCCGACCCGCAGGCCGCCCGACAGGGTCTTCAACAGGTACTTCGCCTCGACGGCCGAGGTGCGTCGGAGGATCGCCGCCAGGGCGTCGCGGCGCTGCGCCGGCTTCTTCGCCGCGGCCAGGCCGCGGAAGAAGGCCTCGACCTCCGCGATGGACGGGCCTTCGCCGCGGTCTCCGGGGAGCAGCAGGGAGACGGCTTCGCCGAGATCGCCGATGGCCACCGTGCAGGCGCGGACGGTCTCCTCGTCCCATCCGGTGACTTCCGTCGCCGCGCGGACGACGGAGGCCCAGCCCACGGAGGTCACGGATTGCTCGTGCTCGGCGAAGGGGGAGCCCGACAGGAGCCTCGCGGCCGCGGGCAGCTCCGCGTCGTCGGCGCGCACGAGCGCTTCGGAGAGACGGGCGATCTTCTCGAGCTTGCCGCGGGAGTCGGCCGCCGCCTCGAGGGTTTCCGCCAGGATGCGGTAAGAGGTCACGCGTCCTCCTCCCGCGACGGGCGTTCGTCGCCACCGGCGAGAGGACGGGCGTCGAGGCCGTCCGCCGCGAGGATGCGGGCGAAATCGTGGGCGAAGCCGTGGAGCGTCACGATGGTCTCGGCCCCGACCTCGCGGACGTGCTCGCGGAGGGCGTCAAAGTCGGCGTGGTCGGACATCGGGATGCGCACGTCGGCGTCGTGCTCGGCGCGCGCGGCCTCGCGCACGGCCCAGCCCGAGAGATAGAGGACACGCCGCTTCTTGATCGCCCGGACCATGGGAGTTCGCACAGTCGACGGAGGCGTCACGAGCGCCTCGCCGCGGGCGGGCGGTCCCGTCTCGTACGCCCGCGAGATCGGAAACGGGACGCCGGCGGTCTGGAAAACGGGCAGGAGCTTCCAGGCCGCGCCGTGCATGACAGTCGGGATTCCCGCCGCAGTGAGGATGGCCGCCGCTTCCTGGGCCTTGCCGAGGGAGTACGCCAGCACGACAGGGACCGCGCCGTCGGCGATGGCTTCGCGACATGCCTCCTCGAGGCGGCGCTCGAGCTCCGCCGTTGGGGGAAAGCGGAAGACCGGAAGGCCGAAGGTGGACTCGATCAGGAGCGTCCGCGCATGCGGCGCCTCCGCCGGCGACGCGGTCCGGGAGAAGCGGCGCTTGAAGTCTCCCGTGTACAGCAGCGAGTCGCCGTCCGAGGCGAGATGAACCTGAGCGGAACCCAGCACGTGCCCCGCGGGAACCAGGCGCAGCGTGACGCCGCCCGCTTCGATCGGCTCGCCACAGGCGATCTCGCGGGTTGCTCCCGTCCAATCCGGGTGGCGCAACCTGTAGAGGGCTGCCGTCTCCGGCGTCGCGAGAATCTCGCCGTGGCCAGCGACCGCGTGGTCGGCGTGCGCGTGCGAGAGCAATGCCCGGGTCACGGGGACCGCGGGATCGATCCAGGCCTGGAACGCCGGAGCATAGAGACCTTCCGGGCGCGGCTCGAGGAGACCGGGAAAGGGCGCCATGGGGGAACGGATTCTAGTTCTCCCGGGCTCTCCGGGCCTTGGCTTCTTCCAGCATGCTCAGCGCGGCACGGCGCTCGACTTCGTGATCCACGATCGGCGCGGGATAGTCCCCGCCGGGGCCGATCCGACAGCCCGAAGCCCGCTGCTCGGCGTCGGTCATGGTCCAGGGCTCATGGATTCTCTCCGCGGGCACGCGGGCGAGCTCCGGGACGAAGCGTCGGATGTAGGCGCCGTCGGGATCGAGCCGCTTCGACTGGAGGATGGGAGAAAAGATCCGGAAGTACGGCGCCGCGTCCGTCCCGCAGCCCGCCACCCACTGCCAGCCGCCGTTGTTATTGGCGAGGTCGGCGTCGGCGAGCTCGTGCTCGAACCACTCCTCGCCTCGCTTCCAGTGCACGTGGAGATCTTTGGTCAGGAAGGATCCCGCCACCATGCGCGCGCGGTTGTGCATCCAGTGCGTCGTCGAGAGCTCGCGCATCGAGGCGTCGACCAGCGGATAGCCCGTCGCGCCGCGCTTCCACGCGTCCAGGCCCTCGGGGTTCGCCCGCCAGCGCAGAAGGTCGTATTCAGGGCGGAAGCTTTCCTCCGCGACGCGCGGGAAGTGAAAAAGAACGTGGTGGTAGAACTCGCGCCACGCGAGCTCGAGGACGAATTTCTCGACGTCGCCGTGCGCCTCGGGGGAGTCCCGCCATACCGCCTCCGCCGCCGCCCGGATCGTCCGCGGCGAGATCGTCCCGAAGTGGAGATGCGGCGAGAGGCGCGACGTGCCGGCCCGGTCCGGCCGATTGCGGTCGCTCGCGTAGCGACCGATTGGCCCCCCCAGGAACCGTTCGAGGAGAGCGGCCGCCTCGGGCTCACCGCCTTTCGGCGCCGAGGGGTTCGCCTCCAGAGCCCGCCAGGCTTTCACCCGTGCGATCGGTACGCTCCGGAGCGGAAGCTCCGAGGAGTCGAGATCGGCGGGCGGCGGCTCGGGATCTCGCTTCTCCGCCGACAGCCACTTGCGGGAGAAGGGCGTGTAGACGGTGTACGGATTCCCGGCCGAGGTCGCGAGGGCATCGGGCTCGACGAGCAGCGCGTCGGGAAACAGACGGAGCCGCGCGCCCGCCGCCGCGATCGCGTCGCCGGCGTCCCGATCGCGGCGCTCCGGATAGGGGCCGATCTCGGCGTTCGCATAGACGCCCGAGGCGGCGGTTTCGCGCAAGAGCTCGGGCAGCGCTCGCGCGGCGGGACCGGGCCGAATCACGAGACGGCCGCCGGCGGCGGAGAGCCCTGCCGACAGAGCCTCCAGGCTTTCGCGCAGGAAACGAAAGCGCGCATGGCCGACGTTCGGATCGTTCGCGTAGTGGTCGTCGAGGACGAAGACCGGAACGACGCGATCGGCGTCGCGGGCGGCGCTCGCGAGTGCGGTGTTGTCGCGAACTCGGAGGTCCCGCCGGAACCAGTGGATGAGGGTCGTCACGAGCGCGCGGAAGGCCGCGCGAAGATCTCGTCGATCGCGCGGCGCCGGTAGTCGAAGATCTGCTCGAGCTGGCGGCGCACGCGGAGCCGGTGGACGAGCCGGCCGAGAGGGCCGAAGGGCAGGGCGTAGTCGACGTGATCGGCCATCACGACGGAACCGTTCCTCTCGGCAAAACTGTGCGTGTGGATCCACGAGGCGTAGGGCCCTTTCTCCTGAATGTCCGCGAACGCGAAGGGCGGGCGCCACTGCGTGATCCGCGTGACCCACCGGATGGAGAAGGCCGACCACCGGATCCGGTACTCCAGCCGGCTGCCCTCCGCGAGCGTCTCCGGAGCGGCGCCGGATATCCGGAAGGACAGCCATGGCGGCGTGATTCGGGCCAGGTTCGAGGGGTTCGCGAAGAACGCGAAGACTTCCGGCAGGGGCGCCGCGATCTCCTGCGTCTGATCGATCGAATACACCCGCCGAGGGTATCGGTTCGAGGCTCCTAAAGGAGGGGTCGGAGACCGAAAAGGGGCAGCGTCACGACGTTGTGAAGCCCCGGCGCCGCCGACACGATGAAGGGGATCGCGTTGACGACCGTCCCGATCGTCGAGCGGTCGCCGTGGAATCCTCCGGCGGCCACGATGTGCAGGGGCGGATCGCCCTCGATGTCGATCCGATCGGCGGGATCGGGCGCGCCGACCGCCATCTTGAGATCGAGCACGACCTTCGCTTCGTCGCCCGCCTGCACCAGAGCCACCTGGTGCAGCCCCAGGACCGCTCCGGCCGGGATCCCATCGAGGTCCGTCTGGGCGATGACGGGCTTGATCGTCTCGGTGATCTCATCGATCGGCAGGCCGAGGCCGAGCGCGATGATCGCGGCGGACTCGGAGAGGCCGACGTGGCCGAGCTTCTTCGCGGAGACTCCGGCGGCGAACTCCTCGCGCGTCAGCCCGGCGCCGACCTTCGCGCGCAGAGGCCCGCGCCGCTTGGCGGCGTCCACGACGCGCATGACGCGGACCGAGTCGACGCGTACACAGGCGGCGGCGATGGCGAGCACGAGCCGGTCCATGACGAGGCCCGGATTGACGCCGGTGCCGAGGACGGCGACGCCCTTCTCCTTCGCCATGCGGTCGATCTGCCGCGCCATCGGGGCATGGCGAAGCTCCGGGTACGCGAGCTCTTCGCAAGTCGAAACGATGTGGAGGCCCGCGGCGATGGCCTCTTCGATCTGCGGCAGCATCGAATGCAGGCGCGAACCGGTGCAGAGGACGGCCACGTCCGACCGGCTGCGCGAGCCCGAGGTCGCTCCGTAGAGCGCCGCCGCCGAGGGCGTGACCATGACGCCGGGGAAAGCTCCGTCGAGCATCGATGCCAGCGGCCGGCCGGCCTTGTCCGGCGCGGGGTCGGCCGCGCCGGCGAGCTCGATGCCTTCCCGTCCGGACAGAGCCTTGCCCACCTCGATGCCGATCGGGCCGAGGCCGATGAGAGAGACGCGCGCGCGAGGTGAAATCATGTTCGGGACGGGATTCTATGGGACGCGGGGCCGCCTGGGGCAACGGCATCGGGAACGCCTCGAAGAAGCCAGAAGGCCACCGCCATCAGCCCGGCGAGCGAAGCGACGGCGAGCCGGTAGGCGGAGTTCCTCCCCAGCGGCGCGGACAGGCCGTCCACGATCGCGGCCCAGATGAGCGGTCCCACGATCGCCGCGGCACGCGCGGAGAGCGCGAGCAGTCCGAAGAAGCGGCCGGCCTCGGCGGCCGGGACGAGCGTCAGCAGCAGAGGCCGCTCGGCGGCCCAGATCCCGCCGAAGGCAAAGCCGACGATGAAACCGCCGGCCCAGAATCCGGCGAGCGTGGGTGCGAGCGCGATCGCGGCGAGACCGGCCATCCAGGCGCCCAGCACGACCTGCAGAGTCCGCCTCGGCCCCCACCGGTCGGAGGCCCATCCGGCGACGTAGGCACCCGCGATGGCGGGCACGGTGAGCGTCACGAAGAGGCGGATCTCACCGCCGGGGGGAAGACCCAGGACGGAGACGGCATAGAGCGCCATGAACGAGATCGCGGTGCCGAGAGCGTCCTGGTAGAAATAGGTCGCCACTACGAACCGGATCAGGCCGGGGTAACGCCGCGCGTTCCGGAACGCGGAGACGAGCTCGCCGACGATCGCCCCCCAGCGCACGCGCGGCCTCTGCGAGCGCGGGAGCGCGAGCGGGTCGCGGCAGAACAGAAAGAAGGGCAGGGAGAAAAGCAGAAAGAGGAGCGCCGTTGGCGTGAACGCGGCCTGGCGGCCGCCGGCCGGGATCCCGAGGCCTCCCGTCACGAACGGCGCGACGAGGAGGATGCCGAGGATCGATCCCGCGTAGCCGAGGGCGGTTCCGACACCCGAGAGCTTCCCGCGGTCGCTCTCCGGAACGAGCTCCGCGAGCATGGCGTTGTACGGCGGCAGGGCGAGCTGGTAGGCCGTGTTCGCGACCGCGAACGCTCCGAGGAGAAGAAGAAGGCCGCGACGCGGTGAGACGCCGGCGTGCGCGAGGGGCGCCAGCGCGAGGGTCGCGCCGGCGCAGACCAGCGTCGAGCCGACGACCCAGGGTTTGCGGCGCCGCGATGCGTCGGAGACGGCGCCGATCCAGGGCGCGAGGAGAAGCACCGCCACCGAGGAGAGGCTGGTGGCCACGGAGTACGCGGTGTTGGTCGCCCCGCGCTCCGTCACGAGCCAGACCGCGAAGTACAGGGTCACGACGTTCATCGAGAAGATCGTGTTGGCGAAGTCGTACAGGGCCCAGCTCCAGCGCTCCCTGGCCGGGGCGGGCGCCCGGACCAGAAGGCGGCCGTCGGGAGTCAGCTCGAGTCGGGGTTCGGTCATGGCTTCTTGCGGTGTCGTTCGGCCGCGCATTAGCGCATCAGCGCGCTCGCGCGTTAGCATAACCTTCGGGTCGGAATCGAATGGGAAACGGGGGCGTTCTCGCTGACATGCGACAGAGAATCCTGACGGCTGACTCCTTCGCCCTTCTCGCGCTTCTGGTGGCGAGCCTGCTCGTGGCGGCCTGCTCCTCGGCTGCCAAGAAGGATCCGGGCCTCGGCGTCCGCACCCTCGACTGCATCGTCGTCGAGCGCCAGCAATCCGCGCCGGGCTCGAGCGGAACGAGCCGCAGCTACGCAGGCACCGGCGACTACAAGATGGTCTTCGAAACGAAAGAAGGGGAGGCGACGGCGCGGTACACCCTCGATGTCACGCGGACGCAGTGGTTCCGCTTTCCCGAGGGCTCGCACGTGCGCATCACGCTCAACAACAACATTCTCACCGACATCCGGTCGATCGAGTGACGGAGCCGCGGGGCCTCCGTCCCCGCCGCCGCTGGGAGTGGATCGCCGTGCCGGCCCTCGCCGGGATCGCTTCGGCGCTGTTGAGCTGGAATCGCTGGATCCGTCCATTCGTGGATGGCTCGCGCGAGCTCCAGGTGCCAGCCCGCCTGGCGGAAGGCGAACGGCTCTACCGCGACGTCTCCTACTACTACGGGCCGGCCGCTCCCTGGATCAACGGCGCCGCGCTGGAAATCTTCGGCCGCCGCTTCGCGGTGCTCGAGCTGATCGGCGCTCTCGCGGCCGTCGTTCTGCTCTGGGTGCTCTACCGTCTGACGCGTCGAGCCGGCTCGCCGCTCTCGGCCGGCGTGGCCGCGACGATCGCGGCGGCCATCTGTGTCGGGGCTCCGAACGGCGGCGCCTTTCTCTTTCCGTACGCCTTCGCGGCGCTCTTCGCGACGGTAGGCGCGCTGGGGAGCCTCGCGGTGCTGACCCGGCGCGTAGAGCGTTCCCACGCCCTCGTCGGCGCGCTGGCCCTCGCGGTCTCGCTTCTCGCCAAGGCGGAGATCGGCGCCGCCGCGGCCGCCGTGCTCGTCCTCGTCGCGCTGCGCAGCGCAGCGCCGCCGGCCGAGCGCCGGAGGATTCTTCTCGCCGTGCTCGCGTCCGGCGCGCTGGCCGCCGCGGGGTATGCGTTCGCCTTTCGGGGTATCCCGATCCGGTCGCTGGCTTCGGAAGGACCGCTCGTTCTCTTCTCGCCGCCGCCGGAATGGCGTCACGTCTATCGGTTGATCTCCGGCCTCGACGATCCCGCCGGCGTGCTTTCGCGTCTCGCGACGGCGCTGTTCCTGAGCCTGTTCGTCCTGGGCGCCGCGTGGCTGGTCTCGCGAACGGCCGAAGACACCGAGAAGCCGGGGCTCGCCGAGACGGTGTGGTGGGTCCTCCTCGCGGCGGCGGTCGCGCTCTGCGCCACCCCGGTGGGCGGCCGCATCGAGGATCGGCTGCCCTCCCTCCTGTCTCCCGCGCCGCTGGCCGCGGCGCTCGCCGCAGCGTGGCTTCTGCGCGCGCGGCTCGACGAGCGCGGACGCGCGCGATTCCTGCTCTTCGGGTTCGCGGCTCTGGCGTCCGCCCGCGTCGCGGGCAACGTCGCCTACGGGTTCGTGACGACGCCGTACGCGATTCTCGCCCTGCCCGCTCTGGCGGCCGCATCGGCCGTCCTCGTGCTCGACGTCCTGGCTCCGAGACTCGCGCGGCCCGTCGTGTTCCGGAGGGCCGCGGCCGCGGCTCTGCTCGCCCTCGGCGCCGCCGGCCTCGTCCGTCTCGAGCGCATCCGTCGGGCGGTCCCCGTGGCGGCCGTCGAGACCGCGGCCGGCGCGGTGAGGCTGCCCGAGCCGTGGGGCCGCGCGACGGAGCTGGCTCTCGGTTTTCTCGCCGAGCGGGCGCGGCCGGGCGACGGGCTCGCGTGCCTGCCCGAGTGCGGGTTCTTCAACTTCGCGACCGGACTTCCGAATCCTCTGCGCCAGGAGCAGATCCTGCCCGGACATCTCGACGCTCGCGCGGAAGCGGAGGTGGCGGAGCGGATCCGGAGCGCCGGGCCGCGATTCGTGATGGTCGTCGACCAGGCTCCGCCCGGGTGGGCGGCCGCCCGGTTCGGTGTCGACTACGCGCGCGAGATCGCGCGTGCGCTCGATGAGCGTTATGCGCTCGTCGGCGTCGCCCGCTCGCCGGACGGAGTCCCTCTCATCCGCGTGCTGGATCGGCGCCCCGGGTAGAATTCCGATTCGTGACCGGGGCGTGGCTGCCGAAGACTTTCACCACGCTCTCCGGTTACTCGCGGCGCCAGTTCCTCGCCGATCTCCAGGCCGGCGTCGTCGTCGGGATCGTCGCGATCCCGCTCGCGATCGCCTTCGCGATCGCCTCGGGAGTGTCTCCGGAGCGAGGCCTCGTGACCGCCGCGGTGGCCGGCTTCCTCATCTCGTTTCTGGGAGGGAGCCGAGTCCAGATCGGCGGGCCGACGGGGGCCTTCGTCGGGATCGTCTCCGGAATCGTCGCGCGTTACGGCGTCGACGGCCTGACGATCTGCACGCTGCTCGCCGGCGTCCTCCTCATCGTCTTCGGCCTCGCGCGCTTCGGCGCGGCGATCAAGTTCATCCCTTATCCGGTCGTCACCGGGTTCACCAGCGGGATCGCCGTGATCATCTTCTCGTCGCAGATCCGGGACCTGCTCGGCCTGAGGATGTCCGCGGTGCCGGTGCCCTTTCTCGCGAAGTGGAGCGCGTACGCGGCCAGCCTGCCCACGGTGTCGGTCGCCGCGGTCGCCATCTCCGCCGGGTCGCTGCTCGTCCTGCTCCTCTGGCCGAAGGTCTCCCGCACCGTGCCTGCCCCGATCGTCGCGATCCTCGCCGCCTCGGTCGCCGTGGCGGCCCTGGGCCTGCCGGTCGAGACGATCGGCACCCGATTCGGGGAGATCCACGCCGCGATCCCCGTGCCCCGGCTGCCCGCCGTGTCGCTCGATCGGCTCCGAGAGCTCTTCTCGCCGGCCGTGACCGTCGCCCTTCTCGCCGGAATCGAGTCGCTCCTGTCCGCGGTCGTGGCGGACGGCATGATCGGCAGCCGCCACAAGTCCAACGTCGAGCTCGTCGCGCAGGGCCTGGCCAACATCGGATCCGGCCTCGTCGGGGGCATGCCCGCGACCGGGGCGATCGCGCGCACGGCGACCAACGTCAAGACGGGAGGCCGGACTCCCGTGGCCGGAATGGCGCACGCGGTCGTCGTCGCGGTCGCCTTCCTCTTTCTCGGGAAGTGGGCGCGATACATCCCGCTCGCGACCCTCGCCGCGATCCTCGTCGTCGTGGCGTACCACATGAGCGAATGGCGTGCCTTCGCGCAGCTCTTTCGAACGCCCAAGAGCGACGTGGCCGTGCTCCTGACGACGTTTCTTCTCACCGTCCTGGTCGATCTGACGGTGGCCGTCCAGGTCGGTGTGGTGCTGGCGGCGTTCCTGTTCATCAAGCGCATGGCGGACGTCACGAACGTCGGCCTGATCACGGGGGACTGGAACGACGCCCCGGACGGCACGATGCGCGCCGACCCCGACGGCGTGGCCCGGCGCTCGATCCCTCCAGGGGTGGAGGTCTACGAGGTCAACGGGCCGTTTTTCTTCGGCGCCGCCGACAAGATCAAGGACGTCCTCCATCTGGTGGCTCGCAAGCCCCGCGTATTCATCCTCCGAATGCGGAACGTTCCCGTCATGGACGCCTCGGGAATCCGGGTGCTGGACGACCTCTTTCGGTCTTTCTCGCGCCAGGGAATCCGCTTCCTGATCTCCGGGATTCGCGCCCAGCCGCTCGAGGCGCTCGAACGGGCCGGAAAGCTGGACGAGTTCGGCCGGGAGAACTTCGTCACCGCGCTCGACGAGGCCCTCGAGGTCGCGCGTCGCGTGCTCGAGCGACACCCCGGATAGAATCCGTGCAGTGACTCGCGAGCCAGACGCCTGGAACGGGGAAGCGCTCTACGAGCGCCCCGATCCCGAGACGGGCGCCACGATCCTGATCGCCCTCCATTCTTCGCGCCTCGGGCCCGCTTCCGGCGGGACGCGGATGAAGTCGTACCCGGACCTCGACGCGGCGCGGCGCGATGCCCGGCGGCTCTCCGAGGGCATGACGTACAAGTGGGCGGCAGCGGGGTTTCCGCGCGGCGGAGGAAAGGCCGTGCTTGCCGTGCCTGCGGGTCTGTCCGCGGAGCGACGCGACGGACTGCTGAGGCGGTACGGCTCCTTCATCCAGGAGCTCGCGGGACGTTTCTGGACGGGCGCCGACGTCGGCACCTCGCCGCGCGACATGGACGTGATCTCCGAGACCGGCGCGCCGTACGTATTCAGCCGGACGCCCGCGCACGGCGGAGCAGGCAACTCTTCGACCTGGACCGCGCTCGGCGTCGAGGCCGGTCTGAAGACGACGTGTGCGCGGCTCTTTGGCGGCGCGAGCTCGCTCTCCGGCCGGCGGATCGTCGTTCAGGGCGCCGGAAGCGTGGGCGGCGAGCTGATCGAGAGACTCCTCGCGGCCGGCGCCGCCGTCGCATTCAGCGACGTCGACACGGTCTCGGTGCGGCGCTGGCGCGACGATCGGGGCGTGGAGTTCGTGGATCCCGGCCGCGTTCTCGAATCATCCTGCGACGTGCTCGCGCCCTGCGCGCTCGGCGGCGTGCTCGACGCCGCGACGATCCCGCGCCTTCAGTGCCGGGCGGTGGCCGGCGCGGCCAACAACCAGCTCGCCGAGCCGGCGGACGCCGAGCGTCTCCGCGACCGGGGCATCCTCTATGCGCCGGACTTCGTGATCAACGCGGGC
>Ga0207691_10006032_pt1 | contig 11694 bp, 10 predicted proteins | sample KBSM13metaG_FD_184327 | JGI IMG/M metagenome (GOLD analysis project Ga0207691, IMG submission 184327) | Miscanthus rhizosphere microbial communities from Kellogg Biological Station, Michigan, USA - KBS M1-3 metaG (SPAdes) (version 2) | ecosystem: Host-associated > Plants > Roots > Rhizosphere >...
GCCCGGCTTTCACCGCTGTATCAAAGAGCCTCACCGCGGTGGCGACATCGTCGTGATCCTGAAAGAGCCGCCAGTGCGCCAGCATCGCGTTGGCGTAGGGATTCCCCGCATCGATCGACAAGGCTTCTCGATAGGTCTCGCCGGGGTTCAATCGACGATCGCCGTCGCGCCACAAGAGGAACGTCGCCCACCCCTGATGCGCCAACAGATCGGCTCGACGCGGGCCCATGGCAGAGGGAAGAGCGGCGTCCACCACCGCGAGCGCCGGCTTGATCGCCTCTCCGAACGACGTCTTGTCGTTTTCGACGCGGACGTTGCGAATCCATTCCATCGCGACGTCCTCTTGTGCCTCTCGGATCGTGGCCGAAGACGGTGCGAGCTCACGTGCCTTCGCCAGCGTCGCCAGCGCCTCGTCGTACTGATTGCGCCGGCGCTGAGCCTCCGCCGTGGCCACGAGTCCTTCGGCAGCACGGGCGTCCTCGGGCCTGGTCGTTCCTGTCGTCGAGGCTTCGACCGTGTTCGTCGCGGCCGTTCCACCGGTCGATGTGCCCACAACTTTCTGCCCGGGTGTGCGCGTCGCGAAATAGCCGGTCAGCGCGACTGCAAGAAGGCCAACGACTGCCGCCGGCCACCATCGCTTGACCACCGACCACGGTGAGGCCGTGCGGAGTCCGAGCATCTTCTCGAGGTGATCGCACAGCCGATTCGCGTCGTCGTGGAACTCCGCGTGATCGAGTGTGACTGCCTGGCGCGTCGTCAGCGATGCCATCGACGGCGGCAGGTCTTCGGCCCTCGGCATTGTCGCGCCCTGTACCAGCACAGGAACCACCGGGATGTTTCGACCGAGCGATTCCTCGACTTCGAGACGCACGAAGTCTGTCGCGCTGTCGAGCCTGCGCGCGCCGGCACTGTCGCGGGCCGATGTCCATCGCTGCCCGATCACGACGAGTACGGCGGCTGTCTCGCGCAGCGATGACTGCAGGACGCGGACGAAGTCCGTGCCCGATTGAAGGAAGGGAAGCTCGCTGGAGTCGCCGAGAGCATTGAACGCTTGGCCTCGAGCGGCAGCAGCAAGGCCCAATGCATCCGTGCTTGGGGTTTGATCTGGCTCTATCGTCGTGAAGAGGCGGTGCTCAACGGCTGCGATACGGAGTTGCCCCCCGAGCTCATGACGAGCGGGATGAACATCGCCAGCACCACCGCGCGGGCGATCTCCGCCTCGAAGTGCTGCATCGCCGTGGCGGTGAGCATCTCGGAGAGGAAGAGCGCGCACAGCCAGCCCGCGCGCTTGCGGATCATCTTGCCGAAGCTGATCTCGGTGTACGGCTCGTCCAGCGCCTCCATACCGCCGAACTTCTGCACGTCCTCCGTCTGCTCGCGGACGATCGCGTCGATCACGTCGTCCACCGTCACGATGCCGATCACGCGGTGCTCGTCGTCGACGACCGGGACGGCGAGGAGGTTGTACTTCGAGATGAGCCTCGCGACCTCCTCGCGGTCGGTCAGCGGCCGTACCCAGAGCGGCGCGCGTCGCGAGCCCACCTCCTCGACGCGCAGCGAGCGGTCGCGCGTCACCATGAGGTCGCGCAGCGAGATGACGTGGACGAGCGCCTGCGTGTCCGGCGCGACGCAGTAGATGGCGTAGACGGTCTCCTTCGCTTTCCCGACGGCGGCCACGTGATCGAGCGCCTGCTGCACGGTCCACGTGGTCGGCATCGAGACGAACTCCGTCGTCATGATGCCGCCCGCCGTGTCGGGGGCGAAGCGGAGGAGCAGCTCCATCGCGCGGCGCGTGCCGGCTTCGACGGAAGCGAGGAAGCGCGGTCGGTCCTTCTCCGGCATCTCGCGGAAGAGATCGGCCTGCTGGTCCGACGACATCGCCTCGATCAGCGCCGCCGCCTCGCCTTCGCCCATGCGTCGCACGATCTCGACGCGCTCATACGTGATCTCGGGCTCATCCAGCACCTGCACCGCCAGATCGAATGGCAGCGCGGCGAGCACCTTCGCCCCCGCATCGGGGGGCAGGTGGCGCAACGCCTCCGCGACGTCGGCGGCGCGCGCGTCCTCGAGCGCGACCGCCAGCTCGTGCGGGTCGCCGTGCAGCAGATAGAGAAGCTCGGGCGTGCGCAGGCTGGGTGGCGCCTGATGAGCCATGATGTGCCGCCTTCGGTTTCTGGGGCGAGGAGCTTACGAGAGCATCTGCGTGATCGACGCAGGATGTATGTGCCATCCCGCGAGGCCGGCAAGCCCCATCAGGACGCCGAGCACGGTGGGGATCATCGCGATGCCGAACAGCCAGCGCTTCTGTGTCAGCGAAGTGAGTGCCAGCAGCGAGATCGCGATCGCCGTCAGCGCGTCGGAGAGATCGAACTGATCATCGCGGTAGTTGATGGCGTCGTACGTGCGCTGATCGTCGGCCGCGGCGAGGCGGAGCGAATCCTTCTTCGTCTTCTGATCCACGACGAGCGCCTGATACCGCGCGACGACGGAATCCAGCGCCGGCCGTTCCGCGGCCGGCTTGGTCGCCTGGATGGCGCGCAGCTGGTCGAGCGCCGACTGCGCCACCTCCTGCCGGATGTTGCGCGCCTGATAGAACGACCAGTGATCGAGCTTGTCGGCCTGAGCCTGCTGCATCGCCTGGACGAGGTTGTCGTCCTTCACCTTGCAGATGCCCATGAAGGTGGCGAGGAGTGCCACGGTCACGGCGACCCACGCATTGAGTCGGCGTGCTCGCGCGTCGGCGATGGTCGAGGGTGCGTCTTCAGATCCGGGCGGGTTGAGCGGGTCGATCTCCATGGAGATGGTCGAGTGGGTGGGAGGACCGGTGGAACAGATCGGCGCGCACGCTGATCCCGACGGCGACGAAGGGCTTGGGCTGTGTGACGCCGTGCAGGCTCTGGCCGGCGCTGAAGTCGAGCTGGAGGTTGCAGCCGATGATGTACGCGACACCTGCGTCGGCGACCATCGCCCATCCCAGACCGCCGTCCTCTCGTGACACCCAAGCGGCGTCCACGAACGGGTTCCACCGCGGTGTCGGTTGCCAGTTGAGCGCGAGCGCGGCGGCAGCGGTGCGGACCAAGGTGGCGTCGGAGCCCTCGAAGGACCCGTACCCGATGTTCGGGTTCAGCGAGAGCGTCGAAGAGAGCTGCCAGTCGGCGACGAAGCGAACGTCCGCCGTCGTGCGGTCGGCCCTGAAGTCGTCCGTCCCCGACGGCGGGGCGACGCGCACGATCGTCGCGACCTGGAGCGGCCCGCTCCGTTTCGCATCGTAGAGGACGATCTTGGCTCCAAGAAAGATCGGTGTGAATCCGCTGCTCGTGGATGCCGGCCCGTCGTCCGGCGTGAAGCGCTGGTGGGCGTAGGTGTTGCTCTCGATGCGCGCCTCGACCCACGACGTGAGCCCGAAGCGCAGCAGCGTTGGCACGGAGAAGAGCCGACTCGGCACGCCATCATCGCGGTGACGCTCCTCCTGGTACCCGGTCTCGAGCTGGATCTGCCCCGCGCCGATGACGTGACTGCCGTTGGCGATGCCCGGCCGGTCGGCGTCGATCAGGTCGCACTGGCTCGTGTCTGCCGTCCCGCCCTGCGTCGTCTGCGCCTGGAGTTGCGGCGCCGCGATGCCGAGGAGCGCGAGCGGAATGACGACAGACGCCAGGTTGCCGCGGACGACACGCAGTGGCGCGGTGAACATGGGATCGGCGTTGGTGGGGGGCGCCCGGACGAGCGGCTCGAATCTGGATCGCCGAGCCGCGGATGTCGACGGCCCGTGCGAGCCTCAGAGAATACTCCCCGAACCTTACCGCGCGGTGACGGCCCGTCGCCCCGCGCGCAGGCGCGCGACCACGAACCAGAGCACGATCACCGCGATCGCGACGAGGGTCACCTCGGTGATGTGGTGCTCGAGCCTGGGCAGGTCGCGCCCGAAGAGGTATCCGAGCGCGCCGTACCCCGCCGCCGTCACGATGGAGCCGGCGGCGTTCGCCAGACTGAATCTCCCGAACGGCATGTGCGCGATGCCGGCGAACATCGGGACGAAGATCCGCACGACGCCGATCATCCGGCAGGCAAACACCGCCCAGAGCCCTCGGCGCTCGAAGAATCGCCGCGCACGGGTGAGTCGCTCCTGATCGATGTGCAGCTTCTTGCCGTAGCGCCGAACGAGTCGCACTCCCCCCTGCGCGCCGATCAGATAGCCGGCCATGCCCCCCACCACGCCGCCGACGGCCCCCGCGATGCCGACCCCCCAGATCGACAACGCGCCGCCACTCGCCAGCGCCGCCGCGGTCACCAGCGTCGTCGCGGAGGGCACGGGAATCCCACACCCCTCCGCGACGAAGAACAGGGCGACGACGGCGTATCCGTAGCGGCCGAGCAGCTCGGCGACAGTGTGGCTCACGGCCCGTGCCAACGCACGGAGCGTACCCTCGGGACGGGTGAATCGGTGAAGTAGTGAAGTGGTGAAGTGGTTGGTGAAACGGTGAATCGAACTACACGAGCCACCCAACCAGTGTGATGCCTCGATGAGGGATCTCCAGGCTGGTTGTGGCCCGGGCCGTTCAGTTCACCGGTTCACCAGCCAACTCACCAACTCACCAACTCACCAACTCACCAACTCACGTGTAGTTTGCCTCCATGACCCATCCCTCTCTTCGCGTCCTCGCGCTCGTCGCCTGCACGACCCTGTCGGCATCGCCCCTCTGGGCGCAGTCGTCGAAACCTCTCACGCCCGTCCTTCTCGACAGCGACGCCAATAACGAGCTCGATGACCAGCACGCGATCGCCTACATGCTGTTCAGCGGTGACGCGTTCGACGTCGAGGGGATCAGCGTGAACCGCACGCGTGGCGGCGGCGACGTCGAGATGCAGGCGAAGGAAGCGGAACGCGTCGTGAAGCTTGCCGGCCTGGCGCGCGTCTTCCCCGTCTATCGCGGCGCGAATGGAAGCTTCGCCGAGATTGCGCCGCACGTCGGGGAGCGCGAGTTCGACGGCAAGGCGGCGGTCGACATGATCCTCGCCGAGTCGAAGAAGGCGCGCCCGCAGAAGCTCGTCCTCGTCCCGATCGGCAAGCTGACGAACATCGCGCTCGCCCTGAAGAAGGACCCGGCGCTCGCGAACAGAGTGCGCATCGTCTGGCTCGGCTCCAACTATCCCGATCCGGGGGAGTACAACCAGGAGAACGACGAGGGCGCGCTGCAGTTCATCCTCGACTCGACGAGCGTGCCGTTCGAGATGGCGGTCGTGCGCTACGGCAAGCCGTCGGGCACGGACCACGTTCGCGCGACGCAGGAGGAGATCCACACACGGATGCCGGGCAAGGGCCCGCACGTGCGCATGCCGGTGGAAGGACGCAACGGCGGCCGGTTCCAGAGCTTCGGCGACTACTCGGTCGACCTGTTCGACCACATCCAGATGAACGGCACGCCGCCGTCGCGCGCGCTCTACGACATGGCCGCTGTCGCGATCGTGAAGAATCCGGCATGGGCACATCCGCAGCGCATCGGCGCACCGCAGCTCGTGAGCTCGAAGTGGGTGGATCGCCCGCAGAACGCGCGCAAGATCACGGTATGGGAGAACTTCGACCGCGACGCGATCCTCGCCGACTTCTTCGCGACGATGGACCGTCCGGTGCTGGCGCGCTGAGAGGTCGGGTGAAGTGGTGAAGTGGTGAAGTAGTGAGGTGGTTGGTGAGGTGGTGCATTGAACTGCACCGGCCACTCAACCAGCCTAGAGTCTTGCTGAGGGATCTCCAAGCTGGTTGTGACCGGTGCCGTTCACCTCACTGATTCACCAGCCACTTCACCTCCCCGCTAGCGTTCAGCCGGTCGTCGCGGGCACACCGTCGATCGGTGTGTCAGCGTCGTCGTCTTCTGCTTCCTCCTCCGACGCGCGGGGACGCTTCTCTTCCGGCTGCAGCAACCGCTCGACCTTCCAATCCGACCACTCGTTTGCCGGCTATTGACGCCTTCCCGACCCGCCCGTAGCGTCGCTCCACTGATGACCACAACGACGACGATGGACCGGGGCGTTGCAGCGACCGGCGGGCGGGTTGCGTCGATCGACATCATCCGCGGCGCGATCATGGCGTTGATGGCGCTCGATCATATGCGGGTCTATTCGGGCCTCCCCGCGGGCGGCCCGACACCCGGCATCTTCTTCACCCGCTGGGTCACGCATTTCTGTGCCCCGGGATTCGTGTTCCTCGCCGGCACCAGTGCCTTCCTTTACGGCAAGAGGCACCCCCACCTGGCTCGGTTCCTTGCAGTGCGCGGCGCGTGGCTGGTCATCCTGGAGCTGACGTTCCTCCGGTGGGCCTGGACCTTCAATTTCGATTTCGCCCATGAAATGGCGGGGGTGATCTGGGCCATCGGCTGGTGCATGATCCTGCTCGCCCTGCTGATTCGGCTTCCGGTCGCGGCCGTCGGCACTGTCGGCATCCTCATCATCGCCGGTCACAACCTGCTCGATCCGCTGCTGCCAACCCTAGCCGTGCGTCCGCTCGGCTGGCTGTGGACGATCCTGTACGTCGGCCCCTTCGCCGGGCCCGTTGCACTTGGCCCCGATGGCCCCTGGCTCGTCGTGCTCTTCTCGATCGTGCCCTGGATCGGGGTGATGGCGGCGGGCTACGCGTTCGGCACCGTCATCATTGCCGAGCCCGCGCGGCGGCGGCGCCTGTGCCTGCAACTAGGCCTGGGCGCCATCGCACTCTTCCTGATCCTTCGCGGATTCAATCGCTACGGCAATCCGCAGCCCTGGGCCACCGGTGGAGGGGACGGGGAGGGGCCCGCCATGCCGGCGCTCCTCGCCTTCCTGAACACGACGAAGTACCCGGCCTCGCTCGACTTCCTGCTCATGACGCTCGGCCCGATCATCGCACTCATTCCGATCCTCGAGACGGCGCGAGGCCCGCTCACGCGATACCTCACGGTCTTCGGCCGCGTGCCGTTCTTCTTCTACCTGCTGCACATCCCGCTCATCCACGCCCTCGCGCTGGTTGTTTCGAAGTTCCGGCTGGGAGACGTGAACCCGTGGCTCTTCACCAATCACCCCATGGGGAATCCCCCGGCACCTGACGGATACACCTGGAGCCTTCCGCTCCTGTACCTGGTCTGGGTCGTATCCCTCGTCCTGCTCTACCTCGCGTGCCGATGGTACGCTGCCCTCAAGGCAAGGAGGACCGACTGGTGGCTCCGCTATCTCTGAGAACGCTGCTTGTCCTCTTCGCCGTTAGTGCCGCTCCCGTGTTCGCACAGGTGCCGACCCGCACGGAGGCGCAGCGCGACTCCCTGTATCAGCTTCACAAGGGCGACTTCGACTACCTCCTCGGCGAATGGAGGTTCACGTCGGTGAGCAAGGAATGGGGCAAGGGCCAGGGATACTGGACCGCGGTGCGCCTGGGGGACGGCGCCGACATCCTCGACGAGTATCGCGTCGTGGGCGACAGCGGCGAGACGTACGTGTTGCTTCACACGCTACGCGCCTACAACGCGGCACTGGACCAGTGGGAACTGGTATCGAGCGACAATACCACCGGCTTGAAGGATGCCGGCACGGGGCAGCGCGCCGGTGCGGAGATGCACATCACCCAGAAGTTCGGGGTCAGCACTCCCAATCCGACGACCTGGCGCATCCGGTACTACGACATCATGCCGGATCGCTTCTCCTGGCGCGCCGACCTCTCGAAGGACGACGGAAAGACCTGGGTGACAGACTTCCTGACGATCGAGGCGGAACGTATCGGTCCGCCACATGCCGCGGTGCAACTGACAACCATTCCGGCAGGAGCTGCTGCGCGTCAGTAGACTGCCCAACTTGGCAAGGCTTGTCCAAGGGGAAGACCGGGTCGCGTCGCGAAAACCGACAGATGAGGCGAGGGCGCCTATCTTTAGGACATGACGTTCCGCCTTCCCATCTTCCCCCTTGGCGTCGTCCTGTTCCCCGGCGCGCTGCTCCCCCTGCACATCTTCGAGCCCCGCTACCGCCGGATGCTCGCCGACTGCATCGCGGGAGACGAACGTTTCGGCCTCGCCCTTCCCGGGATTGCCCATGAGGCCCCGGCACTCGGTGCCGTCGGCTGCGTCGCCGAGATTCGTGGAACCCAGGCGCTGGCCGATGGTCGCTCCAACATCGTGGTGCAAGGCACCACCCGCTTCCTGGTCACCCGGTATCTGGACGACCCGGCACCTTATCTCGTCGCCATGGTCGAGGCGTTCGAGGATCGTGAGGGGAGCACCCCGCCGGCTGAGAAGTGCACCGCGCTCGCCGACTCGTTTGCTCACTATCTCCCCGCGCTCCGGGAGCTGAACGACCTCGAGCCGGACAACCGCACGCTCCCGACCGAACCGGGGGCCCTCTCGTTCCATGTCGCTGCCGCGCTGGACACCGGCGCCGCCGAGAAGCAGGCGCTGCTGGAGATCCGCTCGACCGCCGAGCGAGTGGACCTTCTTCTGGAAATACTCCCGCCCCTCTCGAGCGCCATCGACGCCGGGCTCCGTACCCGCAGGAAGGCGCACAGCAACGGGAAGGGACATCATCCGCCCGACCTGGCCGACTCATGAACGAGAGCCTGCTCGCCGGGCTGGCCGGCATCGTCGGCCCCCGCTGGGTTCGTCATCGGAAGGCCGAGCTCGCCACCTATACCATGGATGGCCTGCCCACTCGCGAATCCTATCCAGGGGTCGTCGTGCTGCCCGGTTCGCGGGACGAACTCATTGCGGTGGTGAAGGAGCTCCACGCGTCGAGGACACCCTTCGTCGCCCGTGGCGCCGGCACGGGGCTGAGCGGCGGGGCACTGGCCGAGGGCAACGCAGTCCTGATTGCCCTCACCCGGCTGAACCGCATTCTCAGTGTCGACCCGAAGACCCGCCGCGCCGTGGTCGAGCCAGGGGTCGTCAATGCACGCCTCTCCGACGCGGTACTGCCGCACGGGCTGCAGTACGTGCCGGATCCGTCGAGCCAGACGGCGTGTACCATCGGCGGCAACGTCGCCGAGAATGCCGGGGGACCGCATTGTCTCAAGGCGGGTGTCACCACGAACCACGTCACCGACCTCGAGATCATCCTTCCCGACGGCACGCTTGCCCGTCTTGGCTCGGCCCACGGGGATGCCTGGGGGCCAGACCTCGTCGGCCTTTTCGTCGGGAGTGAGGGAATGTTCGGCATCGCCTGCAGCATCACGGTGCGGCTGGAGCCGATACCGGCGACAGTGCGTACACTGCTCGCCGACTTTCCGAGCATCCGGAGCGCGAGTGAGGCGGTCTCGGCCATCATCGCGTCCGGCATCGTGCCGGCCGCCCTGGAGATGATGGACCAGGCCTGCGTCCAGGCGGTGGAAGCGTCGATCTATGCCGCGGGGTATCCCACCGATGCCGCCGCAGTGCTGCTGGTCGAGCTCGACGGCCAGCCCGAGAGCGTCGCCGCCGAGCTCGCCCTGGTCGCGCCCCTGTTGCGCGCCCACCACGCCCGCAGCGTGCTGACGGCCGAAACCGCTGCCGACCGGGCGCGGCTCTGGCAGGGGCGGAAGAAGGCCTTCGGTGCGATGGGCCGCATCGCGCCCGATCTCGTGGTCCAGGATGCCGTGGTGCCGCGCTCGGCGCTGCCCGAGGTGCTCGACCAGATCAGCGAAATCCGCGATCGCTACGGCCTCTACATCAGCAACGTGTTTCACGCGGGCGACGGCAACCTGCACCCGAACATCAGCTTCGATCGGCGCAACGTCATGCTCGCCGACCGGGTCCGCAATGCGAGCCGCGAGATCATGGCGGCGTGCGTCGCCGCGGGTGGCAGCATCACAGGTGAACATGGTGTGGGCAACGACAAGCTTGACTACATGCCGCTCATCTTCGACGCCGAGACACTCGGCGCCATGCAGGCCACTCGCCGGGTCTTCGACCCCGGCGAGCGCTCGAATCCCGGCAAGGTCGTACCCGTCCGCGCGTGCCGTGAGTGGTGTGCGAGCACGGCTGTACGAGACAACCGAACACGGAAGCATGAGGTCTTGAGCGGAGCGCCCCATGACTGACGGCATGCTGGCCCGGCTTCGTGACATCGTCGGCGCTTCCGGCGTCGAGCGCGATCCTGCCGGACTTCCCCGCGTCGTCCCCGACACCACGGAGGCGATGGGGCGGCTGTTTGCCCTCGCGCACGCCCGCAGCTGGCGGGCGCGCATCGAGGGCCAGGGCACCTGGCTCTCGTCCGACGCGCCGGCCGACTTCGCGGTGAGCACCCGCGGCCTCGATCGCGTCGTGTCCGTGAGCCCGGCGGACCTCGTCGCCACCGTGGATGCCGGCGTCGCGATTGGCACCCTGCGCCGTCGCCTTGCGGACGACGGCATGTGGCTCGCGATCGACCCGCCAGGCCGTCCTGAGCGAAGCATCGGGTCCATCATTGCGGCCGGCACGGCGGGCCCGCTCCGTCAGGGCTTCGGCCCGGTGCGCGACCATGTGCTGGGATTGAGCGTGGTGACGGGAGATGGGCGCCTCGTTCGCGCCGGTGGCCGAGTGGTCAAGAACGTGGCGGGATATGACCTGGGCAAGCTGCAGATTGGCGGGTTCGGCGGGTTCGGCATCATCACCGAGCTGAATCTCCGGCTCCGTGCCTTGCCGCGCGCCGACCAGACCTTCATCGCGCGGGCCGGGCGTGATCACCTCACCAGCGTCGCGCGCGACCTCACCGACGCCCGGCTCTCGCTGCAGGCACTCGAGCTCTTCTCTCCCGCGATCGCCGCCGAGCCCGACTGGATCCTCGCCGCGCGGATCATGGGCACCGAGGACGGCGTCGCCGCAGAAGCACGCCGGCTCACCTCGGCCAACTCGCTTGTCTGGCAGCAGCTGCCGGTCGAGCGCGCCAGTTCCTTCTGGCACCTCTCGGCCCGTGCCGTGCTTGGCGGCGCCGTGACCCTGCGGCTCGGCGTGCTGCAGCCCGGGCTCGACGACTCGCTCGACATGCTCGCCGCCACGCTCGATGAGGGGCTGATCACCGCCGGTGCCGGAAGCGCCGGCGGCATCCGCTGGAGCGGTGAAGCCCGGATCGATGCATTGCGATCGCTCCGTCGCACGGCGGCCTCGCGCGAGATTCCGATGACCCTCGAGCGCGCTCCCTGGGCCATCCGCCAGCAGCTCGGGCACTTCGGTGCCTATCGCGAGGGGGTCGGCGCACTGGTCAGTCGCCTGCGGGAAACCTTCGACCCGGGGCTGCTGCTGAGCGTGGCACTCGAGGGCGATGCGGATGGCCGGTAGTACCGAAGCGCGTTTCACCGCACTGGATCCCTGCGTCCACTGCGGCTTCTGTCTCCCCGCGTGCCCCACCTATCTCGCCACCGGCGACGAGGCCGACAGCCCGCGCGGGCGCATCGTGCTCATGCGTGCCCTCGAGCGCGGGGAGATCTCGCCCGACGACCCTGCCCTCACCCAGCACATCGACGCCTGTCTTGGCTGTCGTGGCTGTGAGCCGGCGTGCCCGTCGGGGGTGGGGTATGGCGAGGGACTCGAGGCCGCGCGCGAGATGATCGCGAAGAAGCGTGGCATCGGCCCGGCGGCGAAGGCCATCCTCACGGTTTTTTCCTGGCGGCCGATCTGGCGAACGCTGCTCACGACCGCCCGCTGGTTTCGCGCCACCGGGATTCCCGCCCGCCTGTCCAGCGGCACCCGCTTCGGGTTCAGCATGGGCATGCTGGCATCCACCAGGCGACATGAGCAG
>Ga0207691_10006033_pt1 | contig 11693 bp, 8 predicted proteins | sample KBSM13metaG_FD_184327 | JGI IMG/M metagenome (GOLD analysis project Ga0207691, IMG submission 184327) | Miscanthus rhizosphere microbial communities from Kellogg Biological Station, Michigan, USA - KBS M1-3 metaG (SPAdes) (version 2) | ecosystem: Host-associated > Plants > Roots > Rhizosphere >...
ACATCATCGTCACTGGCATCGCCGCCGCGTTCTCGATTGGATGCGGAGGCGCGAGCCCGGCCGATTCCAGTGCGCAGACGATCCCGAAGTCACCGGCGATCGCGCCGCAGTCCGTTTCCGCATCACGCAGAACCGCGATCACTGAAGCCGTCGCCCGCGTCGCACCGTCCGTCGTCACGGTCCAGACCGAGGTCGTCGAGCGGGTACCGGTGGATCCGTTCGACTGGATCACGGGGCGTCAGTCGGGTGAACGCGTCGGTGCGGGCCTCGGATCTGGTTTCATTACGGACGCAAAGGGAACGATCGTGACGAACGCGCACGTCGTGGCCGGCGCGACGCGTGTGTCGGTCGCCATGCGCGACGGCAAGACGTTCCCTGCCAAAGTCCTCGGCGTAGACGAGCAGAACGACCTCGCCGTGCTGAAGATCGAGGCGAGCAACCTGCCCGTCGCTCCGCTCGGGAGCTCGGACGACATCATCATCGGCGAGTGGGCGATCGCGATCGGGAACCCGTACGGGTTCTTGTTAGGCAACACGGAGCCGAGCGTCACCGCCGGGGTGATCAGCGCGACCGGGCGCAACCTGATCGGCCAGGCCGAGGGCGGCGGCGCGTACGTCGACATGATCCAGACCGACGCGTCGATCAACCCGGGCAACTCGGGCGGGCCGTTGGTGAACGCCGACGGCGTCGTCATCGGCGTCAACGCATCGATCTACTCACCGAGTGGTGGCTCGGTGGGTCTCGGGTTCGCCATCCCGATCAATCGCGCGAAGCGCGTGACCGAGGATCTCGTAGCACACGGTCGGCTGCGACAGCCGTGGATTGGCGTGAAGGTCGTGCCGCCTAACACGAACAATCCGCGTGATGCGTTGGTCGCCGGTGTGACCGTCAGCGCGATCGTGCCTGGATCGCCTGCGGCGCGTGCCGGCATTCAGCCAGGTGATCAACTCGTGCGGGCAGGTGAACGCAGGCTCAAGAACGTATTCGATTGGGAGGCGGAACGACTCGACCTCCGGGTCGGCGATCGCCTGCCGATGGTCATCCGCCGCGGTGGCCGAGAACAGACGGTCAACGTCGAAGTCGCGGACTTGCCGGAGGTCAGCGCACCGAAAGTCGCGGTGCTGCAGGAGCTGGAGCTCGTGACGCTCACACCTGCCATTCGCGCCGAACGTGGCATTCGGGTCCCTCGTGGCGCAGTCGTCTACAACGTCAGCGACCGCGTCTCGAACGACATTGGGATTCAGCGGGGTGATGTCATCGTACAGATCAACCGTCTGCCGATCGCGTCCGCGGCAGATGTTCAGAAGGCCATCGAGAGCTACGCCGGCCGCTCGGCCATGCGCGTCGTGTACGAGCGTGGCGGAAGAGTCTACTACACAGACGTCGTGATTCAGTGACGCCATCGATCGATCAACGCCTCACGCAGTACAGCTCCCCGCTCTCGGAGCGTTATGCGAGCGCCGAGATGCTACGGCTCTGGTCCGCCGCGACGCGCTACGGCCTCTGGAGACAGCTCTGGCTCGCACTCGCGGAATCCGAGCAGGCGCTCGGTGTTCCGATCCCCGACGAGGCGATCGCGCAGATGCGGGCGCATCTGGACGACATCGACTTCACGGCGGTTGCCACCTACGAGCGGCGGTTCCGTCACGACGTCATGGCGCACGTCCACGCGTTCGGTGACGTGGCGCCCGCCGCGAAGCCGTTCATTCACCTCGGAGCGACGAGCGCGTTCGTCACGGACAACGCCGATCTCATCCTCATGCGCCGGGGGCTCGATCTGGTGCGCGGGCGGTTGGTCACCGCCTTGCGCGCGCTCGCGGCGTTCGCCCGCGAGTGGCGTGACGAGCCGACGTTAGGCTACACGCATCTGCAGCCGGCGCAGCTCACGACCGTCGGCAAGCGCGCGACGCTCTGGATGCAGGATCTGGTGCTCGACCTCATGGACGTTGATTACCGCCGTGCGACCCTGCCCTTTCGCGGCGTCAAGGGAACGACTGGGACCCAGGCCAGCTTCCTCCAGCTGTTCGACGGCGACCATGAGCGGGTACGCGAGCTCGACCGTCGTGTGACCGCGGCGATGGACTTCACGCATTCTCTCGCCGTCACTGGACAGACGTACACGCGGAAGCTCGACGCGCAGGTGCTGGGCGTCGTCGCCGGCGTCGCGGCGTCCGCCGCGAAGTTTGCCAGTGACATGCGGATGCTGCAGGCGTTCGGCGAGATCGAGGAGCCATTCGAATCCGAGCAGATCGGGTCCTCGGCGATGGCGTACAAGCGCAATCCGATGCGGGCCGAGCGGATCTCGTCGCTCGCCCGGTTCGTCGGATCGCTGGAGCCTAACGCCAACCAGACACACGGCGTGCAATACTTCGAGCGGACACTCGACGACAGCGCCAACCGGCGGCTCGTCATCCCCGAGTCATTCCTCGCCGCCGACGCCATTCTCATTCTCATGGTCAACATCGCGAGCGGCCTCGAGGTGCATCCGGCGCGCATCCGCCAGCGCGTCGCCGACGAACTGCCGTTCATGGCCACGGAAGACCTGATCGTGCGCGCGGTTCGCGCCGGCGGCGACCGGCAGGCGGCGCACGAGGTGATCCGTCGTCACAGTGTGGCCGCTGCGCGCGCCATGAAGGACGACGGACAACGAAACGACATGCTGGAACGCCTGGCCGGCGACTCGGAGTATGGCGTGCCAATGGACGACCTGCGCGACGCACTGGACCCGAAGCGGTTCATCGGGCGCTCAGCGGCGCAGGTCGATGAGTTCCTCGAAGAGGTCGTGCACCCGCTCCTCGCGGGAACGCTCCCGCTGGAACATGGGGACGGCGCCGAGGTGCGCGTATGACCGGCGTCGCGACGACGTCACTCCCGCTTACGGTGCTGCGGCGGGGCAAGGTGCGAGACGTCTACGAGGTGGACGCCGATCGCCTGCTCATCGTGGCGACGGATCGCGTGAGCGCCTTCGATGTCGTAATGCGCGAGACTGTGCCCTATAAAGGTGCGGTGCTCACACAGCTCACGGCGTGGTGGCTGGCGCAGCTGGAAGGCGAAGTTCCGCACCACATGATCTCGGTCAACGCGGACGACATCGTGCGGGACGTGCCGGCGCTGGACGTGCACCGCGAGGTGCTTCGAGGTCGCGCGATGCTCGCGTGGCGCGCCGAAGTGTTTCCGGTCGAATGTGTGATTCGCGGATACATCGCCGGTTCTGCGTGGAAGGAATACCGCGCTGACGGTACGCTCGCGGGTGAGCCGTTACGGCCTGGTCTCAGGGAAAGCGAACGCCTCGAGCCGCCGATCTTCAGCCCCGCGACGAAGGCGGCGAGCGGGCACGATGAAAACATCACGGTCGAGCACATGGCGCGCGTCGTCGGTGCGGACGCGGCGCGCGAGTTGGAGCACCTGACCCGCGCGGTGTACGCGCACGGCCGCATGATTGCCGAGCCACGCGGCATCATTATCGCCGACACGAAGTTCGAGTTCGGCGTGCGGGATGGGCGCATCATCATCGTCGACGAAGTTCTGACGCCGGATAGCTCGCGCTTCTGGCCGGCGGATGACTACGCGCCCGGCCGCTCGCAGCCGAGCTTCGACAAGCAGCCCCTTCGCGACTACCTCGATGCGGAACGACTCGCCGGCCGCTGGTCGGGAGACTATCCGCCACCAACGCTGCCTGACGCCGTAGTGAACGCGACCAGCATCCGGTATCGCGACGCATTCCGGCGCATTACGGGCAGCGACCTCGATATGGCTGATCTCACATGAATTTTGCCCGCGAAGGACTCGCGTTCATCATCGTCGCGGCGCTCATCGCCGCGGCCGCCTACGCCGCTGCACTCACGCGCCGTTCGTGGCCGTTGTGGCTACTCGCATTCGTCGTGACGCTCGTCGCCCTGTGGGTCGCGTACTTCTTCCGCGACCCGGAACGTACGGGCGCCCGCGGCCCGCAGCTGATCATCGCACCGGCCGACGGCAAGGTCGTGATGATCACGGAAGTGGACGAGCCGACGTTCGTGCACGGTCGCGCCATGCGCGTGTCGATCTTCATGAACGTCTTCAACGTCCACGTGAACCGGTATCCTGTCTCCGGCACCGTGAAGTACGTCCATCGGAACCCGGGGAAGTTCCTCAACGCCGCGGCCGAACAATCCAGTTTGGAGAACGAGCAGACGTCGGTGGGGCTCGAAGCGGGCGGGCGCCGGATATTGGTGCGCCAGATCGCGGGGCTCATCGCGCGGCGCATCCATACCTACAGCCGTGAGGGCGAACGCGTCGAGCAGGGCGAGCGCATGGGCATCATCCGGTTCGGATCGCGCGTGGACGTGTTCCTCCCGCCGGACGCAAAGGTGCACGTGAAGCTTGGCGACGCCACCGTCGCCGGCACGACGCTCATCGCCGAGATTTCCGGAACATGAACCGCCCGCGCTTTCGGCGGCCGGAGGTCAGGCGTGCAGTCGTGCTCCTGCCTAACGGCTTCACGCTGTTCAATCTGTTCTGCGGTATCTACGCCGTGGTACTCGCGTCGCGCGGCCGCTTCGGCACCGCGGCGTTCTTCATCGTGCTCGGCGGCGTCGCCGATTCGCTCGATGGTCGCATCGCGCGTGCAACGGGCACCGGCAGTCGGTTCGGCGAGGAGCTGGATTCGCTCGTTGATGCCATCTCGTTCGGACTCGCGCCCGCGCTCATCATGTTCTTCGCGGCGCTCAAGACCGACGGCAACGACTGGATCTACGTCTTCATCTTCGCTTCATGCGCCGTTATTCGTCTGGCGCGTTTCAACGTCGAGCAGGCTGGTCGGGCAAAGACGCACTTCCACGGGCTTCCCAGTCCCGCGGCCGGGATGACGCTCGCGACGTACTACTGGTTCAGTCAGACGTCCTTGTACAACGACACCGTCATCTTCTTCACGAACAATCGCACGCTCGCCGAGCTGCCCTGGCACACGATATTGCGTTGGCTCATGGTGGGCCTCGCGTACCTCATGGTGAGCGACGTGCCGTATCCGGCGGTGCCGACCATCGGCTATCGGTCGACGCGTCAGCTTGTGGGCACGAGCATCGTGCTCGGCAGCATTCTCGGGCTCATCTTTCTTCCCCGAGAGTTTATCTTTCCCGCCTTGGTAGCCTACGTGCTGTTCGGTGCGGTGAAGTGGGCGGCTCTCGGCTTCCTCGATCGTGTGCCCGACCGACGGTCGGTATTCCTCGAGGAAGAAGCCGATGTCGATCCAACGCTCGCTGACGACCTCCCCGAACCCGATGAGGCGCCGCGGGCTCCCGCTGGCGCATCGCTGAACGGAGAGGCAGAGGACGGTCAGGAGCCGCCGAATCGCCGGCGTCGTCGGCGCCGGCGGAACCGAACAGATCGTCCGAATCCGCCTGCCCCCAATCCCAAGCACGAGGATCGCGAACCATGAGTCGTTATCGCGTCGCCGTTCACATCGTTCCCCGGCGCGGCCTGCTCGACCCGCAGGGCAAAGCGGTGGCCGACGCGCTGCATTCGCTCGGATTCGCCGGTGTGCGCGACGTGCGTGTCGGCCGGCATCTCATCATCGATGCCGATGCGCCCGAGGCGCAGTCCGCCGAGCGCGTCGTCCGCGACATGTGCGCCAAGCTGCTCGCGAACCCGGTGACGGAAGACTTCGAGATCGCCAACGTGGAGCAGGCATGAAATTCGGCATCATCACGTTTCCGGGCTCCAACTCCGACGAGGACGCGTTCCTCGCGGTGACCGACGTGCTCGGCCAGGAAGGCGTGCACCTCTGGCACAAGGACCACGACCTGCGCGGTGTGGACGTTGTGATTCTGCCGGGCGGATTCAGCTACGGCGACTACCTCCGTGCCGGTGCTATCGCTCGGTTCTCGCCGATCATGCGAGAGGTGATCGCGCACGCCGATCGCGGCGGTCCAGTAATCGGCATCTGTAACGGCTTTCAGATCGCCTGCGAGGCGGGCCTGCTCCCCGGCGCGCTGCTGCGCAACGCGAGCTTGCAGTTCGTGAGTGAGCTCTGCCACGTGCGTGTCGAGAATACGGAGACGCGCTTCACGAATCAGTATTCCGCCGGCCAGGTGCTGCGCCTCCCCATCGCGCACGGTGACGGCCGCTACACCGCCGACGAGGCGACGCTCGACCGACTCGAGCAGAACGGACAGGTGGTATTCCGGTACGTGAACGGCGTGGGCGAAGTGGACTCCGCTCACGATCCGAATGGCTCGATGCGCGGCATTGCGGGCATTGTGAACGAACGCGGAAACGTGCTCGGTCTCATGCCCCACCCCGAGCGCGCCGCCGAGGAAGTCGTCGGATCCGCGGACGGTGTAGCGCTGTTCGAGTCGCTGCTCGCCCAGGTCGGCGTCTGATTGCAGTCAACCAGACGATCTTCAACTTTTCGCGCGCCAATGGCAACGGAAGAAAGACCGAGTCGGAACGTAGCGGAACGCGTGACGGCGCTTCCTCGCCCTGGCGATCCCGTCATCACTCCCGCGCTGGTCGCGGAGCACGGCCTAACGCCTGACGAGTACCAACGCCTGGTGGACATGCTCGGGCGCACGCCGACCTTCACCGAGCTCGGGATCGTGAGCGCGCTCTGGAGCGAGCACTGCTCGTACAAGCATTCGCGCCCGATTCTTCGCACGCTGCCCACGAAGGCGCCGTACGTGCTGCAGGGACCGGGCGAGAATGCCGGCGTCATATCCGTAGGCGATGGCATCGCGGTCGCGTTCAAGATCGAGTCACACAACCATCCGTCCGCCGTCGAGCCGTATCAGGGCGCGGCCACCGGTGTTGGCGGCATTCTACGCGACGTGTTCACGATGGGCGCTCGGCCCATCGCGATGCTCGATTCGCTGCGCTTCGGATCGCTCGATCACCCACGCGTGCGTTACCTGTTCGCTGGCGTCGTGAAGGGCATCGGCGACTACGGCAACTCCGTCGGCGTTCCGACCGTCGGCGGCGAGGTGGTTTTCGATCCGGCCTACGAGACCAACCCGCTCGTCAACGCGATGTGTGTCGGCGTCATGAACGAGCGCGATCTCATCACGGCGAAAGCCGAGGGCGTCGGCAATCCGATCATCGCCGTCGGTGCGCGCACTGGACGCGACGGCATCCACGGCGCGTCGTTCGCGTCCGAGGACCTCTCACACGAGAGCGACGCGAAACGCCCTCGCGTGCAGGTGGGCGACCCGTTCACTGAGAAGCTGCTGCTCGAGGCGTCACTCGAGCTCATTCGCAGCGGCCACATTGTCGCGATTCAGGACATGGGCGCGGCCGGCCTAACGTCTTCGTCAGCGGAGATGGCGGCGCGTGGCGACGTTGGCGTCACGATCGACGTGACGAAGGTGCCGGTACGCGAGGAGGGCATGACGCCGTACGAGATCCTGCTGAGCGAGTCGCAGGAGCGCATGCTCGTCGTCGCGCATCGCGGGCGTGAGTCGGCGGTGAAAGCAATCCTCGCGAAATGGGATCTCACTGCGGAGGTCATCGGCGAAGTCATCGCCGAGCCGGTGTATCGCGTCACCGAGGGGGAGCGCGTTGTCGCCGAGTTCCCGGGCTCGCGTCTGGTCACTGACTGTCCCGTCTATCACCCCGAGGCGAGAGAGAGCGACGCGATCGTGGAGCTTCGCGGTCGCGACGTGAACGCGATCCCGGAGCGTGCGGAAGAGCGCGACGCGGCGTGGACGTTATGTGAGCTGCTGTCGTCGCCAACGATCGCGAGCAAGGCCTGGGTCTACCGACAGTACGACACGAGCGTTCGCACGAACACGATGCTCGGTCCGGGCGGCGACGCGGCCGTCCTTCGCCTGCGAGGCACGCGTAAGGCACTCGCGGTGAAGACCGACTGCAACGGCCGCTACGTCTATCTCGACCCGCGCACCGGTGGCCGCATTGCGGTCGCCGAGGCGGCTCGCAACGTCGCGTGTACCGGCGCCCGTCCGATGGCGATCACGAACTGCCTCAACTTCGGTAACCCGAAGCGCCCGGAAGTGTTCTTCCAGTTTCGCGAGGCGGTGGGCGGCATGGCGGACGCGTGTGTGGCGTTAGGCACGCCGGTGACGGGCGGGAATGTATCGTTGTACAACGAGAGCCCGAACGGCGCGGTGTATCCCACACCCGTCATCGGCATGGTGGGACTCGCCGATGACATCGACCACGTCACGCGCGCGACGTTCCGCAGAGCGGGCGACACGATCATTCTACTCGGTGAGCCGACGTCCGAGTTGGGCGCGTCGGAGTATCTGTCGCGGATCCATGGCGCCACCGCTGGTGCTCCACCGCGCTGCGACCTCGAGGCCGAACGGGCGCTCATCGACGGGCTGCTCGAGGCGATTCGGGCCAGTGTGGTGTCATCGGCACACGACTGCAGCGACGGCGGGCTCGCCGTCGCGCTGGCAGAGTGCGTGATGGCTCGTCGCGACCGTCCCCTCAGCGCCACCGTCGACCTGTCGTCGTGGGCCAGCCTTGATCGCCGCGCTCTTCTCTTCGGCGAGGCACAGGGCAGAGTGGTGGTCTCTACGGATTCGCCGGCAGACGTCGAGCGGATTGCCGCGGCGCATAAAGTTCCTGCGAAGCGCATTGGTGTCGTCGAGCGCGCCGATGAGCCGTTCCGCATTCGCTACAGCGGCGGCGAGCTCGTGGCGCCAGTCGCAAAGATTGCCAGCGCCTACCACGACGCGATCCCTTCCATCATGACCCGCGTGGCTGTGGCGGACGACGCCATGGCCGACGCGATCTCCTCGACCGAGAGCAGCTGATTTATGTGCGGGATATTTGGCGTTCAGGGGTTGCCGCAGGCGGCGTCGGTCGTGCACCTCGGCCTGTACTCACTGCAGCATCGCGGTCAGGAGTCTGCCGGCATCGTCGCCATCGATGATGACGGATCGGCCCGCGCAGCCCGTAAGATGGGCCTCGTGTCCGACGGCTTCGACAGCGACACCGTCGGATCGTTGGACGGGTCGCTGGCCATCGGCCACACGCGCTACAGCACGGCTGGCTCGTCTACCATCGATAACGCGCAGCCGATGCTGGCGCGCTTCCGTGGGGGCCACATCGCGCTCGCCCACAACGGCAACCTCACGAACGCCACCGAGCTACGGCGTGAGTTGGAAGACCAGGGATCGATTTTCACGTCGACCATGGACTCGGAAGTCCTGGTGCATCGCCTCGCAAAATCGAATGCGGAGACGCCCGAAGGTAAGCTCGCGGAAGCGCTGCAGGGTGTAGAAGGGGCTTACTCGATCCTGGTGCTGATCGGGAACACCCTGCTCGCCGCGCGCGATCCGCGTGGCTGGCGGCCCTTGGTGATCGGGAAGACGACGGAGGGCGCGTTCGTCGCGGCGTCGGAGTCGTGCGCGGTCGACATCGTCAACGCCGCGGCGCTTCGGGAAGTCGAGGCCGGCGAGATCGTCGCGATCGATGCCACCGGGATGCGCTCGATTCATCCGTTCCGCGGCGCCGAACGCCGGCAGTGCGTGTTCGAGTACGTGTACTTCTCGCGCCCGGACAGTCGCGTGTTCGGCGGCTCGGTCGATCGCGCTCGGCGGGCATTGGGCCGTCAACTCGCCCGTGAGTGCCCTGCCCCGACAGCCGAGCTCGTGTTCAGTGTTCCGGACTCCTCGAACTCCGCCGCGTTAGGCTTCGCCGAAGCGTCCGGCCTTCCGCTCGAGTTGGCGCTGATCCGGAATCACTACGTCGGACGGACATTCATCCAGCCGACGCAGGCGGGTCGCGACGCGAAGGTGAAGGTGAAGTACAACGCCGTACGCGAGGTGCTCGACGGCAAGAGCGTCGTCATGGTCGATGACTCCATTGTCCGTGGGACCACTACCCGCGGTCTGGTCGCCATGGTTCGTGCGGCCGGGGCGCGAGAAGTGCATATGCGCGTGTCCTCGTCGCCCATTACGGGGCCGTGTTACTACGGCATCGATACGCCGAATCGCGAGGAGCTCATCGCCGCGAACATGAACACCGAGCAGATCGCCGCCCACATTGGCGTCGACACGCTCGGGTACCTGTCTCTCGACGGGATGCTCGGATCGGTGCCTGACGGACCGGGTGGCTTCTGCCACGCGTGTTTCTCGGGTGACTATCCCACGCCACCTCCGGCGGATCCCGACAAGTTACGATTCGGCTGCGGATGCTGACCGCTGCCGCCCTCTAGCACGTCCCACACCGGTCTCCCGATGCTCGTCTACTTCTTCGGCAACGGAAAGGCCGAGGGCACGCGCGAGATGCGCGACGTGCTCGGTGGCAAAGGCGCGAACCTCGCCGAGATGACGAATCTCGGAGTCCCGGTTCCGCCGGGTTTCACCATCGCATGCTCGGTTTGCGTCGACTACCTGCGCACCCGCGCCTACTCGCCCGAGCTTCGCACGGAGGTCGAGACCAACGTGCGCCGCCTCGAGGAGGCGACCGGCAAGGGGTTCGGCGACACGTCGAATCCGTTGCTCGTCTCTGTGCGGTCCGGCGCGCCCGTGTCCATGCCGGGCATGATGGAGACGATCCTCAATCTCGGATTGAATGACCGCACCGTCGTAGCGCTCGCCCGCCAGAGCGGCAGCGCGCGATTCGCCTACGATTCGTACCGTCGGTTCATCCAGATGTACTCGGACGTGGTGCTTGGCGTCCCGATTCAGAACTTCGAGCATCTGCTGCGCACGAAGCGAATGACCGAAGGCGTCGCCACCGACGCCGAGCTGAGCGAAGGTGCCCTCCGGAATCTCGTGGAGGAGTACAAGGCCGTCGTCCGGAACGTCACTGGCGAGACGTTCCCCATGGACCCGGTAGTCCAGATCTGGGGCGCGATCGAAGCGGTCTGGAAATCGTGGACGCTCAAGAAGGCCGTCGACTACCGCCGCGTGAATGGGATCTCGGAGACGTTAGGCACCGGCGTCAGCGTCGTGTCCATGGTATTCGGGAACCTCGGCGACGAGTCGGGTACGGGCGTGGCGTTCACCCGTGATCCCTCGACCGGCGAGCGAAGGTTCTACGGCGAGTTCCTGATCAACGCCCAGGGCGAGGACGTCGTCGCCGGGATTCGCACGCCGCTCGATATCGAGGACATGGCGAATCGGCTCCCGGAACCGTACGCCGAGCTGCTCGAGACGAAGGATCGGCTCGAGCGCCATTTTCGCGACATGCAGGACATCGAGTTCACCGTGGAGCGCGGCAAGCTTTATCTGCTCCAGACCCGCACCGGGAAGCGCACAGCGGCGGCCGCCGTGCGTATCGCGCGCGAGATGGTCGACGAGGGCCTCATCTCGCGGCACGAGGCGGTGAATCGCGTCGTGGCGGACCACCTGGATCAGTTGCTCCACCCGATCATCGACCCGCAGGCGCGCGCGAAACCGATCTGCTCCGGTCTTCCCGCCAGTCCGGGTGCTGCCGCCGGCCAAGCGGTATTCGATCCGGACGCCGCCGAGCGCCGCGCGGCCAGTGGAGACGCCGTGATCCTGGTACGGGAGGAAACCACCCCGGAGGATTTTCACGGCATCGTCGCGGCTCGTGCCGTGCTGACCGCACGCGGTGGCATGACGAGTCACGCTGCCGTCGTCGCGCGAGGGATGGGAAAGTGCGCCGTCGTCGGCTGCAAGGACATTCACGTCGATGCCGAGAAGCGCACGTTCAGCGTCGACAGTACGACGGTCTCCGAAGGCGACTGGATCACGCTCGACGGCGCTACGGGCCGCGTCTTCCTC
>Ga0207691_10006035_pt1 | contig 11692 bp, 6 predicted proteins | sample KBSM13metaG_FD_184327 | JGI IMG/M metagenome (GOLD analysis project Ga0207691, IMG submission 184327) | Miscanthus rhizosphere microbial communities from Kellogg Biological Station, Michigan, USA - KBS M1-3 metaG (SPAdes) (version 2) | ecosystem: Host-associated > Plants > Roots > Rhizosphere >...
CCCTTGCACGAGGCCGAGCCCTGCTCGCAGATCGAGCACGTCGCCAGATTGGCGCTGACCGAGACGCCCGAGCCGCCGCTCGTGCCCCGGGGCTCGCGCGTGGTGTCGTAGGGATTGCACGGCTGGCCGCCCCACTGCGCGTACTTCAGGTTGCCGAAGGGCATGTTGGTCTTCGGCTTCTCCGGCCCGGTGGGCGACGAGGCGCCGCCGACGTTGTCGGCGGTCGCGACCGCATAGATGATGGCGCCCTTGGCGCGCAGGTCGGCGACGTCCGGCGAGTCCACCTTCGGCACGTCCATGGCGAAGTTCACGTCGTTGCCGCCGGTGCCACGCATGTCCTTCGAGTCGTACCAGTTCTTGAACGAGAACACGGCGCAGTACATCGGCAGCTTCGCCAGGTCCGGGTTGCGGCCGTAGGTCCTGTCCAGCTCCGCGGCCCGTTCCACGGCGTCCGGCTGCTGGCGGAACGCCTCGCATTCGGCCGGCGCGCCGGCCGGCAGCGGACCCGCCGACGGCGCGCGATCGAAGTCGCCGCGGCAGGTGACCGAGCGCTCGCCGCGGATGTTGAGCGTCTCGAGCGCGTTCAGCTGCCCGGCGTTGGGGATGCCGACCCGCATGCCCCACTGCTGCGGGACGCCGGGGTTGGAGATCGTCGGCTCCATCCGGCCCAGCTCGAAGGGCAGCCCGGCGTATTCGGTGTAGCGCGGGAAGATGGTCGAGATCGCCACGGTCTGCGTCGGGAACGTGATCGGGGCGCCGGCCCGCACGGTCCCCGTCGCCGGCGCGATCGGCTTGCCGTCGGCGGTGACCAGCGCGGTGCAGGTGCCGTTATAGGCCTTGGCGCGCTCGATGTAGGCCTCGACGACCTGCTGGCAGGTGGTCTGCCCGGTCTTGATCGCCTGCTGGATGCCGGCGATCGAGGCCTCTTCGATCTTGAAGGGAGACTGGGCGGCGGCCGGAACCGCGGCGATCGTGAGCGCGACGGCGGCTGCCGCCGCGCCGGCGAGAGACTGGTGGCGCCGATGCCTGAATGTCGTGGTCATGAAGGGCCTCGCTACTTCCGGCTCGCGGTCGACGCCGCCGGCAGGGGTGGGGTGGTCGCCGGCGGGCGGCGGTGATTGGTGGCCTGTTCGTAGGCGTAGGCGAACTTGATCATCGTCGGCTCGCTGTACGGACGGCCGAAGAACGTGATCCCGACCGGCAGCCCCTGCGGCGTGAAGCCGGCCGGCACCGCCAGCGAGGCGACGTAGACGAGGAACGTGTTGAGGTGCGGCGCGCCCTTCTGGTTGACGTAGGGCGGGTTGAGGCCGTCCTTGATCAGCGTCGGCGTGTGCTCGACCGACTTGTGGACGATGGCGTCGAGCTGGTTGTCGGCCATCACCTTCATCACCTGGATCATCAGCTCGTCGCGGGCCGCGAGCTCCGAGAGCCCGTCGCCGGGCCGCTCGCCGGCCGACGGGCGCCGCATCACCTTGCCGAAGTCGGGCGACTTGCGGACGTCGTCCATCGTCTTGAACTTCGGGTTCGTCTGCCGGGCGAAGTAGACGGCCGCGCCGTCGCCGACCGCTTCGCCGTCGCCCGCGCCGCGCCGCGCCAGCAGTTCGTTGAGGCGGGGAATCACGATCGGATCGACGACGACCGCGCCGGCCGCCTTCAGCTCCGCGACCGCCTTGTCGAACACCGCGGTCACGGTCTTGAAGTCCTCGGAGTCCGGCTCGGTCGTGTAGCCCATCGGCTCGCGCAGGATGCCGATGCGCGCGCCCTTGAGCCCGTTGCGATCGAGCGACGCCGTGTAGGTCTTCGGCACGTGCCCGACGCCGAGCGCGGTGACCGGATCCTCCGGGTCGTAGCCGACCATGACGTCGAGGAGCCTGGCCATGTCGGTCACCGTGCGCGTCATCGGCCCGAGCGATCCGCGGCGCGACGGCCAGCCGGCCCACACGCCGCCGCGGCTGACGAGGCCGGGCGTCGGCCGCATGCCGACGATGCTGTTCCACGTCGACGGCCGCCGGATCGAGGCGAAGCCTTCCTGGCCGACGCCGATGGTGGCGAAGTTGGCCGACACGGCGGCGCCGGTGCCGCCCGACGATCCGCCGACGGTGCGCTCCGGGTCGTACGGATTGCGGGTGAAGCCGAACAGCGAGCCGAACGCGTCGCCGCCGCCCATCTCGCCCAGCGTCACCTTGGCGATGACGATGGCGCCGGCCTTCTTCAGCTTCTCCGTGACGAACGCGTCGCGCGTCGGCACGTTGTCCTTGAACACCACCGATCCGAGCGTCGTCGGCAGCCCGGCCACATCCATCTGATCCTTCAGGACCACCGGGATGCCGTGGAGCGGACCGACCGGGCCCGAGCGCTTGTAGGCGGCGTCGAGCGCGTCGGCTTCCTCGAGGGCCTTCGGGTTGATGGTGATGACCGAGTTGATCTTCGGGCCGTTCTTGTCGAAGGCCTCGATGCGATCGAGGTAGGCACGGACGAGCGCGTGGGCGGTGAGCCGCCCGGCCTTGAACTCGGCGTGGACGTCCTCGATGGTCGCCTCGACGATCTGGAACGGCTTCGGCTCGGCCTGCGCGATCGGCACGCGCAGGCCGACGGACGTCCCGGTGACGGCACCGAGGGCGACGACGGCGATGCCCGTCCACCGGCGAACCCGCATCTGACGGGTCACTGACTGCTTCACGGAAACACCTCTCTTGGTATGGCTGGCGGAACGTGGAAACCGGGCGGTCACCAGAGCAGCTTCACGCCGAGCTGCATCTGCCGGGCCGACGTGCGGGTCCCCGTGATCACGCCGACGTTGGCGGTCAGGTTGCCGCGATCGTCGAAGATCGTCGTCCCCGGCGTCGAGAAGTTGGCGCGGTTGAGCGCGTTGAACATCTCGAGCCGGAGCTGCGCGGTCGTCGCGCCGAACTTCTGCGTCTTGACGAGGACGAAGTCGAGCGTGGACAGACCGGGCGAGCTGAGCGCATTGCGCGCCAGGTTGCCCAGGACCCCGTCCGCGGGGAAGGCGAAGCACTCCGTCTTGACGTAGTGGTTCGGATCGCCCGGGTTGGTGAGCGTGGCGCACTCCGGACTGTCGATCCGATCGGGCGGCTGGCCGAGCGAGCTGCCGGTGGTGTCGGCCTTCGAGCCGGCGCGATCGCCGTTCAGCGCCAGCGTGAAGGGATAACCGCTCTGCGCGCGATAGACGCCCGACAGCTGCCAGCCGCTCATCAGGTTGCCCGTCAGGCCGGTATGAGAGCCCCCAGTCGGAATCTCCCACACGAAGCTGCCGACGAAGTTGTGGGCGACGTCGTAGTTGGACAGGCCGCGCGCCAGCTCCGGCAGCAGCGGCGTCGCCACCGAGAACGAGCTCTCGTAGCCGGTGCCGGACGACACCGAGGAGATCGACGAGCCGGTGTCGATGCTCTTGCTCCACGTGTAGGCGGCCTGCGTCTGCAGGCCGGCCCGCAGGTTGCGCTTCAGCACCGTCTGCAGGCCGTGGTAGCTCGATTCCGCGTTCCAGGTCACGGTCGTGTTGATGGCCGAGAAGTTCGGGTTCAACACCGTGCTGGTGGCCCGCGGCGGATAGACCCACCGATCGCCGACACGGGTCGGCATGACCGTGTTCATGTTGCGCTCGACGAGCGGCAGGTTCATGCCGCGCGCGCCGACGTAGCCCACGTCGGCGGTCCAGCCACCGAACTGCCGCTGCACGTCGACGTTCCACTGCGTGCGATAGGCACGCGGCGGGTCGGGGTCGACCCACGCCGTGCGCAGGTTCTGCGAGTTGAGCCGGCCGAACGCCTCGCCCGGGAACGAACCGGGCACCGGGTTCACCGAGTTGCCCTGCAGGAAGAACGGCAGCGAGCGGTTCAGCGGCGTCTCGTAGAGGTAGAGGAACGGCAGCACGTCGAACACGCCGATGCCGCCACGCACCGACGTGGTCCGCGTCCCGAACGGATCCCAGGCGATGCCGACGCGCGGGGCGAAGTTGCGCAGCGTCGGGTTGCTGTCGTGGATCTTGCCGCCGACGGTGACGGCCGGATCGGTCAGGTTCTTCAGCAGCGCGACCTTGCCATCGACCTCGGTCGGGATCGTCATCATCTCGTAGCGCAGGCCGAGGTTCAGCGTCAGCGTGTTGGCCAGCCGCACGTCGTCCTGGACGTAGCTGCCGATCAGCGTCTCGCGCATACTGCGATGCGTGTCCGACTGCGGATACAACGCGCCGAAGCGCGACGGGACGTTGCGCAGGAAGTTGGCGAGCGTGCCGAAGTTGAACGACCCGCCGGTGAGGTTGGGGGTGTCGAAGTCGTTGCGCATGCGCTCGACGTTGAAGCCCAGCTTCATCGAGTGCCGGCCGCGCAGGATGAAGACGTCCTGGCTCGCCTGGATGGACGTGAACTCGAGGCTCGCGTAGTCGACCGCGCCGGGGCCGCCGCCAGCGCTGGCCAGGCCGGGCACGATGATCGAGCCGACGTTGTAGCCGGGGATGAACCCGAGCGACGGGTCGGTCAGGGCGGGGTTGAGCACCGCCGAAATCTCGCCGCTCGACGACGACGACCGCGACAGGCCGCCGCGTGTCACGGTCACGACGGCCGGCCCGAAGGTGTGCGAGTACTCCGACGCGACGAGGGTCCGCCGCGATCGATCGGCCAGCTGCTTGGCCATCAGCGCGTCCGGCTGCTCGACGTCGGCGTCGTCGAACAGGACGGTGCCGTTGAGGCTGCCCTTCGTCGAGACCTTGTGATCGATGCGGCCGAGCGCGTAGTCGCCGCGCGATTCCTTGTTGCGGACCGCGTAGTACTGGCCGGTGTCGCCGTTGCCGAGCAGCGGCCCGTTGGGCAGCGGGTAGAGCGCCAGCGCCCGGGCGATCTGCGGGTCGACGGCCACCGTTCCGGCGGCCAGGTGGCCCTGCCGGGCGGCCTCGGACAAGGTGGTCGAGATGGTCGTCTGGCCGAGCTCTTCGCGCAGGCCTTCGTAGTCGCCGAACCAGAAGGTGCGGTTCCTGATCAGGGGGCCGCCGAACGCGAAGCCGTACTGGTTGCGATGGAACGGCGGCGGCTGCTCGCCGCGATCGAAGTAGTCGCGCGCGTCCATCCAGCTGTTGCGGTGGAACTCGAACGCGGTGCCGTGGATCTGGTTGGTGCCCGATCGGGTGATGGCGTTGACGACGCCGCCCGAGGTGCGGCCGTACTCCGCGGAGTAGGAGTTGGTGAGGACCGAGAACTCGGCGACCGCCTCGACGCCCAGGTTGGTGCCGAGGGCATTGCCCGGCGTGGTGTTGGCGTAGTCGTTCACGCCGATGCCGTTGAGGCGGTAGTTGTTCTCGGACGGGCGGGCGCCGGCGACGGCCATCTTCATGCCGTTGCCGGAGCGGGTGCCGCCGCTGTTGCCGACGGCGACGACGCCCGGCTGCAGCAGCGCCAGCTGGGTCCAGTCGCGGCCGTTCAGCGGCAGCTCGCGAATCGTGGTGCCGCTGACGTTGTGGCGAATCGTGGCCGACACCGTGTCGACCGAGGCGGCGTCCACCGACACCTGGACGTTCTCGCTGACCTTGCCGACCGACATGGCGAAATCGATCGGCAGCTCGGCGCCGACGGTGAGCGTGATGCCGCTCTTGGTCTGGGTGTTGAACCCGTCGAAGGTGGCGGTGACTTCGTACGGTCCCGGCAGCAGGTTGGGCGCGCTGTAGAGCCCGTCGGCGTTGGTCACGACGCTGGTCACGACGCCGGTGGCTACGTTGCTGATCGACACGCTGGCGTACGGCAGCGCCGCGCCGCTCTGATCCTTGACGCGGCCGACGAACGTCCCGCCGACGGTCTGGCCGCTGAGCGGGAGGGCGACGAGGCACGACGCGAGACACGCAAGGGCGATCACGCCGCGCCGCATGAGTGCGGATCGACTGGTCATAGACGGTCCTCTGTAGAGACCTGGCGTCCTCGCCACACACGCGCGGTCATTCGCTCGTGCGGGCGTTGGGAGCGCCAGCGTTGGCCGTCGAAAGAGCAACGCGCATGCCGCCGCCGGACGGCGCGATCGAGCGTGTTCTCGAGCCGTTCGGCGGCGGATCGACGTCAGCGGCCGCTGATCGCGCGGGGATCGCGGCGCGACGGGCACATCTTTGTGGCGATCGGCCGATCGCACCGCCGAAAGTGTTCGCAGGCGCGCGTTACCCGGCGCCGGCCCGCTGAACGCGCCGAAGAATCGCGATGTGCCGCGTTCAGCGCCGGTGAGGCGTGCCGCGGCAGCGGCCGGCGCACTGGCACAAACGTGTCGATCTCACGCGACTGGCGGGGGTGGAACGTCCCGATCGGCCGGCGCGTGCGGGGTAGGCGTGCCGCGCCTGTACAGAAACGTCGGGACCACGCGCGCCGCCGACCGTACTGTGCGAAGGCGGAGACGCGCGTTACAAACGGCCCGCCGCGGCGACATCTCGTTTACAAATCGAGACAACTGACAATCTGTTACATCGCCTCGCCGCAAACGATGACAATTGACGCGGGGGTGTCGGTGGGCACGGACGATCGGGACGTGGAGAAAGCGGCCGCGGCGGCGGCCGCGGTCGCGGACATCCGCGACGGCATGCTGGTGGGGCTCGGCAGCGGCAGCACGGCCGCTCACGCGGTCAGGGCCGTCGGCCGCCGCGTCGCGGAGGGGCTGCGGATCGAGTGCGTTGCGACCTCGCGCGCGACCGAGGCGCTGGCGCGCTCCGCCGGGCTGACGGTCCGCCCGTTCGACGACGTCGCCCGGCTCGACCTGACCATCGACGGCGCCGACGAGATCGATCCGGCGCTGCGTGCCATCAAGGGCGGCGGCGGGGCGCTCCTCCGGGAGAAGGTCGTGGCCGCCGCCTCGGACCGCGTCAGCATCATCGTCGACTCGAGCAAGGCGGTGGCCCGGCTGGGCGCGTTTCCACTGCCGGTCGAAGTCCTGCCCTTCGCCCACGCGTGGGTGATGCGCGTGCTCGCCGAGCTGGGCGGCACCGCGACGCAGCGTCGGGGTCCCGACGGATCCGCCTACCGCACCGATCAAGGCAACCTCATCGTCGACACGGCGTTCGGGCCCATCGAGGATCCCGCCGCCCTCGCGCTGCGCCTCTCGCAGGTGCCCGGCATCGTCGAGCACGGCCTGTTCCTGGACGAGATCGACACGGTGTTCGTCGGCCGGCCAGGCGGCGTCGACGTCCATCGCCGCGGCGAGCCCTGGTAGCTCGTCGACGGACGTCAGTCCTTCCGCACGACCCACGTGGTCATCGACCGCTGTCCCTGGACGACGGTGGTCTTCAAGGGATCGAGCAATCGCCCGCCGAGCCGCTCCGTCAGCGCCATGAGCAGCGCCTCGTCGGCCAGGTAGCGCGCGGTCCCGTCCGGCAGCCGGTAGCGGCGGCCGTTGCCGAGCGGCTCGGCCTCGGACTCGATGCCGATCGTCGACGCGAGCCGGCAGAAGAACATGCCGCCCGACGCCAGCACGCGCCACGAGCCGGCCAGCATCGCCTCGAACTGCGCGTCGTCACGCGCGAAGTGCAGGACCGCGCTGCTGATGACGACCGACGCCCAGCGCTCCGGGAACGAGAGCGCCTCGAGCGGCTCGGCGCGGAAGTTCTCCGGCGGCAGCGACGGCGCCAGGCGTGCGGCCAGCGCCCGCACCTCGGCGATGGCGTCGGGGTCCGCGTCGGCGCCGTGGACCTCGTAGCCCTCACGCAGCAGGTAGACCAGGTTCCGGCCCATGCCGCAGCCGGCGTCGACGATCCGATCGCCCGGCGCGATGCGGCGCCGCAGGATCTGGTCGAAGAGATAGATGTCGATCGCGCCGAACTGTTCGTCGAGGGTCACGCGAGGAAGCCTACTCCACGCAGGACGTCTGAGGGCGACGCGATAGCCTGGCTGCGAGACGCCGCGCTGCGGTGCGGGTCGTCCTCCGGCGCTCGCAGCGTCAGCGCGAACGCCGCGGAATCCCGGCGTTCGCCCGCACGCCGAACGGCCAAAACGAGCGCCGGACGACGACCGCACCGCGTCCGCCCAGGCGTCGGAGCCACGAGGACCCTCGTGACGGACCGCCTCGCGCCCACGTGAGGAGCGCCGTGCAACGTGGGCGGGGCCTGCCGGCCTCAACGGAGCCGGAGCCCGCTCCGGTGTGCGTTACGTCGAGCCTGTGGCGGGCGACTTGCCGCGCTGCGTTGCAGGTCTACGAGCGACAGGCCTGACGGTCACGGACGTAGGGCGTGAGGCGGTGCGGGTGTGCGTTCAGCGCTCGTTTGGCCGTTCGCGTGCAGGCGAGCGTGCGCCGGCGGCGCGCGTTCGCGCTGACGTGCGAGCGCGGAACGCACACCCGCACTGCCCTCTGGCGTCCGCGCAACCGCAGCTTCCGGGCATCGCAAACGCGATACAGACCTTATGCGTCGCCACGTCCCGGCACGTGGCGGCGGATCGCGGCGAGCGCGGCGCAGCACACGAGCATGGCGATGGCGATGACCGCGAAGAACGAGTGGGAGCCGCGGTACTCGAGCGCCCACGCGCCGACGTAGCCGCTGATCACGGCGCCGATGCGGCCGAACGAGGCGGCGCTGCCGGTGCCCGTGGCGCGGATCGCCGCCGGATAGACGTGCACGGCGAGCGCGTACATCGTCGTCTGCACGCCGTTGATCAGTGCGCCGGTGATCGCCAGCATCACGACGAGCGGGCCGACCGGCGCGCTCGCGGCAATCGGCACCAGGCTCATCGCCGTGGCGCTCGCCACCGCCAGGCCGGCCAGCGACAGCATCGACACGCGCGAGCCCCACCGGGTGATGCATACGCCGCCGGCCAGCGCCCCGGCGACGCCGCCCAGGTTGAACGCGGCGATGCCGGTGCTGGCCATCGACGACGGAAAGCCGGCGGCGGTCAGCATCGACGGGATCCAGCTGAAGCCCAGATAGACCGCCAGCAGGCACGAGAAGAACGCCACCCAGAGTGCGATCGTGTCGCCGCGACGCCCCGGCGTGAACAGCGCGACGACCGGCGCGCGCGACGCGGCGGCCGGCGCCGGATCGACGAACGTCGCGTCGTCCGGCACCGCGACCCGCATGCGCCGCAGCGTGGCGATCAGTTCCGCCCGGCGATGCGGGAGACGCGCGAGGAAGCGCGGCGATTCCGGCAGCATCCACGGCAGCATCAGCGCGGCGGCGAATGGCAGGGCGCCGCCGGCGAAGAAGAGCCCGCGCCAGCCGATGGCCGGCAGCGCCGGGATCGCCGCGAGGCCGGCCAGCGTCGCGCCGAGCGGCACGCACACGATTGTCACGGTCACCGCGAGCGGGCGGTGCCGGAGCGGGACGTACTCGCCGGACAGCGCCGCGGCGTTGGGGATGGCGCCGCCCAGCCCGAGCCCGGCGAGGAAGCGGAGGGCGGCCAGCGCCGCGATCCCGTCCGCCGCCGCGACGGCCATCGTCATCGCGCCGAAGAAGAGCAGGCTGCCGAGCAGCGCGGCCCGGCGGCCGTAGCGATCCCCGGCGAGCCCGGCCATCGCGCCGCCGGCCATCATCCCGAGGTAGCCGAGCGAGACGACCGGCGCGAACGCGGCGCGCGGTACCGCCCACTCGCGCATGAGCGTCGGGATGGCGACGCCCATCAACTGGTTGTCGACGCCGTCGAAGACGATGGTGAGCGCGGTCAGCGCCACCAGCCAGCGCTGGTAGGCGCTGCTGCCGCCCGCGTCGAGGAGGCGGCCGACGTCAACGACCGGTGGCGCGGCCATCGGCGGCTCCCCGGACGGACGGCGCCGGCATCACGGCCGGCACTCGTAGCTCGCGAGGACCTCGGGATCGCCGGTGCCCTTGTAGTGCGCGTGCTGCGGGTAGGCGCACAGCGGCCGGCTGCGTTGGGGCGCGCTGCGCCCGGTGGCGGGCACCGCGTCCGGCGCAGTCCCCTGCTCGACCCACGCCACCAGCGGCGTCAGCAGATCGAAGCGATCGAGCGCGCCGGCCCCGCCGCCGCAGTGGCCCATGCCCGGCGACAGGAACAGGCGGCTCCAGCCGCGCACCGCGTCGGCGCCGCCGTTGCTCGCGCCGAGCCGCTCGTAGTACTCCACCGTGTCCATCGCCGAGAACCACGGATCGCTGACCCCGTGGAAGAAGAGCAGCTTCCCGCCGTGCCCCGAGAACGTGCTCAGGTTGGTCCATGCCGCCGTGTCGGTCAGGACCTGCTGCGCGTCGGCCTCCGCCACCCGCGCCTCGGCGTCGACGTCCTGCTCGAAGCCGGGCACGGGCGGAACCGGCGAGCCGGCGTTCGGCATCAGGATGCCGGGGATGCCGGGGCCGGCCGTGACGATGCCGGTGTCGTAGGGGTAGCGCGGATAGACCTGGCGTCCCTTCGAGTCGCGCGGCCCGGCGAACGCCTTCTCGATGGCCGCCACCTGCGGCGCCGAGAGACAGCCGTCCGCCTTGGCGCCCTTGCACGCCAGCGACGCCGGCGAGAAACGGCACCCGCGCGTGTCGAAGATCAGGCCGTCTTTCACGCCGTCGCCGGCGTCGCACGCATCCAGCAGGCCCTGGACCACCGCCTTGCGATCGGCGTCGGAGAACGCGAGCGCCGGCTGCGGCTGGCCGGCGGCGTCCGGCGGCGCGAGCCGGTTGAAGGCCACGCGCATCGCCCGCAGCGCCAGGTTGGAGTGGCCGGTGCGCATCGCCGGCGCGCCGGCGACGATGCCGTCGAAGTAGGCCGGATACCGCTCCGCCATGAGCATGCCTTCGCGGCCGCCGGTCGAGCAGCCGGTGAAGTAGGCCTTCGCGGCAGGCCGGCCGTAATAGCGCGCCACGACGTCCCTGGCGGCGAGCGCGACGCGGCCCACGGCGATGTAGGCGAAGTCCAGGGCCGCCTGCTGATCGCGCATGAAGGACGCATCGAAGACCGCGCCCTCGTGTCCGCTGTCGGTCGTCACCACCGCGAATCCGCGGGCCAGGGCCGGCGTGTCCCCTGCGGCGACGGCGCCGATCGGGGGCGCGACGCGGCCGTTGAGGCCGCCGCCGCCCTGCATCAGCAGCCGGCCGTTCCAGTCGTCGGGCAGCGCGACCGCGAACCCGATGCCGTAGCGCTTGCCGTCGACGCCGGTACGCCGATCGATCACCCCGTCGACGCGGCAGTGTGCGGGCAGCGGGCCACCCGCGGGCGCGCCTGGACCCGGTGCGGGCGCGGGGCCGGCCGCGACGCGCTGACTCTTGACCTCGGTCAGCGCGAGGCCCGGCAGCTGCAGCGACGCCAGCGCGGCGCAGCCTTCCGCGGACGGCGGCGGCGCTTGCGCGGCGGCACGAGTCGCACCGGCACAGAGCAGGACACAGGCGATCGCAAGGGCTTTGGGCATCTCGTCTCCGGATCAGCGTGTGGACGCCGGCGTCCACACGGCTCTGGCGGTGCGGCCGACGAGCTCCAGCTTCGCGCGCTGATCGTCGGGCGTCAGGCGGTTGCCTTCGTGCGTGGACGCGAAGCCGCACTGCGGGCTGATCGCCAGCCGCTCGAGCGGGACGTAGCGCGACGCCTCGGCGATGCGCCGCTCGATGTCGGCGCCCGCTTCGAGCTGCGCCTGCTTCGAGCTGACCAGCCCGAGCACCACCACCCGGTCGTCCGGGACGTAGCGCAGCGGCTCGAACGTCCCGGATCGCTCGTCGTCGTACTCGAGCAGGAAGCGTTGAAAGCGAGAACGACTGAAGATCTGCTGCGCGATGCGATCGTAGCCGCCCGAG
>Ga0207691_10006037_pt1 | contig 11691 bp, 7 predicted proteins | sample KBSM13metaG_FD_184327 | JGI IMG/M metagenome (GOLD analysis project Ga0207691, IMG submission 184327) | Miscanthus rhizosphere microbial communities from Kellogg Biological Station, Michigan, USA - KBS M1-3 metaG (SPAdes) (version 2) | ecosystem: Host-associated > Plants > Roots > Rhizosphere >...
GTGTGCATCCGCGCGGAAGGACCGCTGATGGCGCGGTACCGCGACGCGGGGATCCCCGTGCACCCACTTCCGATGGACAGCCTGCTCGGCCCACAGGCAGCTGGGCAAGCGCTCCGGTTGATCCGACTGTTCTGGCGCGAGCGGACCGAGATCGTCCATAGTCATGACGCCTACACCAGTGTATTCGCCACCATGTGTGCCCGAGTGGCAGGAGTGCGAGGAGTGATCGCGAGCCGACGTTCGTGGCACTCCCCGCACCTGCAGGGGCGCATCCTTCGGGCGAATCGATTCGCGTATCGATTCGCCGACCGCGTCGTGGGCAACAGTCCCAGCGTGTCCGGGCTCGTCGAAGCCGAAGGTGGCGTGCCGGCGTCGCGCATCGTGACCATCCCGAATTTCCTCGAGCCGCAGTCGTTCGAGACGCTCTCCGATGCGACCCGCCGCTCGCTCCTGGGAGAGCTCGGGGTTCCCGAGGGCGCGTTCGTCGTGGGAATCGTTGCGCGGCTCTCCGTGGTCAAGGACCACGCAACGCTGCTGCGGGCGATCGCCGAGCTCACGCCGGAGATTCCGAACCTGCACTGCGTGCTGGTGGGCGAGGGGCCCGAGCGTGGCCCCATCGAGGCGCTGGCGCGCGAGCTTCGGATCGAGGACCGCGTGCACCTGGCGGGCGAGCGGCCGCAGATTCCGAACCTCCATGGACTGTTCGACGTCTCGGTGCTCTGCTCGACGACGGAGGCGTTTCCGAACTCGGTGCTCGAGGCGATGGCAGCATCGCGACCGGTGGTGGCGACCGACGTCGGTGGGACTCCTGATGCAGTGCGCCAGGGGACGACCGGGCTGCTGGTGCCTCCGAGCGATCCGTCACGATTGGCGAGCGCGATCCTGCGACTTCACGCGGAGCCCGCACTGCGCCAGAAGCTCGGTGCGGCTGCCCGAAGCGCGGCGCAGTCCGGATACAGCGCGTCGGCGGTCATCAGTCAGGTCGAGGCGCTCTACACGAGCCTTGCCCGGCGGGTCGCGGCGTGACCGTCCCGAATCGGCCTCCGTCAGCGGGACTCGCTCCAGCCGGGGGCGGGCTGTGGCCTGCCCATATCCCGCGCCCAGGCGCCCCGGGAAGCCTGCCGGGACCGATCCAGTCAGGAGGCCCCACGGGCGGCCCGGTCAAGGTAGAACCGGACGAGCTGCCGCCGGAGATCGGTACGGAGAAGTGGCCTTGGAAGGGGGTGCAGTGGAACCTCACGTACATAGGCTTCCTGGGCTACATCTTCGCCATCACGACCTATCGCTTCCCGATCGGCGACGTCTCGATCGTGTGCGCACTGGTCGGACTGTTGATGCAGCGGGACAGCGTGCGCGTGCCGGGCCTCCTGAAGGGGCTGGGGATGCTGATCCTCTGGGCGATGGTCGGATACTCGGTGACGCTCTACCCGACGCTGGTGTACGCCAAGCTTCAGATCGTTCTGAAGCTGTGGTTCATCGCACTAGTCGCGGCGAATGCCCTTCGCACGCGGCAGCAGATCCGGTTCTTCCTCACGTTCTGGCTTGCGTGCTTCGCGTTCTATCCAGTCCGCGGCGCGATCTTCAACTACTACCTCTACCACGAGAATCTGCAGGGCCGCGCGATCTGGAACTTCATCTACTCGAACCCGAACGACCTCGCGCTGTACTGCATCCTGCAGCTCTCGATGGCGTTCGGTCTCAATGCGATCGAGCAGAAGGGCCCGGTGCGCTACGGCGCGCGGCTCGGGATGGCCGTGGTGCCGTTTCTGATCCTGATCACCAAGTCGCGCGGGGCCTTCCTGGGCTTCGCCGTCTTCCTCGCATTCGTGTTGAGCGGGCACCGCAGGCGGGTTCAGGCGCTGACCATCACGCTGCTCGTCGGGGGGCTCGTCCTCGCGGTCGCACCGTCCGGCGTGCTCGATCGTGTGTTCGCCCTGAAGAAGATCGAGAGCACGGGAGACGTTGGCGCTGCCGATGAGGAAGGATCCGCCGAGCAACGGTACGAGATCTGGAAAGTCGCGCGCTCGATCATACGCGAGCATCCGGTGACCGGCGTGGGCCTTGGTGCCTATCCTCCGGCCCACCAGTTGAACGCGCGCCGTGCGCAGTTCAAGACGACGGCTCGCGGTGCGCGCGACACGCACAGCACGTATCTGAACGTCACAGCCGAATTGGGCATCGTGGGGCTGATCATCTTCGTGTCGAGCTATGCGGGGCTGATCCTCGTCGTGGACAAGCAGCGACGGCGAGCGAAAAAGCTCAGGCCACATACCGCGCAGACCCTCTTCATGCTCGAGGTTGGCCTCGCCGGCTTCTTTACCGCAGCGGTGTTCGGGTCGGCGGCGCACGTGTCCTTCCTGATTCTCCACGCGACGATGATGTGGTGCATCGCGGAGCTCGTGCGAAAGGAGCTCGATACCGCGGCCGCCCGCCGCCGGAAGCTGGCGTTTGCGCCGACGCCCCTGAGCTACGCCCCTCTCGCCCCGAGGTAACGCCCATGTGCGGCATAGTGGGGTTCGCGGGACTGTCCGGGAGGGAGGCCGAGCATCACGCGACGCTGCGCAAGATGTGCGCGGCGATCGTGCATCGCGGACCCAACGAGGAGGGTCGGTTCCACTCGACCGACGTCTCGCTCGGCATGCGCCGCCTGAGCGTGATGGATCCCGCCATGGGGCAGCAGCCCATGGGCAACGAAGACGGGACGATCCAGCTCGTCTTCAACGGCGAGATCTACAATCACCGCCAGCTTCGTCGCGAGCTGCTCGCGCGCGGACACTCGATCGCGACGTCGAGCGACACGGAAGTGATCGTCCACCTCTACGAGGAGCTGGGCGACGACGTGGTGCACTCGCTGCGCGGCATGTTCGCGTTCGCGCTGTGGGACTCACGCCGCCGCCGGCTGCTGATCGCGCGCGACCGCGTCGGCATCAAGCCCCTGCACTACTGGCTGCACGACGGGGGACTCGCGTTCGCATCGGAGCTGCGGTCGCTGCTGGCGATGCCGGAGTTCGAGCCGCGCCTGAGCGTCGATGCGATCGCGCAGTATCTGACGTTCGGCTACGTCCCCGAGTCGCATTGCATCTTCGAGGGCGTTCGAAAGCTGCCGCCGGGGCATCGGCTGACGTGGGAGCCAGGTGGCGAGGCGCGTATGGAGCGGTACTGGACGCCGGAGCGTCCCGCGCGCGACACGATCACCGACGGGGAAGCGATCGAGGAGCTGCGCGCCCTGCTCCGGGAGTCGGTGCAGCTGCACCTCGAATCGGATGTGCCGCTCGGCGCGTTTCTCTCGGGAGGCATCGACTCCTCGACGGTCGTCGCCCAGATGGCGCGGCTCGTTCCAGGACGCGTCAGGACGTTCTCGATCGGATTCGAGGAAGCCTCGCACAACGAAGCGCCGCATGCCGCGCTCGTGGCGGGTGAGATCGGCACGGAGCATACGGAGCTGATCGTGCGTCCCGACGCCGACAGCCTCATCGACTCGGTGATCACGGGGTTCGACGAGCCGTTCGGCGACTCGTCGGCGCTGCCCACCTATCTCGTCTCGCAGATGGCGCGCGAGCACGTGACCGTCGCGCTGTCGGGCGACGGCGGGGACGAGCTCTTTGGCGGATACACGCGCTACGCCGAGCTGCTGACACGACGCGAGCTTCCCTCGACCGCGCGGCGTGCGTTGAGCCGCGTGGCGGAGCATCTGCCGCAGAGCACTCGCGGCCGCAACCGCCTGCTCGACATGACGCGCACGCTTCAGGGGCGCTACGCCGCAACGGTCGCGGCGCCGGCGCGTGTGCGCGAAGGTGGAATGCTGAGCGCGACGCTCGCCGATCGGATCGCGCCGATGGACGCCCTGCTCTCCGCCGCGTTCGCGCGGACGGCGGGGCGCGATCTGCTGGCGCAGATGACCGCCGTGGATCTGGTGACGTATCTCCCGGGCGACATCCTCACGAAGGTCGATCGGATGAGCATGTCGGTCTCGCTCGAGGCGCGCGTGCCGCTGCTCGACCATCACGTGGTGGAGTTCGCGATGGCGCTGCCGAGCCGACTGAAGCAGCGCGATGGCGTCGGGAAGTGGGTGCTTCGCGAGGCAATTCGCGATCTCGTCCCGGCGCGCGTCCTGGCGCATCCCAAGCAAGGATTCGGCGTCCCCCTGGGCCGCTGGTTCCGCGACGAGATCGGCCATCGACTCGATGCGCTGCTGGTGCCGCACGCGCGCATCGGCCCGTACGTCGACCGCGCGACACTCGCGCGCATGGTACGCGAGCACCGCTCGCAGCGACGCGATCACAGCCACCTGCTCTGGCGGCTCGTCGCGCTGGAGCTCTGGCTCGGCGCGCTGGCCGAAGGACGACTCGCACACGCGTCGCCCCTGGCTCCCGCAGTGCGCCAGTCGGCGGCGTCCGCGGCAGTGAACACGGTGACTGCCATATGATGGGATCGCGCCAATGAGCCAGGTGATCAGACTTCGGGAGTCCGCGGTCTACAGCCAGCTTGCACACGAGTCGGCGGTTGTCGCGCTGACGGCGGCCGGCCCGACGGGTGAGTCGGCGCTGCGCCCGCTGCTCGAGGAGTCGCTCGACTGGGAGACCGTGGTCACGCTCGCGAATCGTGAGCGGGCCGTGGGCCCGGTCGCCCGCGATCTCGGCAGACTCGGGACCGGGACAGTCCCGACGCCGGTGCTCGAACGCCTCGCCCGCATGGGTCTCGTCACCGAGTTCCAGCTCGATTCACTGCACAACCGCCTCGGCAAGCTGCTCGCGCTGCTCGCGCGCCACGACATCGAGGCGCTCCTGTTGAAAGGGGCGGGACTCGCCTACTCCGCGTACTCCGCGCTCGACGAGCGTCCGATGGGTGACATCGACCTCCTCGTTCATCCGGATGTCGCGGAGCGAGCATGGAAGCTCGCGCTCGACAATGGATGGATGCGGCGCAGGGACGTCGCCGAGGAGCGCAGCTACGAGGACCATCAGCACCTGTCGCCGCTCGAGGATGCGGACGGAATGCAGATCGGTCTCGAGATTCACATCGCGCTGTTCACGCAGCAGGCGCCGTTCACGCTTCAGACCTCGCAACTCTGGGAGCGCGCGAGGCGGATCACGATCGCGGGAGTACCGGCACTCGTGCCCAGTCCGGAGGATCAACTCGTGCACGCGGCGCTGCACTTCGCCTGGTCGCACGAGATGACCTTCGGCACGTGGCGCACCCTGCGCGACGTGAAGCGGATCGTCGCGACGAACACGCTGGACTGGACCGAGGTCGTCGCGCGAGCGAAGGCGATTCGCGGAGGCACGTGCTGTTACTGGACGCTCCGGCTTGCGCGCGAGCTCGCCGGCGTAACAGTCCCCGACACGGTCCTCGATGCGGTGTCGCCGCGTCTACCGGAGCCGGTGCTTCGCCGGCTCACGTGCTACTTCGCGCAGCAGGCGTTGCCGACGCCGGGAGCGGCCATCAGCTCCGTCTCGCTGTTCCGCGCTCTGTGGACGCTCGCCATCCGACCGCGTTCTCAGGGTCACGGGACGTCGCGACCGTGGCTCGATACCGAGGAATGGGTCCGCGGGCCCGACGGCGCCATGCACAACGCACGGAGATCCGGAGCTCGCCGCTGGCTCTCGCACGGGTTCGGTTTTCTTCGGTCCCTCGCCTACCTGATCGGCGCATGACCGGCCATTGCGCTTTATCGGCAGATGGCCTGCCTGGAGCCGTCGGGCCACAGCGGCGACAGATGGTGTGGCAGCTTCACTACAGGGCTTCAGCGGTGGGAGACGGCCCCGACACGCTGGCGTGGTGGTTGCCTTCCTCCAAGCGTCGATTTCGCAGACGCTTAGCCAGCGCGGTGGGGGGTCATTCGCGGTGGAGTCCGCGGGCGGTGCCGGGGTATGTGCGTTGCAAAAATGCCCAAGGGCTGGGCCACCCGCGCGCGTTCGGAAACATCTGGCGCAGTGGACAGCCCGAGGTGCCGGGTCGGAGCTCTCTCTGGCGCCATCATCACGTTCAACGATCGTAGATCCGGAGATTCCTTGTCCATAAATGCTACGCGCTGCCTCGTGACGGGCGGCGCCGGTTTCATCGGCTCGCACGTCGTCGACCGCCTGTTGGCGCTCGGTCACGAAGTGCGCGTCGTCGACAACCTCTCGACCGGGAGTCGCGCGAATCTCGCGCACGTGGCCGATCGGGTGGACTTCCAGCTGGGCGACCTGTGTGACCCGACGGTGGCGACTCGGGCGGTGGACGGGATCGAGGTGATCTACCACATCGCCGCGCTGCCGAGCGTCCCCCGGTCACTGAAGGACCCGTGGGGCTCGCACGACGCGAACGTGAATGCGACGGTGCACCTGCTGCAGGCGGCAGTGAAGGCCGGGGCGCGGCGAGTGGTGTACTCGAGCTCCAGCTCCGTGTACGGCGACACGCCGGAGCTGCCGAAGGTGGAAAACGTGGAGCCCCTGCCCCGTTCTCCGTATGCCGCGTCGAAGCTGGCGAGCGAGCAGTACGTGCTCGCCTACGCGCGCGGTGGGCTGATCGAGGGAGTGGCGCTTCGCTACTTCAACGTGTTCGGACCGCGCCAGAGTCCGACGTCCGCGTACGCCGCGGTGATCCCGCTGTTCATGGCCGCTGCGCTCGAAGGGCGGCCCGCCACGATCAATGGCGATGGCGAGCAGACGCGCGACTTCACCTACATCACCAACGTCGTTCAGGCGAATCTGCTGGCGGGCACGCGGCCGGCGGAGATCGTCTCCGGCTATCCGGTGAACGTCGGCGCCGGGAGTCGGACCTCGCTCAACCAGCTCGCGTCGCTCGTTCGCGACGTCACAGGCCGCGCGCTCGTGTGCAAGAACGTGCCGCCGCGTCCTGGCGACGTACGCGATTCGCTCGCGGGGCTGGAGCGGACGAAGCGCCTGCTGGGCTACGAGGTGGAGATCGACCTCCGCGAGGGACTGCGCCGCACGTGGGAGTGGTTCCGCGCGAACGCCGCGTCCGCCGAGGCGCCGCGGCACGGGATCGCGACGCAGGTCGCGTGACCGTGATTCGGCCTCGTCATCGCGCCGACCTGTCCTGATATGTTGAGCGTCGCGGCCCTCGCCTCCCTCTTCTGCATCGTCGCGGTGTGGGGGCTGTATCCCGCGCTGATCGGCGTGATCGCCGCCCTGGTGCGGCGCGACGCCGATGCCGCCGGCGCGCGTCCGGCCGCGTTGCCGCGCGTGACGGCGATCGTGGCGACGCGTGCAGACGCGATGGCCGTGCGCGAGCGAGTGAACGATCTCCTGCAGAGCGAGTATCCAGACGCGCTCCTCGACGTCGTCGTCGCGTACGACGCGCGCGCAACGGAGACGCTGCCGATGTGGACGGGTCCGGGACGCGATCGGGTGCGCATCGTTCGCGGGGACGAGCCAGGTGGCAAGGCGTCCGCGCTGAACGCGGGCGTGCGTGCGGCACGCGGCGACGTGCTGGTGTTCGCGGACAGCGGGCAGCGTTTCGGCGCCGATGCGATCGCCCTGCTCACGCAGGCGGTGATGCGGCCGCGGGTCGGCGCTGCATCCGGACGACTCGAGCTGGCGCGCGGCGCGCGCGCTCCGGCACTTCCGCTCCGGCTGTACTGGGCGCTCGAGCGCTGGCTGCGCCGGCGCGAAGCACAGGTGCACTCCGCGGTGGGCGTCACAGGTGCGATCTACGCGATGCGCCGCTCGCTGTGGACGCCGCTTCCGGCGGGACTCATTCTCGACGACCTCTACGTCCCGATGCAGCTCGTGCTGTCCGGGCATCGCGTGGATTTCGTCGACGCCGCGCGCGCGTACGAGACTCGCGACACGACCGATGCGAACGAGTACCGGCGCAAGGTGCGCACGTTGACCGGCGTCCTTCAGCTCTGCGCGTGGATGCCCGCGACGCTGGTGCCGGTGCGGAATCCGGTGTGGGCGCAGTTCGTGACGCACAAGCTGCTCCGGCTGCTCACGCCCTACTGGGTGCTCGTGTGCGTCGTGTGGGCCGTGGCGGTGCTCGAGCACAGGGTGGGCATCGTGTGGCTGCTCGGCGGCGCGGCGGCGTTCGCCGCGCTGCTGCAGCTACGCTCGAAGCCGTTCCGCGTGCTGCGGAGCGCGGTCGTGTCGAGCATCCTGATCCAGGTCGCGACGGTGCGCGCGACGGCGAATGGCGCACGCGGGCGCTGGGACGTGTGGCACGCATGACGACGTCCCAGGCACCGAATACGAGACGCCGGCCCTCGGCACCGTCGGAGACGACACCGCGCCCCGCCGACAACGGCGCGCCAACATCGGCGCCGCCGATGACGGTGGTGCTGAAGCGGCGCGTGCTGGGCGCGTCGTCGCGGCTGGGACTCCTCGACGGCATCCGGGACAGCAAGTGGCGTCAGCGCCGCCTGCTGATCCTCTGCTACCACAGCGTCTCGCTCGACGACGAGCACGAGTGGTCCGGGACGTACTCGATGAGCCCCGCCATGCTGGAGTCGAGGTTCCGCATGCTGCGGGACGGCGGCTACAACGTGTTGCCGCTCGATGAGGCGATCCGCCGACTGTACGAACGCACGTTGCCGCCGCGAAGCGTGGCGCTCACGTTCGACGACGGCATGTTCGACTTCCGGGCGCGTGCGCTGCCGCTCCTGAAGCGGTTCGGATTTCCGGCGACCGTCTACCTCACGACGTTCTACTCGGAATATCAGCAGCCGATCTTCGGCTTGTTCTGCTCGTATGTGCTCTGGCGCGCGCGGATGCGGATGCCGCAGCCGGACACACGCCCGATCCTTGGCCGACAGAGCGACTGGGACCTGTCGACGGATCGGGGACGACGTCGGGCGCACCGGGAGATCATGGAGTTCATCGTTCGGGAGCGCTACGCGCTGCCCGAGCGCATCACGCTGGCCGAGCGTCTCACCAGCCTGCTCGGCGACGACTACGCAGCGCTGCGCGCGAAGCGGGTGCTGACCGTGATGAGCCCCGACGAAGCAGCGGAGATCGCGCGCGACGGGATAGACATTCAGCTCCACACGCACCGGCACCGCACGCCGAACGACCACTCGCTGTTCCTGCGCGAGATCACCGACAACCGCAAGCACATCGACCCGCTCCGCGACGGCGTGGCGCGGCACTTCTGCTATCCGAGTGGCGTCTACCGCTCCGAGTTCCTGCCCTGGCTTCGCGAAGCGGGAGTGCAGACGGCCACGACCTGCGACCCCGGCCTCGCCTCGAGCAGGACCGAGCCGCTGCTGCTGCCCCGACTGGTGGACACGTCCAACCTCTCGGCGCTGGACGTGGAAGGGTGGATGGCGGGCATGAGCGCGTTCTTCATGCCACGCAAGGCGAGCGCGCACGCCCAGGCGGCGGATGTCTGAGCGTCGGGACGTGAACGGAGAAGAGACGCGGCCCATTCGCGTATGCCTCGTCGCGCCGTCGCTCTCGATCCTCGGCGGACAGGCGGTGGCCGCGCAGCGGCTGCTCGAGCGCTTGCGCATGGTGCCGGGACTCGAGGTCGACTTCCTGCCGCACGATCCTCGCACGAACGCGCTGCTGCGCACGCTGCAACGGGTGAAGTACGTCAGGACGGTGGCCACCTCCATCGCGTACGTGGAGTCCCTGCTCCGCCGCCTGCCGCAGTACGACGTCGTGCACGTGTTCAGCGCGTCCTACTGGTCGTTCCTGCTCGCGCCGACGCCGGCGATCCTGATCGGCAAGTGGCTCGGCAAGCGCGTGGTGGTGAACTATCGGAGCGGCGAGGCGGAGGACCATCTGACGCGCTGGCCGAAGACATCGGTGCCCACACTGCAGCGCGCCGATGCGGTGGCGACGCCGTCGCGTTACCTCGTGGACGTCTTCGCGCGGTTCGGCATCCAGGCCGAGTCGATCGCGAACTTCGTGGATCCGGAGGCGGTGCGGTATCGCCGGCGCGACGTGCTGAAGCCCGTGTTCCTGTCGAACCGGAACTTCCAGAGCCTGTACAACGTGCCGTGTGTGCTGCGGGCGTTCGCGCGGATCCAGGCGCGACGGCCCGACGCGCGACTGATCGTGGTGGGCAGTGGTCCCGAGGGCGAGCGCGTGCATGCGCTCGCGAACGAGTTGTCGCTGCGCAACGTCGAGTTCGTGGGCGCCGTGAAGCCGACGGAGATGGGTCGCTATTATGACGAGGCGGACGTCTACCTGAACGCCTCGGACATCGACAACATGCCCAACTCGATCATCGAGTCGTTCGCGTGCGGTCTTCCCGTGGTGACGACGCGCGCGGGCGGGATCCCGTACGTCGTGGAGCACGAGCGCAACGGGCTGCTCGTCGATTGCGGCGATCATGCGGCGCTCGCGGATGCGGCGCTGCGTCTGCTCGACGATCCCGCGCTCGCGCACCGGCTCATGGACGAGGGACTATCCGACGTGAAGCGCCTGTACACGTGGGAAGCCGTCGGCGAGGGCTGGGCGGCGCTGTACCGCCGCCTCGTGGGCGCGGAGGCGCCCGCGGAGACGCCAGCGAATGACGAGGCGATGCATCACGCCCCCGGGGCGGGGACGCTGATCGGCGAGGCAAGCATTCAATGAGGCGTGGCGTGGTATCCGTCCCCGATCCCCGCCTCCGCCGCCGCACCGTCAAGACGCTCCCCGAGGAGCTGCGGGTGCGGGGAGTTCAGGTGCTCAGCTCGTTCCGCGAGCGCATCGGACTCGCGCTGAGCGGCGGCGGCTACGAGGTCGCGCGCGCGCCCCGCGGCATCGTGAGCACGATGCGCGACGATCCCGCGCGCGCGGTGGCCGACGCGCGTAGCCGGCTCGCGGCAGGGATCACGCCGGGGCTGCGCCGCGTGGCTTCGACGGTTGGCGCTCTGCGTCGCGCTGTGCCGGATGCGGAGACGAACGTGCGCTGTCGGGCCGACCGTGCGGTCGACGGGACGTTCGACCTGCTCGGCCACCGCAACGTGAGCTTCGGCGATCCGATCGACTGGCACTGCGATCCGAAGAGCGGGATCCGCGCGCCGATGCGGCACTGGAGCCAGATCCAGTATCTCGATCCGGCCACCGTGGGCGACTACAAGCTGCTGTGGGAAGTGAACCGCCATCAGCACTTCGTCACGCTCGGTCAGGCGTACGCCTACTCGCGCGATTCGCGATACGCCGACGCGTTCGTGTCGCAGCTCTCGAGCTGGATCGCTTCCAATCCGCCGCGACTCGGTGTGAACTGGGCGAGCAGCCTCGAGGTCTCGTATCGCGCGATCTCGTGGCTGTGGGCGCTCCAGCTGTTCGCGGAGGCGCCGCAGCTGACGGATGCCTTGTTCGCGACGGCGGTGGAATCGCTGCGGCGGCACGGCAAGCACATCGAGCGGTATCTGTCGACGTACTACAGCCCGAACACGCATCTCACGGGCGAAGCGCTCGGTCTCCTGTATCTGGGCACGGCGCTGCCGATCTTCCAGGCCGCGAAGTCGTGGCGGCAGCTCGGCTGGAGCATCCTCCGCGATCAGCTGTTCCGACAGGTGCGGCCGGACGGGAGCTACTTCGAGCAGGCGCTCTACTACCATCGCTACACGGCAGACTTCTACATTCACTTCATTATCCTTTCGCGCGCAAATGGAATCACACTTCCTAAAACGATTGAAGACGCATTGAGGTCTTTGTTGGACCACCTCATGTACATCACGCGACCTGACGGCTCGACGCCGTTCTTCGGCGACGATGACGGGGGACGTCTGGTGATGCTCGATGCTCGCGCCTG
>Ga0207691_10006038_pt1 | contig 11691 bp, 7 predicted proteins | sample KBSM13metaG_FD_184327 | JGI IMG/M metagenome (GOLD analysis project Ga0207691, IMG submission 184327) | Miscanthus rhizosphere microbial communities from Kellogg Biological Station, Michigan, USA - KBS M1-3 metaG (SPAdes) (version 2) | ecosystem: Host-associated > Plants > Roots > Rhizosphere >...
ACGCTGGCGAAGTTATTTATTGCCTCTCTGGGCTGAATCTCACGGACGCCGGCCCCAGGGCCGGCGATTTCCGATGTGGAGCGCAGCTCCTGAAAATTCTAGCTAGTCGCCCTTGCCGCGCGAGATGTATTCGCCGGTGCGGGTGTCGATGCGCAGCACCTCACCCTCGTTGATGAACAGCGGCACGCGCACCACGGCGCCGGTCTCGAGCTTGGCGGGTTTCTGTCCGCCAGTGGCGGTATCGCCGCGCAGGCCCGGATCGGTTTCAACCACCTTGAGCTCGATGTGCGGCGGCGGCGTCACCACCAGGGGCACGCCATTCCACAGGGTGATGATGCAAACCACACCATCCTTGAGCCACTTGGCGGCATCACCCACCGCGGCCTCGCCGGCCTGGAGCTGCTCGTAGTTCTCGGGATTCATGAAGGTCCAGAAATCGCCGTCCTTGTAGAGGTACTGCATCTCCGAGTCCATGACATCGGCGGCCTCGATGGACTCGCCCGAACGGTAGCTCTTTTCCACTGTGCGACCCGTGCGCAGGTTGCGCACGCGGATACGGTTGAAGGCCTGGCCCTTGCCCGGCTTCACGTATTCGTTCTCGATGACGGCGTACGGATCCCCATCGATGAGGAGCTTCATGCCGCCGCGAATTTCGTTGGTGGAGTAATTGGACATGGGAATTACCGTATCGAGGCCCGAAGAAGGCCGCGCATCATAGCGGCGGCACCCGCCCAACGCCAATTAGCGGCCGCGCCACAAGGCCCTGCGCTTCTGCGTGAACCCGGGGTTTGGATGCATTCCACTCGCTGATCTGGAAAATGTTTGCAGGCTTCCGGCACCAGACTGAATGCTAAACTCCCGGCCGCTTGTTTGACTGCGCGTCTGGAAAGACGCCGCGCCACCGGGGAGCCCCCTTGACGGACAATTCGCCCGTTCCGCTCATTGTCTTCTCGCCGCAGCGCGAGCCGTCCGAGTTCATCAACAGCCTGATGCGCAAGGCCGGTGAACCGGTGCATTGCACCTGGATCCCGGCGGTGCGCGATCTCGGCGAGGCCCTGGAACAGCTCAACCCGGAACTGCTGATCTGCGCCTACGTTCCGGACGCCGACATTCGCCAGGCGGCGACCATCCGCGACCAGCTCGCACCACAGGTTCCCATGCTGGTGGTTCGGCCGCAGATATCCGAAACCGACATCGCCGCCGGAATGCGCCTGGGCGCGCGCGACGTGGTGTCGCTCTCGGCGACCGAACGCGTGCAGTCCGTCATGTCGCGCGAACTGCGCACCTTCCGGCTCGAGCGTGCCCTCAACTCCACGCTGCAGTCGGCCAGCGACTACCGCCGCCAGCTGCAATCCGTCCTGCAGCGCTCCAACGACGCCATCCTGCAGGTGCAGGAAGGCATCGCGGTCGACGCCAACCAGACCTGGCTGGAATTGTTCGGCTACGACGACGCGGGCGTGGTCGTGGGCCAGCCGCTGATGGACCTGTTCGACGATCGTTCCCACGCTGCGCTCAAGGGCGCGCTGGTCGCCTGCGGCCAGGGCAAGTGGAGTGATCATCCGCTCAAGGTGACCGCGCTGCTGGGCGACGGCACCCAGCTGCAGCTCGACCTGGTGCTCACGCCGGGAGAATTCGAGAACGAGCCCTGCGTGCGCATCATGGTGCCCGCGAGGAAGCGCGACGACCGCCAGCTAACTACCGATCTGTCTGACGCCGTCAAGCGCGACACCAGCACCGGCCTGCTGCTGCGCCGGCCGTTGCTCGACGCCCTCGGCGTGCGCATCGCGGCGCCGCCGGCCGGCGGCGTGCGGTTCATGGCGCTGGTGCGTCCCGACAAGTTCGCCGAGCTCGAGAAGGACGTGGGCGTGCGCGCCAGTGAACAGCTGGTGGGCGAATATGCCACTACGCTCAAGTCCTACCTCGGGCCCAACGACATCGCCGGGCGTTTCGCCGGTGTGTCTTTCCTGGCGCTCATCGAGCGTGGCAACACCCACGATGTCGAGGCCTGGGCCGAAGCCGTGCTGGCGCGCTTCAGCGAGAACACCTCCACGGTGGGCCAGAAATCGGTGAATTCGAGTTGCACCATCGGTCTCACGGTGGTGCCCACCGCAGGATCGAGTCTCGATGCCGTGATCGCAGACGTCATCGAAGCGGTGCGCCGCGCACGCGCGCAGGGTGGCAACCAGATCTATCACCTCGACAAGGCTGATACCGACACGCGCGTGCAGGCCTACGACATGATCTGGGTCAAGCACATCAAGACGGCCCTCATGGAAAACCGTTTTCGCCTGGTGCAGCAGCCGGTGGCCAGCCTGCAGGGTGAAGATCCGAACATGTTCGACGTGCTGGTGCGCATGCTCGATCACCAGGGCAAGGAAGTCCTGCCGGCGGACTTCATGGCCGCGGCCGAACGCAACGATCTGCTCAAGAACATCGATCGCTGGGTGGTGGGCGCATCATTATCGTTCGCCGCGAAGTCGAAACCGGGCTGCCTGTTCGTGCGCCTCTCGCGTGACAGCGTGCTGGACAATGCCTTCGTCGACTGGCTCAAGACCCAGCTCGGGGCCGGCAAGCACGAGCCGCCGCGCATCTGCTTCCAGATCACGGAGAGCATCGCCGAGCAGTACATGAACACGGCAGTGGCTCAGCTCGGAGGCCTCAAGAAGCTCGGGTTCCGCATCGCGCTGGAACGATTCGGCTCGGGCCGCGACCCCTACAAGCTGCTGTCCTCGATCCCTCTCGACTTCATCAAGATCGACGGCGCCCTGGTGCAGGATCTCGCGGTCAACCCCGAGACGCAGATCATCGTGAAGAAGCTGGTCGAGCAGGCCGTCAAGCTCAAGGTCGAAACCATTGCCGAACGCGTCGAGGACGCGAACACCATGGCGGTGTTGTGGCAACTCGGCGTGCAGTTCATCCAGGGCTACTTCGTGAATGCACCCGAGGAAGTCGTCATGGCCGAAGGCATGGCGCGCCGCTGAAGGCGGCCAGTGAAACGCGCGCCCGCTATGGCCCCGGCTCGTTCGAATAGATAGCGGTCGCGGCCGGCAACGCACTGGTCACCCAGCCGCGATACATGCCGCTGGTATTCATCGCGAAGGCAATGTGTCCGGCGCCGTCCATGGCGATGACGCCGCCGTCTCCACCCATGCGCCCGATGTCGGCGATGGTCGCCGCGGCGGCCGATTGCACGCCCTCGGCATGCCAGGCGATGCGGTCGCACAGCTGGCGTGCGGCGCTGGCGCGGATGAAATATTCCCCCGAGCCCGTGGCCGACACCGCGCAGGTGCCATCGGCCGCATAGGTTCCCGCACCAATCACCGGTGAATCGCCAATGCGACCCCAGCGCTTGCCCGTCATGCCGCCGGTCGAAGTGCCGGCCGACACGTGGCCATTGACGTCGATGGCAACTGCGCCGACCGTGCCGCGCGAATGTGTGCGATCGAGTTCGGCGGCGTGATCCCGGCGCCAGTCGAGCAACTGCTGCCAGCGCTCTTCGGTACGAAAATATTCCGGCGGCGCCTGTGGCAGTCCCTGCTCTACTGAGAACTGGTCGGCGCCGTCGCGCGCCATCATGACGTGCGGCGAGGACTGCATGACCGCACGCGCCAGGCTGATGGGATTTCGCGTGCGCGTGACGCCCGCCACCGCGCCGGCCTTGAGCGAGGCGCCATCCATGATGGAGGCGTCGAGCTCATTGCGCCCCTCCGCGGTGAACACGGCGCCGCGGCCGGCATTGAACAGTGGATTGTCCTCGAGTACCCGGATCGTCGCCTCTACTGCATCGAGGCTCGAGCCCCCGGAGGACAGCACCCGCTGGCCCGCGACCAGTGCGGCATTGAGTCCCGCGCGATAGCCGGCTTCCTTATCGGGAGTGAGGTCGCCGCGTTCGATGACACCGGCACCGCCATGAATCGCCAGCGCCCATTTCGCCGTCGCCACGCCGCCACCGCCTGGAACCGGGGTGACAGCCGCGGCTTTGAGGGCGGCATGGGACGGCTCATCGAATGCGCCGTTCACGATACTCACCTGTAGCGTGAAGGCCGGCCGCGTGACTGAAAAATCCGTGAGGTCGAGGCTGCTTTCTTCTCCCACGCCCACCACCGGTACGTCACGAAACGTGAACGGCTTTTTCGCGAGCACATCGGGTGCGCGCTGCGGCCTCACCACCCAGGCGAATCCGCGGCCATTGGAGTAGACCCGCGCCTTGCCGCTGGTCTCGATGCACAGGGCGGCCTTTTCATCGATGCCGATGCCGGTAATGGCCGGATTGCGCTCCTCGGTGGCGAGCCGACCGACGAATACCAGCAGCCTCCCCCAGCGCTCGCGAATCGCGAAGTGGCTGTCGGTAATCGCCTGCGACAGCAGCGGCAGGTGCAGGAAATCGCGCACCAGCGTGACACCGCTGCCGAGCGGATTCTTCATCGCGTCGCCCGACAGCAGGCTGCCGCCGTCCATTGCACCGTAACTGTAGGCACCGAGTATGGCGAGCCCCGCGCTGGTGCCGCCCAGTGGTTTTCCCGCGCGCACGTGTGCGTCGAGCAGCCCGTTCAGTGGCGTGCCCCTGAAATAGCGCACGTAGTTAGCCTGGTCGCCACCACCGATGAAGATGCCGTCGGCGCGCCGCAGGATGTCGAGCACGTGAGGATCGTTGGCCGCGTCACGCGAATGGAACACCAGTGTCTCCACCGACGCCGCGCCACCAATTTCGTTGAGGAAATCCTGCTGCATATCGTCGTTGCCCGAGGCTCGCAGGATCACCAGGTGTCCGTGGCCCATCTTCTCCACGAACCAGCGAAATGCGGGCACCGGCCAGTCACCGCCCCCGAGCAGCAGCAGCGCGCCTTCGGTCGATCCGGGACGCGGCTTGTCGATTTCCCCCGCGGAATAGTAGTCATAGGGCGGCGTGGGCTTCGGAGCAGCATGAGCCGCCGCTGCGCACAACAACAAACACATCGCAACTGTCAATCCGCGCATTGGAAAGTCCCACAATGAATGGCCGCTCAGTCGGCGGGCGAAGCTTTACACAAAATCTGATCCCGCAAAGCACCGCGACCGTCGACTCCCGATACGTGACCCACCTAGAATCCCCGGCGAGAGATGAATCAATTGGAGCCAGGAATGGATCCCACGGTCGACTACAAGTTTGGTGCCCAGTGACGCTGACCGGCATCCTCACCTTCTGCGCGGTTTACGCGCTGGCGGTCGCAACGCCCGGGCCGGGCATCGCGGCCATCATCGCGCGCTCGCTGGCGCATGGGCTCAAGGGCGCACCAGCCTTCATCGGCGGCATGATCATCGGCGATCTGACCTGGTTCGCGATCGCCGCCACCGGGCTTGCCGCACTGGCGAAGACCGCCGCAACCCTGTTCGTCGCGATCAAGTGGGGCGGCGTCGCCTACCTGCTCTACCTCGCATGGAAACTCTGGACTGCGCCGGCCGAGCGCGTGGCCGTGGCTGACGGCAACACGAAGCGACATGGATGGCAGGCGTTCTTCGGCGGACTGGCGCTGACGCTGTCAAATCCCAAGGCCATCCTGTTCTTCCTTGCGCTGCTGCCCACCGTGGTCGACCTGGCCTCGATGAATTCCTGGAGTTTCTTCGAGGTCTCGGCCGCCATCTGCATCCTGATGCCCCTGATCCTGGGCACCTATGCATTTCTCGCGGCGCGCGCGCGGGAGCTGTTCACGTCGGCGCAGGCCGTGCGGCGCCTGAATCGCAGCTCAGGTGTTGCCATGGCCGGCGCCGCGGTGGTCATCGCGACGCGCTGAGCCAGGCGGAAGACGCGTTACTTCACGTCCTCGAGTTTCCAGGACAGCTGCACCCGCGCTTCGCCGCTGTACTTGCCGGAGTGAATCGCGGCGCCGCGGCCCTGCGTGAGCTTGAGGGTGGTGTTCTTCTGGCCGCTGCGCGGCGCGTGGCGCATTTGCTCGGCCACCCAGCTGTCCACCTCGCCATGAGTCGCGGCTTCGCCGGTTGATTGTTCGGTCTTGCCGCGCATCGTCATCACCGACGTACCCCGCGCCGCCGGTATGAACGCAGCACCGTCGCTTCGGAATGAGCCGTCCCTGGAATCGACCACCAGGGTGTTCGAGTTGCAGATGAGGCGGATTTCAGTCGCGTTGCTGCGATAGTCGGCGGTGTCGTGCACTGTGTATGGCACCGCCCCGCTGGTGTCGCCGACCGTGCCCTGGGTGGTGCGATCCACGTAGACGTGACCGCTCGCGCCGCAGTTGTCGAAGCCGAAATAGTTGAGGAAGCGCGGCGGTTCGTCGCCGGTATACGCCGCAGGAGTGCTGTCGGCCGTGGCACCGGTGTCCATGTTCATCATCAGGTCCTGGGCTTCCTGGGCAAGTTGCATCAGGCAGGCCTGGTTGGCACCGCACGCGGCCTGCTTGTTCCGCACATGTTCCTGGAGCTGTTCCTGGGTCATCTTTTTCACGGGCGCCTTGCCCTGCGCCGCGCGCACGGTCTTATGCACGTTCTGCGACAACCCCATCATCTTCTGCGCGTATTCGGGATCCTTGGTGTCGAACTGCGCCAGCTCGCCGTCGGTCTCGAGGTAGGTCACCAGCGTGAATCCCTCACGGAATTTTGCGCTGGTCCGGTCGCTGCCAATGCCGACGACACCTTCGCTGCCTTCCACGCTCACCGTCACGGTGAGACGGGCGCGCCTGGCCGCGGCCTCGGCAGAGTGAACGGACAGAAGCATCGCCGGCACACAGGCAAGCGCCAGCAAACGGGCTGAACGAGACATGCAGAACTCCCTGGGAATGAGACTGAAATCGAGGGCGCGAAGGCTAAAGCGCCCCGCGGGAGGGCTTTCATAAGAGAACCCTAAATTTTTACTATTCGGTCTCGAGCAAGTCGACACTGCGCCAGCCGCGCGGCAACACCGAGCCACGCTGCGCACGCTGGCCGCGGTAATCCTTCAGGTCGTTCCAGCTCAGCGTCATCTTGCGATCACCCGACCGCACGATCAGCGACTTGTCCTTCGCCACGACCGCCAGGCCGGTGAGGAAATCCTCGCGCGAGGAAAACTTCTTTGAAGCAATGTCGAACAGCTTGTTGCCCTTGCCGCGCGCCAGCTCGGGAACATCCTTCACCGGGAATACCAGCAGTTTGCCGCCCTCGGAAGTGACCGCCACCAGCGCATCATCGCCGGGCACCGGCGCCGGCGGCAGCACCAGCGCGCCCTCTGGCAGATTCAGCAGAGTCTTGCCGGCCTTCTTCTGCGCCCAGGTCTCCTTCAAGCGCACCGTGAAGCCATAGCCCGCGTCGCTCGCGACCAGCCACAGGTCGTCGGGCTCGCCGATCATGACGCCGCGCCACTTGGCGCCGTCCGGCGGATCGAGACGCGAGGACAGCGGCTCACCGAGTCCGCGCGCCGAGGGCAGCGAATGCGCGACCAGGCTGTAGGCGCGCCCGGTGGAATCGAGGAACACGGCCTGCTGAACGCTGCGACCCTTGGCCGCGTGCTGGTACTCGTCGCCGGACTTGTACTGCAGCGTGCGTGGATCGATCTCGTGTCCCTTGGCCGAGCGTACGAATCCGCCCTTGGACAGCACGATCGTCGCAGGTTCGTTGGCAATAAGCTGCGATTCGTCGATGGCCTGCGCAGCCTCGCGTTCAACGATCTTGGTGCGCCGGTCGTCGCCATATTTCTGCGCGTCGGCCTCGATCTCGCTGGAAATGAGCTTCTTGAGCCTGGCTTTCGACTTGAGCGTCGACTCGAGCTCTTCCTTCTCTTCGGCGAGCTTCTTCTGCTCGTCGCGGATCTTCATTTCCTCGAGCTTGGCCAGGTGCCTCAGCTTGGTCTCGAGGATGGCTTCGGCCTGGATGTCGGTGAGCTTGAAACGCTTCATCAGCACCGGCTTCGGCTCATCCTCGCGACGGATGATGCGAATCACTTCGTCGAGATTGAGATACGCCGCCAGCAGGCCGTCGAGGATGTGCAGCCGCTTGTCGACCTTGTCGAGGCGGAACTGCAGGCGCCGTGTCACCGTCTGCGTGCGGAACGTGAGCCACTCGTTGAGCAGGTCGCGCAGGCCCATGACCCTGGGCTTGCCCTCGAGCGTGATCACGTTGATGTTCACGCGGTAGTTGCGCTCGAGATCCGTGGTCGCGAACAGGTGCGCCATGAGCTGCGCCACGTCGGCGCGCTTCTTCGGTTCGATGACGATGCGGATGCGCTCTTCGTGGTCCGACTCGTCGCGGATGTCTTCGACCATCGGCAATTTTTTCTCGCGCATCTGCGCGGCGATCTGCTCGATGACCTTGGAACCCGACACCTGGTAGGGAAGCTCGGAGATGACGATGACCTCGTCCTCTTCCCGGTAGACGGCGCGCGCCTTGAAGCTGCCGTTGCCCGTGTTGTACATGGCCAGCAGGTCGGAGCGCGGCGTGATGATTTCGCCGCCCGTGGGCAGGTCCGGGCCCTTCACGTACTTCATCAGTGTGCGCGTCTGCGCATCGGGCTCGTCCAGCAGATGGATGCACGCTGCCGCAACTTCACGAAGATTGTGCGGCGGAATGTCCGTCGACATGCCCACCGCGATGCCCTGCGTGCCATTCAGCAGCACATTGGGCAGCCGCGCCGGAAGGAAGGTGGGCTCCTCCAGCGTGCCGTCGAAGTTCGGTTGCCAGTCCACCGTGCCATCCGAGAGCTCGGACAGCAGCACTTCGGAGTAACGCGTGAGCTTGGACTCGGTGTAGCGCATGGCCGCGAAGGACTTCGGATCGTCGATCGAACCCCAATTGCCCTGGCCGTCGATGATCGGATATCGATAGCTGAAGTCCTGCGCCATGAGCACCATGGCTTCGTAGCAGGCCGAGTCGCCGTGCGGATGGAACTTGCCGATGACGTCGCCGACGGTGCGCGCGGATTTCTTGTGCTTCTGGCCGGCCGAGAGGCCGAGCTCGCTCATGGCATAGGTGATGCGGCGCTGCACCGGCTTCAGGCCGTCCGACAGGCTCGGCAGCGCGCGATCCAGGATCACGTACATCGAATAGTCGAGGTACGCCTTTTCCGTGAAGGTGCGGAGCGGTTGCTTCTCCACACCCTCGAAGTTCATTTCATCTTGCACGGTGTTTCGTTCCCTGGTTTAGGGGATGACTTCTGCCAGGTTGCCCTTCTCCTCCAACCAGTCCTTGCGGTCGGAGGCGCGCTTCTTGGCGAGCAGCATGTCCATGAGCTGGTCACTGTCATCCTTGGCGGCGATGGTGAGCTGAACCAGCCGGCGCGTGCGCGGATCCATGGTGGTCTCGCGCAGCTGCGAGGGATTCATCTCGCCGAGACCCTTGAAGCGCGTGACCACGGGCTTCGCCTTGGTCTCCTTGCTGGTCTCGATTTTCTTGAGCAACTGGTCACGCTCGGCTTCATCGAGCGCGTAATAGACATTCTTGCCAGCATCGACGCGGTACAGCGGCGGCATGGCGACATACACGTGGCCGTTCGACACCAGCGGCCGGAAATGGCGCAGGAACAGGGCGCACAGCAGCGTCGCGATGTGCTGCCCGTCCGAATCCGCGTCCGCGAGGATGCAGATCTTGTGGTACCGCAGGCTCGACAAATCGGTGGCACCCGGATCGAGACCGATCGCAACCGAGATGTCGTGCACCTCCTGCGAAGAGTTGATCTCGCCCACCGACACTTCCCAGGTGTTCAGGATCTTGCCGCGCAGCGGCATGATGGCCTGGGTTTCGCGATCGCGGGCCTGCTTGGCTGAGCCACCGGCCGAGTCACCTTCGACGAGGAACAGCTCAGAGTGTTTCGGATCGTTGTTGGTGCAGTCGGCGAGTTTGCCCGGGAGTGCGGGACCCGCGGTCACGCGTTTGCGTTTGACCTGGGAAGCCGCCCGGGTGCGCTCCTGCGCGTTCTCGATGGCGAACTGCGCGATGCGCTCGCCGGCGTCGGGATGCCGGTTGAGCCACAGCGACAGCGAATCGTGCACGAAGCTCTCGACCAGCGAGGCGGCGTCGCGCGTCGCGAGTCGTTCCTTGATCTGCCCGGCGAATTGCGGCTCCTGGATCTTGATCGACAGCACGAAGCAGCACTTGTCGAAGATATCTTCGGGCGTGAGCTTGAGTCCGCGCGGCACGAGGTTGCGGAATTCGCAGAATTCGCGCACCGCGCCCGCCACCCCGGCGCGCAGGCCGTTCACATGCGTGCCGCCCTCGGAGGTGGGAATGAGATTGACGTAGCTCTCACCCATTGCTCGATCCGCGTTGGGCGTCCACACGATGGCGTACTCGACGACATTGACCTTCGGCTGATCATTCTTCGAGAAGATGGGCTCGGCCGGCAGTGCGTCTTCCTTGCCGATCTCTTCCTTCAGATACGCCGCGAGATCGCCGGTGAAGAACCATTCATCCTTCTCCTTCGTGGCCTCGTTCTCGAAAGTGATCTTGAGGCCCGGGCACAGCACCGCCTTGGCCTTCAAGACATGTTTCAGTTGCGGTACCGAGAACTTGTCGCTGTCGAAGAATTTCGGGTCCGGCCAGAAACGCACAGTGGTGCCGGTGTTGCGCTGGCCGACGGTGCCGACGACTTCCAGCTTCGAGGACACTTTGCCGTCCTTGAAGCTGATGTTGTATTCCTTGCCGTTGCGCTTGATCCAGGTCTCGAGCTGCTTCGAAAGCGCGTTGACGACGGACACGCCCACGCCGTGCAGGCCGCCCGAGACCTCGTAATTCTTGTCGTTGAACTTTCCGCCCGCGTGCAGGCGGGTGAGGATGAGTTCGACGCCGCTCACTTTCTCCTTGGGATGGATATCGACCGGCATACCACGCCCGTCGTCCGCCACGGACAAGGAGTTGTCCTTGTGCAGCGTGACGTTGATTTCCTTCGCGTGACCGGCAAGCGCCTCATCGACCGAGTTGTCGACGACTTCGTGTGCGAGGTGGTTCGGTCGGGAGGTGTCGGTGTACATGCCCGGGCGGCGGCGCACGGGCTCGAGACCTGAAAGGACTTCGATGTCGGATGCGTTGTAGGACATTCTCTCGCGGACTACCTCAGCAGCGCGCAGCCTGTCAGTGCCGCGCGGCGCGGAGTTTAGCAGCGATTGACGAGTGTGGAGAGCGACGAATCCCGGCGTGAAGCCGAGGAACTCACAAGAACTCGGCGCGCAGCCTTCGGCCCAATGAGGTAAACATCATGCCAAAGGCGAGCGCAATTCCGGTGACCGGCCAGATCATGGCAGTCGCGATCCGCTCGCTGCTTAAGGAAGCGCACATCAGCGCAAGCAGCGCGTATGTTGCCGTAGCCGGAGGCTCAGTCGTGGTCCGAACCGTTCGGATCCCGAGCATGCCGGAAGCAACGTTGCGGAAGTCGATTAAGTTCGAGGCGGGCCGGTATGTACCAACGAGTGTGGCTGACAGCTATATCGAATTTGAAATTCTCGGACCACCTGACGAAGAGAACCAGATGGAAGTTCTCATCGTTGCTGCTCCGAAAGAAGTCGTTGAAAGCCGGATCAAGGCATGCCAGTTGGCAGGTCTTGATGTCGAGGCAGTCGACGTTGAGCCGTTCGCAGCTTATCGCTCGCTAGTCGAGGCAGATGAGACGAATGGATGGCTCGGCGGCACGGTTGCACTCGTCGACATCGGTTCGACGACCACGAGCATGAGCGTCGTCCGGGACGGCGTCTTTGCAATGACGCGCTCCATTCCGAACGGAGGCAAGACTCTCAC
>Ga0207691_10006040_pt1 | contig 11690 bp, 8 predicted proteins | sample KBSM13metaG_FD_184327 | JGI IMG/M metagenome (GOLD analysis project Ga0207691, IMG submission 184327) | Miscanthus rhizosphere microbial communities from Kellogg Biological Station, Michigan, USA - KBS M1-3 metaG (SPAdes) (version 2) | ecosystem: Host-associated > Plants > Roots > Rhizosphere >...
CTGGTGTTCGGCAATTCCCAGAGTTTGAGCGTCAGCGGGGCAGATGAGCAGCAGATCGACAGGCCGGAGTTGCTGAGTTTGCGACCGTGATGTCATTGTGCCAGCGTTGAACTGATAGAGGGCGCGGCCGGTCGTCAGCAGGAACGGATAGTCGGCGCTCGTCGTTTCGGAGGTGGGGGAATACCTGATGCGGCGGAGCGATGGAGGCTCGTCGGCTGCGAAGATGTCCTTATGCAGGATGCCCGTGCCGGGATGGTCCTCGGCCGGGCAGGGCCAGAAGACGCCGTCCCGCGCCTCGATCTTTTCGTAGGTGATCCCGGAATAATCCGCGGCACCACCCGCGCTGGCCCGCCGCAGCTCGTCGAAGACCGCGCGCGCCCCGGTGTCGGGGAAAAATCGTCCGCGGCCCAGGCGATGGGCGAGCGCGCAAAGGATCTGAAGGTCGTCGCGCACGTGGGGCGGCGGAGCGACGGCCCGCCGCCGCAACAGGACACGGCCCTCGAGGTTGGTCATCGTGCCTTCCTCTTCCGCCCACTGCGCCGAAGGCAGCACGACGTCGGCGAGGGCGGCCGTCTCCGAGAGGAAGAAGTCGCTCACCACGAGGAGGTCGAGGCGGCGCAGGCGCTCCACGACGCGGCCGGCATCGGGAGCGGAGACGGCGGGGTTCGACCCGAACACGAGCAGTGAACGGATCCCGCCCTCCGGCCCCAGCCGGTCGAGCATCTCGAACGCGGAGACACCGGGTCCGGGAATGTCCTCCTCCCGCACGCCCCACACCGCGGCCACGTGCGCGCGCGCCGCCGGGTCGTCGATGCGGCGATAGCCGGGAAGCTGGTCGGCCTTCTGGCCGTGCTCACGCCCGCCCTGGCCGTTGCCTTGTCCGGTCAGGCATCCGTATCCTCCGAACGCGTGGCCGACCTGGCCGAGGGCGAGCGCAATGTTGATGAACGCAAGCGTATTGGTCACGCCCTGCGCCTGCTGCTCCGGACCGCGGGCGGTGAGCACCATCGAGCTGCGCGCGGTTCCGAGCAGCCGCGCCGCGCGCTCGAGGTCGGCTTCCGGCACCCCCGTGATGCGCTCCACCCGGCCCGGCCAGTAGGAGGCGACCATGCCGCGCACGCGCTCGAAGCCCTCCGTACGGCTCCGGATGTACGCGCGGTCCACGAGATCGTCCCGGATCAGGATGTGCAGGAGGCCGTTCGCGAGCGCGGCGTCCGATCCGGGCGTGAGACGCAGGTGAAGCGTGGCCGCCTCGGCCGTCCGCGTCCGACGAGGATCGGCCACGATCAGGGTGCCTCCCCGCGCGCGCTGCGTCTCGAGGTACTGCATGACCGGGGGCATGGTCTCGGCGAGGTTGCTGCCGGAGAGCAGGATGGCGCCCGCGCCCGCGAGGTGAGCGAGCGGGAACGGCAGCCCGCGGTCCACCCCGAACGCCTTGAGCGCGGCCGCCGCCGCGGAGGACATGCAGAAGCGGCCGTTGTAGTCGATGTAGCGGGTCTGGAGCGCCACCCGCGCGAACTTGCCGAGCAGGTACGCCTTCTCGTTCGTGAGCGATCCGCCTCCGAAAACGCCGACCGAGTCGCACCCGTGAGTCGATTGAAGGGCGCGGATGCCCGCCGCGATCCGGTCGAGAGCCTCGTCCCAGGTGGCGGGGACGAGGCGCCCGTCCGGCCCTCGCACGAGGGGCCGCGTCAGCCGATCCGGGTGGGCCAGGGTCCCGGCCGACGTCCAGCCCTTGATGCAGAGCGCTCCGCGATTGACGGGGAACGAGGGGTCGCCCTCGACTCGCAGAGCCTCCGCCGGGCCCTGCAGGATCATCCCGCATTGAAGCGCGCAGTACGGGCAGTGGGTGCGCGCGAGGGGAGGGGCCGTAGCAGGGAACGACGATGCTTCCGCGGACACGTCGTCTGCCGTGAGCAACGGCCATGCCGTGCGTCCGAAGCGGGGTTCGAAGCCCGTGACCCGTTTGTTTTCCGCCGCTTGCCAAATGTTCGACATGCGGCGTCGCGGTGACCTCCGCTTGGCGGGTCAGACACTTTCGTCGATCGCCCCGGCAACGCGGACACAACGGTGCGTGTGCGCCCGGGCGGAGAGCGACGATTGACTCTCTGTCGGTCGGCCTCGGCGATGTCGTCCGTCGACGAGGCGACAGCACTGTCGTCTTCGGCGCGCGAGACCACGCCTTGGTCGGACCAAAGCGCGATGCCACACGAGAGCCGCGAACGCCGGCGGGCCTCACGAGGCCTTCGGTTCCGGAGACTTAAAGGCCGATCCGCACAAACGCGACGTGCGGCGGCATGAGCCGGCAAGGCTCTTGCTCCGCAGCGCGGTCATGGACGAGCCCATCGTCGCCAGGGGAACGGTCTACCTCGTGGGGGCCGGTCCCGGCGATCCCGGCCTCCTGACTCGCCGGGGCCATCAGGTCCTCCAGCACTGCGACGTCGTCCTCTTCGATGCCCTGGTGAGTCCCGAGGTGCTCGCCCTCGCGCGTCCCCGCGCCACGCGAATGGACGTGGGAAAGAGGGGGCACGCCCCCTCGACGCTCCAGCCGGACATCAACGCGGTCATGGTCGCCCATGCGCGCGCCGGCCGGTGCGTCGTACGCCTCAAGGGCGGCGACCCTTTCCTGTTCGGCCGCGGATCGGAAGAGGCGGAGGCGCTGGCCGCCGCTGGCATCCCTTTCGAGATCGTTCCCGGCGTCAGCTCCGCGCTGGCCGTGCCCGCCTACGCCGGCATACCGGTGACGGACCGGCGGCTGGCGTCGTCGCTGGCCATCGTCACTGCCGCCTGCGCGGCGCCCGGAGAAGCGGAGCGGTCCCTCGCGCGTGCGGCTGGAGTCGATACCGTCGTCGTGCTCATGGGTCTCTCGACGCTGCCACGCGTCACGGCCGCGCTCGCCGCGCATGGCCGTTCGGAAGACACGCCCGCCGCGGCCATCTCGGCGGGCACGACTCGCCGTCAGCGAACGGTGGTGGCGACGCTCGGAACGCTCGCCGCCGCCGCGCGGGACGCCGCCCTGACGTCCCCCGTCCTCATTGTCGTCGGCGATGTGGTCCGCATGCGCTCGAGGCTCGCGTGGTTCGAGCCGGACGCGGACGCTTCCGACGACCTGCAGACGGGCACGGGCTTCCACCCGGACATCCCGCTCGCGTACAGCGTCGTGCCCTGAGGCCCGCGATCAGTACGTGAGGCCGAAGCCGAACGGGAACTGCGGGTCGTACGCCGCGTCCCCCACGTTGATCGGGATCTGCGCCATCGTGCGCGGCCACGTGAACGAGAGCTTGCCCGTGGGCTTGTAGTCGCCGAAGAGCACGTCGGCCACGCCCTGCCCTTCCGTGCCGGGCAGCCAGGCCGCGACCACGGCATCTGCCTGGCCCAGGGCGTCGCCCAGGATGAGTGGACGGCCCGACACGACCACCACCACGACGGGAATCCCCGCCTTCTTGACGTTCGCGATCGCGGCCAGATCGTCCTTGTCCAGGGCGAGATCCTCGCGATCCCCGAAGAACTCGGCGTAGGGCTTCTCGCCCACCACCACGACGGCCACATCCGCGCCCGTGGCGCCCGTGCCGTCGGCGGAGAACGTCACCTCGCCCCCCTTGGCCGCCGCCTTCAGGGCGGCCAGGATCGTTGTCCCTCCGGGGACGATGGGGCCGCTCTTCCCCTGCCAGTCGATCGTCCAGCCCCCGCACTGGTTGCCGATGTCGTCCGCATTCTTGCCCGCGACCACGATGCGCTTCGCCGTCTTCGACAGCGGAAGGGTCTTCTTCTCGTTCTTCAACAACACCAGTGACTGGCGCACCGCCCGCCGGGCAACCTCCCGATGCGCGGGCGACCCGAACCGCGCTTGAAGCGAACGGTCGGCCAGGGACGAGCGCGCCGGGTCCATGAGCCCCATGGCGATCTTCACGCGCAGGATGCGCAGTACCGCGTCATCAACGCGCGCCATCGGCACCTCGCCCTTCTCCGCGAGGTCCTTGAGGGCGGCGTAGAACTCCTTGTATTTCTCGGGGACCATCACCATGTCCATGCCCGCGTTGATCGACTGCTTCACCTGGGCCCGGCGGTCGCCCGGAAGCTGGTCGAGCGCGTTGTAGTCCGAGATCAGGAACCCTTCGAAGCCGAGCTCCGTCTTCAGGATGTCGGTGAGGAGGCGCTTGCTCCCCGAGGCCTTCTCGCCGTTCCAGCTGTTGTACGAGGGCATGATCGAGCCGACCCCGGCCGCGATGGCCGCCGGGTACCCGGCGAGGTGGATCCGCCGCAGCTCCGCCTCGCTCAGCCGGGTGTCCCCCTGGTCCAGGCGCGCGCCCTGAGCCGCCAGGTGGGGCGCCGAGTTCCACGACGTCCCTCCGTCTCCCACGTAGTGCTTCGCGCAAGCGAGCACCCGCAGCGGGTCCTTGAGGTCGGTGCCCTGCAGCCCGCGCACCGCCGCCGTCCCCAGCTCCGCGACCAGGGAAGGATCTTCGGAGAAGCTCTCGTACGTGCGCCCCCAGCGCTCGTCGCGGGCGACGGCCACGCACGGCGCGAACGCCCACTGGATGCCCGTCGCTCGCACCTCCTCCGCCGTGAGGCGCGCGATCTCCTCCACGAGCTTGGGATCGCGGGTGGCTCCGAGGCCGATGTTGTGGGGGAAGACGACGGCGCCGAGCACGTTGTTGTGGCCGTGGACGGCGTCCACGCCGTAGAGGATCGGGATCTTGAGACGCGTCTGGAGAGCAAGCTTCTGGTAGCCGTCGTACATCTCCGTCCAGGCCTGCAGGCTGTTCCCCGCCTTGGGATCCGACGAGCCGCCGGAGAGGAGCGAGCCCAGGAAATAGGTCTGGATGTCCTTCACGTCGGTGAGCTTCTCCTGCTCGGCCTGCGTCATCTGGCCGACCTTCTCCTCCAGCGTCATCGTGGCCAGGAGCGCTTTCGCCTCCGCGTCGTAGGCGGAGAACGCCTTGCGCGCCGTCGACGGCGCGGCCGCCGTGGGCGAGGTGAGGGCGGCGGCGGTGGCGAGCGCGACGAGGCCGGCGAAAGCGGTAGACCTGATTTTCATGAAACCTCCGGGGGCCCAAGGCTAACCCAGGACGCGCGCCTCGTCGCGCCCGGCACCCTCGGAGGCCGGCAGGGATAGAATCCCGCCTTGGCCCACGAAACCATCGCGCTCGCGAGCGGAGACGTGACCGCGCAGGTCGTGCCCGGCCGCGGCGGCATCGTCACTGCGCTCGCCGTCGGCGGGAGCGAGGTCCTCTTCCTGGACCAAGCGACCCTCGACGATGCCACGAAGAACGTGCGCGGCGGCATCCCCATCCTTTTTCCATTCGCGGGAAAGTTGGAGGACGAACGATTCCTCCCCTCCGGCACGCGGATGAAGCAACACGGCTTCGGCCGCAACCGGCCGTGGGCGGTGCGCACGAAGGGCGCGGACAGCCTGCGCCTGTCCCTCGTCCCGGACGACGAGACGCGCGCGCAGTATCCCTACGACTTCGACGTCGAATACGGCGTGCAGCTCCTCCCGCGGGGGTTGCAGGTCGAGCTCGTCGTGCACAACCGCGGCCCGAAGCCCCTCCCCGTCTCGCCCGGCTGGCATCCGTACTTCCGCTGCCCGGCGGCGCGCAAGGCGGAGGTGACGGGCGACGTCTCCGGCCTCCGGCCCGCCGAGCAGTTCTCGGACGCTCGCGAGTTCGACTTCGGGCTGGAGGCGCCCGCGAACGGCCGCGCCCGCTTCGATCTGCCCGGGCTCGGCGGCCTCCGCCTCAGCTTCTCGCCCGCGATGCGGCACCTGCAGTTCTGGTCCCAGCCCGGCCGCGACTTCGTCTGCCTGGAGCCGTTCTACGGCCCCAACAACACCGTGAACACCGATCGGCGGATGGACATCGCCCCCGGCCAGGCGCGGGACTTCTGGATGCGGATCGAGAGAGAGCCATGAACGAGATGGACCTGGCCGCCCTGCGGCCCCTCGCTCGCCGCTTCACCGGGCCCGATGCCGCCTTGGCCGAGATCGCGCGGCTGAGCGCCGAGCTCACCTTGCCCAAGGGCGCCGTACACGTCGTCAGCGACGTCCACGGCGAAGACGTCAAGCTGCGCCACGTCGTCAACAACGCCTCCGGGACGCTGCGGCCGCTGGTGGAGCGTCTCTTCGGCGAGCGGATGTCCAAGGCCGAGCTGCGGGAATTCCTCTCCCTCATCTTCTATCCGCGGGAGATGCTGGAGCGCCTGGAGCCGGAGTTCGCGGACCCCGTGCGGCGGCAGGAGTTCGCGCAGCGCGTCCTGCAGGACCTGTTCACGGTCGTGCGCGCGCTGGCCGCCCGGTACCCCGCCGACCACCTGGATCGGCTGATGCCCTCGGAATACGCCGCCCTCCTGCACGAGCTGCTCCACGACGCCGCGCGCGGGCCCGAATACGTGCGCGCGCTGATCGAGCCCCTCGTGCGCGCGGGGCGCGACCAGCACCTGGTCCGCCTCATCGTGCGCCTCGTCCGCGATCTCGCGGTGTCCGAGCTGATCGTGGCCGGCGACTGCGTCGACCGCGGTCCCCGCGGGGACCGCGTCATCGAGTACCTCCGCCGCCAGCCCAACGTGTCCTTCACCTGGGGCAACCACGACGCGGCCTGGATCGGCGCCGCCCTCGGCCAGGAGGCGCTGATCGCACACGTGCTGCGCATCTCGGTCCGCTACCGCCGGCTCTCGCAGCTGGAAGAAGGCTACGGGATCACCCTGCAGCCGCTGGAGCACCTCGTGCGCACCGTCTACAAAGACGACCCCGCCGAGTCTTTCCAGCCGAAGGGCACGGGCCTGCGCGAGGCGGACACGATGGCGCGCATGCAGAAGGCCGCGGCCGTCATGCAGTGGAAGCTCGAGGGCCAGACCATCGCGCGGCATCCGGAATGGCAGCTCGACCACCGGCGGTTGCTGCGCCGGCTCGACCCCGCCGCGGGCACCGTCGAGATCGACGGCAAGGTCCATGCCCTGCGCGACCGCCGCTTCCCCACCTTCGATTCCGCCCATCCCGAGGATCTCTCGGCGGACGAGCGGAAGTGCATGGACCGCCTGCGCCGCTCGTTCCTGGCCAGCCCGCAGCTCTGGCAGCACGTGAAATTCCTGGTCGAGCGCGGATCGATGTGGCTGCGGCGGGACGACCACCTGATCTTCCACGGATGCGTTCCGGTGGACCAGGAGGGCCGCTTCCTCTCCATGAGCGTGGACGGCCAGCCGCACGCGGGGCGGGCCCTCTTCGACGCCCTCGAGGGCGTGGTCGTACGAAGCCTCGAGACCCACGCCGCCGCCGATCTCGACCTGCTGTGGTACCTGTGGAGCGGCCCCCTCGCTCCCACCTTCGGCAAAGACCGCATCACGACCCTGGAGCGCGACCTCGTCGCCGACCCCGCCACTCACCACGAGACCAAGAACCCATACTTCAAGCTGATCCACGAGGCCGCGTTCTGCGAGCGCGTGCTCCAGGAGTTCGGCTGCGATCCCGCGCGCGGCCTGATCGTCAACGGTCACGTGCCGGTCAAGATCGACAAGGGCGAGGACCCGCTCAAGCGCAGCGGCAAGGCCATCACGATAGACGGCGCCTTCTCCGAGGCCTACGGCGATCACGGGTACACCCTGGTGCTGGAGGCGGACCGCACGTTCATCGGCCGCCACCATCACTTCGAGTCCGTGGAGGCGGCGGTGCGCGACGGCGTGGACATCATTCCGACCACCACCGTCGTCCGCCAATGGGATCGGCCGCGGCGGGTGGCGGACACGGAGCGTGGGAACGAGATCCGGGCCGAGATCGCCCTGCTCGAGCGGCTGGTGGCCGCCTACCGCACGAACGCCCTCCGCGAGGGCTCCGCAGCTTCCGCTTGACAAGCCCGCGTAGAACTGCCTAGAATCCGGGCACTTCGATGATCTCGGTGGCGCAGATCCGGTCGACGGCTTCGGTGAACGGATTGGTGTCCCTCTTCCTGCTGGTCCTGGTCCTGGTCCTGATTACCCCGCTCGGGGGATCTGGGATCTAGACAGCAGCAAGTCGAGATCGACAGAGACCCCCGAGGGAAACCTCGGGGGTTTTGCTTTTTGGGGGTGTATGTGAACCTGACCGGCGCGCAAATCCTCTGGGAATGCCTGGTGCGCGAGGGCGTCGACACCGTCTTCGGATATCCGGGCGGCGCCATCCTGCCCGCCTACGACGCGCTGCTGCAGTTCCCCATCCGGCACGTCCTCGTCCGTCACGAGCAGGGCGCGGCCCACATGGCCGACGGCTACGCGCGGGCCAGCGGCAAGGTCGGCGTCGCCGTGGCCACCTCCGGCCCGGGGGCGACCAACCTCACCACGGGCATCGCGACCGCGATGATGGACTCGATCCCGACCGTGTTCATCACGGGCCAGGTCCCGTCCAAGGTCCTGGGCAGCGATGCCTTCCAGGAGACGGACGTCACCGGCATCACGCTCCCCATCACCAAGCACAACATGCTGGTGACGGAGGCCAAGGACATCGCGCATTCGGTGCGCGAGGCCTTCGCGATCGCGCGGCACGGCCGGCCCGGCCCCGTCCTCGTGGACATCTGCAAGGACGCGCAGCAGGCGCAGACCGAGTTCGTCTGGCCGGAGACGGTCGAGCTTCCGGGCGAGAAACACGTGCCGATGGTGCGCTGGGAGGACCTGGCCAAGGCGTCGGAGCTCATCGCCCGCGCGGAGCGTCCGCTCATCCTGGCCGGGCATGGCGTGATGCGCTCCGGCGCCTCCGCCGCCCTCCAGGCCTACGCCGAGAAGACGGACACGCCGGTGGCCCTCACCCTGCTGGGGCTGGGCGGCTTCCCGGCCAGCCATCCGCTCTGCCTGGGCATGATGGGCATGCACGGCGAGGCCTTCGTCAACACCGCCATCCAGGAGGCGGACCTCCTCCTCGCCTTCGGCATGCGCTTCGACGACCGGGTCACGGGCAAGCTCGCCACCTACGCGCAGCACTCGAAGAAGATCCACGTGGAGATCGACCCCAGCGAGATCAACAAGAACGTGCCCGTGGACGTCGGCATCGTGGGCGACCTGCGCAGCGTGCTCGAGGCCCTGCTGCCCCACGTGCCCTCCAAGCGGCACGAGGCCTGGCGCACGCGCATCCAGACCGGCCAGAACGAGACGCGGACGCGGGACATCCTGCACCAGCCGGACAACGGCCATCTCTACGCCGCCCACGTGATGCACGACCTCTGGACGGGTACGGAAGGCGGCGCGGTCGTGGTCACGGACGTCGGCCAGCATCAGATGTGGGAAGCGCAGTACTACCGCCACGAGAAGCCGCGCACGCTCATCACGTCCGGTGGTCTGGGCACGATGGGCTTCGCGCTGCCCGCGGCCATCGGGGCCAAGATGGCGCGGCCGGAGGCGGAGGTCTGGGTCATCGCCGGCGACGGCGGATTCCAGATGACGCAGTGCGAGCTGGCCACCCTGCAGCAGGAGAAGCTGGACATCAAGATCGCGGTCGTGAACAACGGCTACCTCGGGATGGTCCGGCAGTGGCAGGAGTTCTTCTACGACAAGCGCTACGCCTCCACCCCGATGCTGTCTCCCGACTTCGTGAAGCTCGCCGACGCCTACGGGATCGCGGGCCATCGCGTCACCAAGCGGTCGGAAGTGGCGTCGACGGTCCAGGCCGTGCGCGCGTCCGGCCAGCCCGCCCTCATCGACTTCCGGGTCGAGAAGGAGGAGGCGGTGTACCCGATGGTGCCCGCGGGCGCGGACCTGCACGCGATGATCCGGCGGCCGGCGGCCGAGGAAGGAGTGACGGCGTGAAGCACACCCTGGTGGCACGGGTCCTCGACGAGCCCGGCGTCCTCAACCGCGTGGCCAGCCTGTTCCGGCGGCGCGCCTTCAACATCGACAGCCTCACCGTCGGCCACAGCGAGCAGTCGCACGTCTCGCGCATGACGATCGTGGTCGACACCCGGCGCACTCCCGCCGCCCTGGTGGCGGAGAACCTGCGCAAGCTGGTGCCCGTGCTCGACGTCGAAGACGTCACCCATCGCCCCACGGTCTCGCGCGACCTCGCCCTCGTGCGCGTGCGCTGCTCGCCCGGCGAGCGTTCGGAGATGGCGGACCTCGTCGCCATCTTCCGGGGCAAGATCGTGGACGTGGCGCCGGAGTCCGTGATCGTCGAGGTCACGGGCGACGAGGGCAAGGTGGACGGCCTCGTGGACCTGCTGCGCGAGCGCGGCATCCTCGAGATGGTGCGGACGGGCAAGGTGGCCCTCGTCCGCGGCAGCAAGTCAGACGTCAAGACGAGGACAACCGACGCGGACCAGCCGGCGAACGGCCACGGGGCCCAGCCGACCGTCTGACAGGAGAATCGAAGGACACGTAGAGCACGGCAGCGCCGCGTAGCGGCGGTGCCGCGCGAGGGGGGTTTCAGGGGGGGCCGCGAACGCCCATCGTGGGTGGTGCGTAAGTGCCCCCCCTGACTAAAAACTTTCACGGCCCACCGCGCCGCCCAGTGGCGGCGCCCGCGGACCAAACGCAAGGAGAGAACATGGCCCGGATTTACTACGACAACGACGCCGACCTGAAGCTGCTGCAGGGCAAGAAGGTCGCGATCATCGGCTATGGCAGCCAGGGCCATGCCCACGCCCTCAACCTGCGCGACAGCGGCGTCAGCGTCGTGGTCGGGCTGCCCGAGGGCAGCCGGTCGCGCGCGAAGGCCCAGGCGGACGGAGTCACGGTCCTGACCCCGGCCGCGGCGGCCGAAGCCGCCGACATCATCATGATCCTGACCCCGGACACGGGGCAGGCCAAGCTCTACCGCGAGTCCATCGAGAAGAACCTCAAGCCGGGCAAGACCCTCATGTTCGCGCACGGCTTCAACATCCGCTTCGGCACGATCGTGCCGCCCGCGGGCGTCGACGTGTCGATGATCGCGCCCAAGGCGCCCGGCCACCGCGTGCGCGAGGTCTTCAAGGAAGGCCAGGGCACGCCCGCCCTGCTCGCCGTGCACAACGACGCCAGCGGCAAGGCGCACCAGACCGCCCTCGCCTACGCCAAGGGCCTCGGCTGCACCCGCGCCGGAGTCATCGAGACGACGTTCTCCGAGGAGACGGAGACCGACCTCTTCGGCGAGCAGGCCGTCCTCTGCGGCGGCGTCTCGGCGCTGGTGAAGGCCGGGTTCGAGACGCTGACCAAGGCCGGCTACCAGCCGGAGATCGCCTATTTCGAGTGCATGCACGAGCTGAAGCTGATCGTGGACCTCATGTACCGCGGCGGGCTCTCGTACATGCGCTACTCGATCTCGGATACGGCGGAGCACGGCGACTACACCGGCGGCGATCGCCTGGTCACGGACGCCACGCGCAAGGAGATGGGCAAGATGCTCGAGGAGATCCGCTCGGGCGCCTACGCCAAGCGCTGGATCGCGGAGAACGAGGCGGGCCGGCCCTGGTTCGACAAGCGGCGCAAGGAAGAGCGCTCGCAGCCGATCGAAGACGTGGGGGCGAAGCTGCGCGCCATGATCCCGTTCCTCGATTCGGTCGTGGTCACGCCCGAGGGCGACGTGAAGTCGGCGGCGGCGGCCAAGGAGACGGAGAAGGCAGCGGCCCGCTAGTCCGCCCACGGGACGGAGGGCCCAGTCCTACAAGCGAAGCGGCTCGAGGTCGGGCTCGACCCATCCCTTGCGCGCCGTGACCGACCCCAGGCTCGTCCGCGAGTAGTAGCGGAGGAGGGCCGTCTTCTCG
>Ga0207691_10006041_pt1 | contig 11688 bp, 8 predicted proteins | sample KBSM13metaG_FD_184327 | JGI IMG/M metagenome (GOLD analysis project Ga0207691, IMG submission 184327) | Miscanthus rhizosphere microbial communities from Kellogg Biological Station, Michigan, USA - KBS M1-3 metaG (SPAdes) (version 2) | ecosystem: Host-associated > Plants > Roots > Rhizosphere >...
AGCGCGTGGCCGGCTCCACGGTGAAGGTCGGAAACGACGAACGGCCGGATCCTAGGTTCCCACCGCATGCGCCCACGCGGCGAGGGCGAGGACGAGCGTGGTCAGCCCGGCGAGGACGAAGAGCTGTTCGGGAAATTCCCGTTTTCCCGGGCGGGATTCCGGCGCACCGGAAACGACGGCCACGCCTGTCCGGCTCGTAACTCGCTGACTCATATCGATCCTTCCCTCCAGGCCCTGGCTTTTACGCCGCCCGCCTGGAGGGAGGAAAGGCAGGAATCGGGCCAGCTACTCCCGCGCGAAGTCGATGTAGCCGCGCTTGGGGTCGGCGGCGAGGAGGACCACGCGCACCGGCGACCCCACGGGCAGGCCGGCGCCGCCGCGGACGATGCGGCCCTCCGCCTCCGGCTCGTCGATGCGGACGTAGGTGGCGCGGGGCGACGAGCCGGTGACGACGCCCGCGAACGTCTCCCCTACGCGTCCGCGCAGGCGCCAGGCCGCTGCTTTCTTGCGCGCCGTCCTTTCGGACTTGCGTGAGTCCACGCCGGGGCCGTATTCGAAGTCGATGAAGCCGTGCACGGGATCGACCGCGACCAGGGTGACGCGCACGGCCTGCCCCGTCTTGAGCTCGCGCTGTCCTCGTACGACGCGGCCTTCCGCCGGCTCCGTGAGCAGGCGTACCCAGGTCCCCTTCGGGGACGCCGCCGTCACCACCGCCGCGAACTGGCGGCCGATCCGCCGGAAGAGCCGTGCCGCCGCCGCCTTCTTCTGCCGCGAGCGCGCGATCTTGCGGCCGACGTCGCTGGCCGGTCCCTCGAAGTCGATGAAGCCGCGCGCGGGGTCGGCCCCGATCAGCTTCACGCGCACGGTGTCCCCGACGTCGAGGCCCTGCTGTCCGCGCACGACGCGCCCCTCGAGAGGTGGCCGCAGCACGCGCACGTACGTCCCCTTCTCGGAGGCGCCGGTGACGATGGCGGTGAAGCGGTCGCCGATGCGATCGACGCTCAGGGCGGCGGCCACGCTCTTGCGCACCGTCCGCTCGACCTTGCGCGCGGCGTCCTCGCGCTCGGTGCAGCGGGCCGCGATCACCATCAGCGACTCTTCCGTGTATTCAGGGGTGCTGCCGTCGAGGACGCCCTTGACCAGCCGCTGCGTGATGAGGTCGGCATAGCGGCGGTTGGGCGCGGTGGAGTGTGCGTATTCGGCGACGGCCAGTCCGAAGTGCCCGTCGGAGCCGCGGGAGATCCGGCGCTCCAGGACGTATTCCCCCGGGCCCAGCAGCTTCACCACGGCCAGCGAGAGGTCGGGATGATGTTCGGGATCGGCCGCCTTCCGCCGGCCCAGGAACGTGGCCAGGGCCTTGGGGTCGGGCTCCGCGGGCAGAACTTCCCCCAGCTCCGCGGCCAGGGCCACGATGCGGTCCCAGCGGCGCGGCGTGCGCACCACGCGCCGCAGCGAGGCCACGCGCCGGCTCTTCAGGAACCGGGCCATGGCCACGTTGGCCGCGATCATGAAGTTCTCGATGATGTCGCGGGCGCGGTCGTGGGGCGGGACCTCGAGGTCGATCACCTTGCCGCCCGCGATCACCGGCCGCGCCTCGATCGTCTCCAGGTCGAGGAGGCCGTGGCGTCGGCGCAGGGCGCGCAGGCGCTGCGCGGCCTCGTCCTGCAGGCGGACCTGCTCTTCGAGGCCCTTCACCGCGGCCACCTCGGGGGGCACGGTGGTGCCGCCCTCGAGCCAGGAGCCGACGGCGTCGTAGGCGAGCTTGGCGTGGCTGTGGACGAGCGCGCGGTAGACGTCGTGGCGCACGACCGCTCCGCCCGGACCGACGTCCATCTCGACCACGATCGCGCCCCGGTCCTCGCCCGGGTTCAGCGACGTGAGGTCGGTGGAGAGGCGCTCCGGGAGCATCGGGAACACGAACGGTCCGGCATAGACGGAGGTCGTGCTGTGGCCGGCGTGGCCGTCCGTGGCCGAGTCCTTGTCCACCTTCTCGTCCACGTCCGAGATGGCGACGAAGAGCCGGATGTGATCGTAGGGCAGGCGCTCCGCCAGCTCGATCTGATCCAGGTCGCGCGACTCGCGGTTGTCGATCGAGGACCAGAGGAGAGAGCGCAGGTCGCGGACGCCGGCGGGGACGGTCTCCGCGAGGGCCTCCACCTCGCGCTGCACCTCGAGGGGAAAGTCGGGGATGAAGCCGTTCTCCGCCATCGCCCTCCGGGCCGTGGCGCGGAGGTCGAAATCCATAAAACGATGCTACTCCAGGGGCACGCCCGTGAGGCGCGCGATGTCGCGCAAGTCTTCGAGGACGGCCCCGAGCACGGGCACGCCGCCGGCGTCGCGCTCCTTCTGCGCGGCGCGCTCCGGATCGCCGGGCAGGAGCGGGCCCGAGGTGCCGGGCGCGGGGCGCGTCGCGCGCAGGGTGCGGATGAAGTCGTCCATCTGGGACTTGAACTCCTCCACTTCCCGGAACGCGTCCACGCGCATGGCCCCGAAGAAGTGGCCGAGGCCCTTCCCCACCTCGCGCTCGGGCATCGCCTGCCGGAGCGCGAAGGGCGGAGCGAACGGACCCCAGTTCGCGCCGGAGAGGACGGCGCAGAGGACGTCCACGGCCACGGCCAGGCCGTAGCCCTTGTGCCCGCCGTGCTCGCGGTCGCCGCCGAGCGAGACCAGGGCGCCTCCGTCGACCATCGACTGCGGGACCGTGGTCGGGTAGCCCTCGCGGTCCAGGGCCCAGCCCAGCGGGATCGGCTTGCCTTCGCGCACGGCGATCTCGACCTTGCCGAAGGCCACGGCGGACGTGGCCATGTCGAGGACGATCGGCGGCTCCTGGCCGGCGGGGAAGCCGATGGCGATGGGGTTGGTGCCCAGCATGCGCTCGCCGCCCCACAGGGGCGCGACGCCCTTGCTGCTGTTGGTCATGGACCAGCCGATCAGGTCGCGCTCGATCGCCTTCATCACGTACCAGCCGGCGATGCCGTAGTGGTTCGTGTTGCAGACGGCGGCCCAGCCCGTGCCCACGGCCGCCGCCTTGGCCATGGCGACCTCGTTGGCCCACGGACCGACGACCAGCCCGAGCCCGTTGTCCCCGTCGACGGTGGCGGTGCTCGGCGTCTCGCGCACGATGCGTGGCCGTGGGCGCGGGTTGATGCGGCCGGCGGAGAGGAGGTCGAAGTACGTGCGCAGCCGGGCCACCCCGTGCGAGTCGATGCCGCGCCGGTCGGCGGCGGAAAGGACGTCCGCGGCCAGGCGTGCCTCGGCCTCGGGCACGCCCTCGTGGCGGAAGACGCGGACGGTGAACTCGTGGAGGCGAGGCCAGGGGAACGTTCGAGTCTCGGTCATGGGGCCGGGCGCGAGTCTACCTCCGAGTCCCGCGCCCGCGATGTGTGATACCTAGAGACGCATGAAGAGGGTGACGCGGGTTGGGGCGACGACCTTGTGCCTCCTCGCTCGCCTCGCCGCGGGGGAGGAGCCGCTATCGCCGGTGGCTCTCGGGCGCATCGACGCGCACGTCCACTTCTTCGCGGAGAGCAAGCCGGTCCTCGACGCGCTCGAGCGGCAGAACGTGACGGGCGTGAACATCTGCGTGGTGGACCGCTACGACCGCGGCTACGAGACGGCGCCGCCCCAGCACGCCATGGCGCGACGCCTGGCCCGCGCGAGCCACGGCCGCCTGCCCTGGGTGGCCGCTCTCGACGACGGCACGTTCGCGCAGCCCGGATTCGCGACGCGTGCGCTGGCCGACCTTCGCCGCGCCCTGGACGAAGGCGCCATCGGCGTGAAGATCTACAAGAGCATGGGCATGGAGCTGCGCCGCTCCGACGGCACCTATGTCCTGCCCGACGACCCCGTCTTCGCGCCGATCTTCACGGCCCTGGCCCAGCGCGGCACCACCGTCTACGCGCACCTGGCCGAGCCCATCGCGGCCTGGCAGCCCCTCGATCCGCAGAGCCCGGACTACGGCTACTACAAGGACAACCCCGCCTGGTTCGTCCACGGCCGCGCGGGCGTCCCGTCGAAGGCAGCGATCCTGGCCGCCCGCGACCGTCTGCTGGAGCAGCACCCGCGGCTGCGCGTCGTGGGCTGCCACCTCGGGAGCATGGAAGAAGACGTGGACGACATCGCGCGCCGGCTGGACCGCTATCCGAACTTCGCCGTGGACACCGCGGCCCGCGTCGTGCACCTCATGCGCCAGCCGCGCGAGAAGGTGCGCGCGTTCCTGATCAAGTATCAGGATCGCGTCCTGTACGGGACGGACGTCGGAATGATCCCGGGCGACGACGCGGCCGGCGTCGCGCGCAAGCTCGAGGACCGTTACGCGCGCGATTGGGCGTACTTCGCGACCACGCAGGCGATCGCGGACGAGGGACGCACGATCACTGGCCTCGGCCTGCCCGAGCCCGTCCTGCGCCAGATCTTCCGCGAGAACGCCGCGGCGTGGGTGCCCGGCCTCGTGCCCGCGGCGGGAAAATCCGTCCGCTGATGAAGGCGAGACGGCTCGCTGTCGCTCTCGCGCGCGAGGCTTCCGTCTTCCTCTTGTTCGCGGCCTGGGCCGTGGTCGTGACGCGGCCACTCGCCTTCCGCATGACCACGCATACGCTGCCGGGCCCGGACCCCCTCTCCCACCTCTGGATGGTGAATTGGCTCACGGGCCACGCGTTCCAGCCGGGCCAGATCTTCCACGGCAACATCTTCAGCCCCGCGCCGCACGCCGCCCTGATGACCGACCTCTCGCTGGGCACGGCCGTGCTCGTCCTTCCCCTGCGCCTGTTCGTCACCGAGCCGCTCGTCCTCTTCAACCTCGCCACGCTGATCGCGCTCGCTTTCGGAGGCTGGGCGTTCCATGCCCTCGTGTTCGGCCTCACGCGCCATCGATGGGCGGGACTGCTGGCCGGCCTCCTGGCCGCGTTCTCTCCCGAGCAGCTCGCACACGTCTTCCATCTGAACCTCCTGTCCATCGGGTGGCTCGCGCTCTTCGTGCTCGGGCTGCACCGCATCGTGGAGCGGCCGTCCGTGGGCGCGGTCCTCCTGACGGGCGTCAGCGGCGCGCTGAACGCGCAGTCGAGCGGTTACTACGCGGTCTCGGCCGCCGCCCTCGCTCTGGTGTTCGTCGCCTTCCACGCGCGTTCGTTGCGGACGCGTCGGACGGGGGGCGCGCTCCTGGCCGCGGCCGGCCTGGCCGCGCTCCTGACCTTCCCGTACATCCACGAGTTCCACGAGCTGCGCGACGAGCAGGGCGGGCTGCGGCGGCCGCTGCCGATGTCGGTGCAGATGGCGTTCCAGCCCGGGAAGGACCTGCGCAGCACCAGCTACGTCTACGGCCGGATCCTGGGCGCGGAGGAGGGCCTCTTCCCCGGGCTCTTGATCCTCGGCCTCGTGCCCGTGGCCCTCTACCGCGGCGGCCGCCAGGCCTGGTGCCTCGCGACATCGGCGGCGGTCCTCGTGCTGCTGTCGCTGGGCCCGCAGCTCACGGCCTTCGGGCACACGCTGGCCCTGCCCTACCGCTGGCTCTTCGACATCCCGCCTTTCGACAGCATGCGCCACCCCTTCACGTTCGCGGCGGTGGCGTTGATGCTGCTCGCCGTCCTCGCGGGGATCGGCTGGTCACGTCTCTCTCTCGCGGGGAAGCCTTGGGCCGGGCCCGTCGTGCTGGCCATCGCGGCGTTGGAGACACTATCGCCTCCCCCAGACGTGGTGCCGATCCCGCCCGGCCTGCCTCCTGCGTACCAGCTCCTGGAGTCCATGCCGCCGGGGGCGATCCTCGAAGTGCCGCTCTTCGCGCCCCAGACCGTCCTCTGGGCCGCGCGCCACGGCCGGCCGGTGCTCAACGGCGCGGGCGCCTTCGCGCCGCTGCAGACGCTGACCCTCGACCGCTACATCCAGAACCATTGGATGGAGAGCGCGCCCGCCGACGCGGACACGGAGCGGCCCACGCCCTATCTCGTCGGCCGGTTCCCCGTGCGCTACGTGATCCTGCCCGCCGTGCGCATCCGCCATCTCGAAGACGTCGCGGCCGCCTTCGAGCGCTCCCGCACGTACCACCTCGTCGCGGTGGCGAGCGACGGCGATCGGATCTACGAAGTGCGGCGGGACGCGCCCGCGCCCTGAGCGTCCCCGCGGATCACTTCGGCGCGATTCGCTCCGCGACGCGCGGCGGCGACTTTCGCGCCAGCGCCGTGCCCTCGGTGGTCACGTAGTACTTGGCCAGCATGTTCGGCCGCTCCCAGGCGGGCAGGGTGGACCGGTCGCGGACGTAGCGCAGGAAGCGCTGCGTCACCTGGGCGAAGTGGTCCTCGTGGCCGATGCGCAGGCGGTCGGGGATGGAGATCCGCACCTCGGCCCCCCGGTCCTCGACGGCCACCCCGGGATGGGCGGTCTGGACGGCCGCCATCTTCTTTTGTATGGCGGCCAGGACGGCCGCCTTGTCCGCCGGGGTGTTGGGCACGACGTAGAGCTCGGGCCGGTATTTCTCGGCCGTGCCCTGGCGGATCTCGACCTTGGCGCGCGTCCCGCGGTAGTAGGCGAAGTGCGAGTCCCCGCCTCCCGCCGGCGGCTCCCAGTCCCAGATGACGTTGAGCTTCACATGCGTGCCGCGCGCGGTATAGGACACGAGGGTGTTGCAGAAGTACTCGAGCGCGCCATCCTTCACCTTCGCGGACAGCGCGGCCGGGATGTCCTGGCCGGTGACGCGCTTGAACTGGTCGCGCGGGATCATCGTGGGCCAGCGCTGCGCGCCGAGGACCCGGACGTCCTTGTGGTAGTCGAGGGCCTGCTCCGGGAACAGCGTCCAGTGCACGAGGTCGACGAGGTGGGTGCCGATGTCGTTGAGGCCCTCGCCCTGCTCGTCCGTGTCGAAGAACCAGGTGGGCCGGATGTTGGGCGCCCCCGCCACCACCTTCATCAGGTGGTGCACGCTCTCCATGTACACGCCGGGATCGGCCTCCGTGCCCGCCACGAGCGTCCCGAACGTGGCCGGGTCGTTGACGAGCTCCCGCTGCAGCTCGCTCGTGACCTCGTGCCGCTCGGTCATGATGTCGAGGGCGACGAGCTTCTTCGCCTCCGCGGTGTCCAGCGCCTTCTCGAGCTTGGGCAGGTCGCCCGCTTCCAGGATCCAGGGCTTGTCCACGAGCGCGTGGAGCCCGGCATCGAGGGAGGCCTGGACGCGGTCGATCTTGCCGCGGTTGCGCCCGGAGAGGACCACCGCGTTGCCCGCGCGGTCCTTCAGCATCTGGGCCAGGAAGTCCGGCGTGGCGTGGACCTGAAGCTCCCAGCGCGTCGGGTTCTCCGCGCGCTGGTTGAAGCGCGACACGCGCGCGAGGTGGTCGATGAGGTCCGGGCCCAGCGGCGCATAGACGTGCACCACGTTCGACACGCCCGGGTACATCTCCTTCTGGACGAGGGCGGCGTGGAAGTGGCCGGGATCGAGGGTGATGAAACGGACGTCCGCCATGGGCGGGCTCCCTTCGGCTCTCAGGGCTGGTCCCGCGGCCGCGGCCGCGAGCAGTCCGGCGAGGGCCAGGCACGGCACGGCGATCGCGAATCGGCGCATTTGGACGCCATCGTAACCGGATTCACGGGCCTTTGACTTCGCCTCCCGCCTTTGGGACCCTTCCGTCTGGAGCGATCCCATAAAATGACTTCGGGAGCGTCGATGAGCCTGTCCGACAAGGCTTATCACGCCGTCCGCGACGAGATCCTGCGCGGCCAGCTTCGGCCGGGGACGCCGCTGTCGCGGCGGCGCCTCGCCCGCCAGCTCGGCATGAGCGTCCTCCCCGTCACGGACGCGCTGCGCCGACTGGAAGGAGACGGCCTCGTGGAGAGCCGCGCTCGCGCCGGGACGCGCGTGCGAGTGCCCAGCGAGAAGGACGTGCGCGAGCTGTACGAGCTGCGTGAGGCGCTGGAGACGCAGTCCGCGCGCCTGTTCGCGGAGCGCGCGACTCCCGCACATCGCCAGGAGCTGGTCCGGCTGGGCAAGCAGGTGGACGCGCTCTTCGACCGCATGGCGGAGGACGGCGACGACCCCGCCTTCCGCTTCTCCGTGCACAGCCGCCACGTCGAGCTGCACATGCGCATCGCGGAGCACGCGGGGAGCGCGCTCCTGCAGAGCATGATCGAGCGCAACCACGTGCTGATCCTGAACTGGCTCTTCGACGTGGCCGGCCGCCGCACGCCGCTGCCGGCGGGTTTCCACAGCCAGCTCGTGGACGCTCTGATCTCCGGCGACGCCGGGCGCGCGGACGCGGCCATGCGCGCGCACGTGCGCTACGGCGTGGTCGAGGTGGCGAGCCAGCTCAGCGCGCTGACGCCGGAGGAATGGCGCGAGCGCCCGCGCGCCCGCCGCACGCCCGCCCGCGGTCCCCTCCGCTCCATCCGCGCCCCGAAGTAGTCTTCGCGCGATGCACGTCCTCCGCGTGCCCAGGGTCGCGCTCGCCATCACGATGGCGGCATTGGCAGCGGTCTCGCCGGCCGCGGCGGCGGTGCCGTCTCCGCGCCCTCCCAACGTCGTGATCATCCTGGCCGACGACATGGGCTGGGGCGACATCGGCGTGTTCGGCAACCCGACCATCCGCACGCCGCGCCTGGATCGCATGGCCGCCGAAGGGCAGAAGTGGACGAGCTTCTACGTCGGCGAGTCCGTCTGCACGCCCAGCCGGGCCGCCCTCCTCACCGGCCGCCTGGCCATCCGCTCGGGCCTCAACCCCGCCGACGACGAGCGGCGCGTCTTCTTCCCGGATTCCACGGGCGGGCTGCCCGCGTCGGAGATCACGATCGCCGAGATCCTCAAGGCCAAAGGGTACGCGACCACCGCCATCGGCAAGTGGCACCTCGGGCACCTGCCGCCGTTCCTGCCCATGGCCCACGGGTTCGACCACTACTTCGGGATTCCCTACTCGAACGACATGGACATGGTCTCGATACCCGGCGCTTCCTTCGGCGGCGAGGATCCGAAGAAGCGCGAGCGGATGATGAATCCGCGCCCCGAATACTGGAACGTGCCTCTCATGCGCGACGACCAGGTGGCGGAGCGGCCCGCCGACCAGTCCTCGATCACGCGGCGCTACACGGACGAGGCCGTGCGCTTCATCCGCGACAACGCGTCCCGGCCGTTCTTCCTCTACCTGGCGCACACGATGCCGCACATGCCGCTATTCGCCTCACCCGGGTTCGCGGGCAAGAGCCGCCGCGGCCGCTACGGCGACGTCATCGAAGAGCTGGACTGGAGCGTGGGCCAGGTCCTGGACACACTGCGGACGCTGGGCCTGGACGAGCAAACCCTGGTCGTCTTCTCCAGCGACAACGGGCCCTGGTCGCTCTTCAACGAGCAGGGGGGATCGGCCGGTCCGTTACGCGGGGCCAAGGGCGCGACCTACGAAGGCGGGATGCGCGTGCCCACGATCTTCCGCTGGCCGGGCCACGTCCTGCCGGCGGTGGTGGCGGACATGGGCGCGACCATGGACCTGCTGCCGACGGTGTGCGCGCTCGCGGGCGCGGCCCCGCCGCGCGACCGCGTCCTCGACGGCGTGGACCTGAGCGGGACGCTCCTCCGCGGCGAGCCCAGCCCGCGCCAGGACGTCTTCTATTACCGCGGGCCCACCCTCTACGCGCTGCGCCACGGGCCGTACAAGGCGCACTTCTTCACCAAGTCGGAATACGGCCCGGACCCGGAGGTCGCGCACGACCCGCCCCTCCTGTTCAACCTCGACGAGGACCCCGGCGAGAGCTACGACGTGGCCGCGCGGCATCCCGACGTCATTGCGGCCATCCGCCGGATGGTGGCCGCGCACACAGCCACCCTGACCCCGGTTCAGAACCAGCTCGTGAAGCGCGCCAATCCCTAGCGTTTCCACCACCTGCGACGCAGATCACGTCGAAGGGCGCGGCCACGAGACGTGGGGTCGTTCTCGCCTATAATCGCGCCCCGATCATGCCCGGTCGCGTCTGCCTGGACGTAGTGGCGGGCCCGATCCAGGGGAAACATTTCGAGTTCGACGGCCACGACACCTTCCTCTTCGGCCGTTCCCCGGACTGCCACGCCGAGCTGGCGGCGGACGACGCCACGGCGTCGCGCCACCATTTCCTGCTCGAGGTGAACCCCCCCGCGGCGCGCCTGCGCGATCTGGGCAGCCTCAACGGCACGTACGTGAACGGCCAGAAGCACGGGGGCCGCGAGAAGCACCTCAGCCCGGAGCAGGCGGCGGAGAGGCCGTTGCCGCAGGTGGACCTGCGGGACGGTGACCTCATCCGGGTCGGGGCCACCGTCATCAACGTGCACATCGACGGCGTCACCGCGCCCCCGCCCGTGGTCCGCGACCCGTCGCCGCTCGACCTCGCCATCGAGATCGAGGACTCCTCGAAGACGGGGCCCCAGAACACGGTCGCCGGCTTCGCCCTGGGGCCCCTGCTCGGGCGCGGGGGCATGGGCGTCGTTCACCTGGCCACGCGCCTCTCCGACGGGGCCACCTTCGCCTTGAAGCTCATGCGCCCCGAGGCCGCGGTGGACGCGCACGCGCGCGAGGTGTTCGACCGCGAGATCGCAGTGACGGGCAGCCTCCGCCATCCCCACATCGTGACGATGTACGCCCACGGCTCGCAGGGCGATACCTTCTACTTCGCGATGGACTATTGCGCGGGCGGCAGCCTCTCCGCGGCGCTCCTCGCCCGCCAGAAGCCGCTCGACCTGGACGTCGCCATGCGCATCGCACAGCAATCGCTCGACGGGCTCAGCTTCGCGCACGAGCAAGGCTTCATCCACCGCGACATCAAGCCCGAGAACATCCTCCTGACCGACGCCGAGATGTCGGTGGCCAAGCTCACGGACTTCGGCCTGGCCAAGAGCTTCCAGCAGGCCGGCCTCAGCGGCATGACCGCCACCGGCTTCGCCGCGGGCACGCTGCAGTTCATGCCGCGCGAGCAGCTCACGAACTTCCGGCTGCTCCGCCCCGCCAGCGACGTCTGGAGCATGGGCGCGACCGTCTATTACATGCTCACGCTGCGCTACGTGCGTGACTTCCAGGCGGCCAAGGACCCGCTGGCCGTCGTCCTCGGCGGCAACGTCGTTCCCATCCGCGACCGCAAGCCGCAGATCTCGGCCGCCCTGGCCGAGGTCGTCGACCGCGCCGTGGACGACGACCTCAACCGGCGCTATTCCTCCGCCCCCGAATTCCGCGACGCCCTGCGCAAGGCACTCTGATGGCCGAAGCTGCCGCCACCCTCCGCATCACCTGTCCGAGCTGCCAGAAGGCCGGCAACGCGCCCGCGCGCCTCCTCGGCAAGACCGTGCGCTGCTCGCAATGCGGGATGAGCTTCCTGGTGCAGGCGACGGCGCCGGTGGCGTCGGCGGCTCCGGCGACGGCGCCGGCTCCGGCTCCGGCTCCGGCTCCGACCGCTTCCCCGGCGGTGGTGCCGGCGGCGGTGCCAGCCGCTGCGCCGGCCGCGCCCACGGCGCCGCCAATCGCGCCCACCGCGCCGCCGCCTCCTCCGGCTCCCGCGCAGGCGGAGGTCGCGACCGTGGTGGCGGTGGTGGCGGCTCGGCCTGCGGTTCCAGTGGCTCCGGTTGAGGTGGCTCCGGTTCCGGTGAACCCTCCGGCCGCGCCTCCGCGCCCGGTCGCGCCCGCGCCCACCATGCTGGAGGCACCGCCGAAGGCGGCGGCCCCCGTTCCCGCGCCCACCGTGTTCGCGCCGTCCGTGCCT
>Ga0207691_10006044_pt1 | contig 11688 bp, 4 predicted proteins | sample KBSM13metaG_FD_184327 | JGI IMG/M metagenome (GOLD analysis project Ga0207691, IMG submission 184327) | Miscanthus rhizosphere microbial communities from Kellogg Biological Station, Michigan, USA - KBS M1-3 metaG (SPAdes) (version 2) | ecosystem: Host-associated > Plants > Roots > Rhizosphere >...
GGTGCCGCGAAACCGTGCTGCGCAAGTTCGTGAAGGTCGTCACAAAGGCCCTGCTTTTCATCCGTCGCGGGCGTGCGGTACGCCGCACGTGAGGACTCGGAATGACATGCAACCGGTGCCGCGCCGATACGGCTTGGATTGAAAAATTGCCCAAGCGGCGCCGGCGTCAGCCCCGGACCGACTTCGGGCTGATCCGGATGTTCCGGAACGCCACGATGCCGTGGTCGCCCTGGAGCAGCAGCGGGCCGGTCGGCTTCTCCTGGCTGCTGAGCTGGCCGCCAGTAGGGGCTTTCACTTCGACGTCCTTCTAGATCTCCTGGCCGTTCAGCTTCACGCTCAGGAACTTCGCATTCTGGGTCTTCTTCCCCGCGGCGTCGAAGCGCGGGGCCTGGAACGAGATGTCGAACGTCTGCCACTCGCCGGGGGGCTTCGAGGCGTTCTTGGTCGGCTTGGCGGCGCTGTAGATGGCGCCGACGTCGCCCTGGCGGAGGCGGTCGTCGGGTTTGCCGAAGCTGTCGAGCACCTGCACCTCGTACTCGCCCATCAGGTACACGCCGGAATTGCTGCCCTTGGGCACGACAAACTCGATGTGGAGATCGCAGTCGCCGAAGGCAACTTCGGTGTAGAGGTCCGAGCCGTGATCGATCGGCCCGCGGAGCAGGGCCGCTCCCTCGCCGCCGCCGGTTCCGGTGCCGACGAGCTTTTTGGGGTCGTTCGGATCGAGCTTGACGTCCGAGACGACCTTCCACGCGGCGGCGCCCTTGGGGTCGCGGACCTTCCAGCCGGTCAGGTCCTTGCCGTTGAAGACCGACGAGCCCCCGCCCGCCGAATCGGCCGGAGCGGCGGCGAACGATAACACGATAAGGCCGGGCAGGGCCACGGCGAACGCGATGCGATGGAGCGAGAGCGGGCTGGCGTTTGGCATAACCGCGAACTCTACCCGCGCCCGGTAAGGGCCGAAAGCGTGCGCGAAAGTCGGACGCGCCGCGAACAGAGCTCGCCGCCCGCCGTTGGACTTTTCGGACAGCAAAAGCTCGCCTCTTCCTTTCCTTTCTTTTCCCCATATCGCGCCCTTGCGGCGGCGCGCCGCGCTCGCTAGACTTCCGCCCATTCTGTTGTGAATATTTAATGCAGTGACGTGAGCAGACGTCCGCGTTCCGTCGTCGCCGGTTGCCCGCTGTCCCCACCATGGGAGCGTTCGGGCGGGTGTACTTTTGCCGGTGTTCTTTTGTGCGTGCCGGCCTGCGGATCCTGCCTCACAACGGTCGCGCGAGTCGGTGGTATCCATCCTCCGACGGCACTCACGGAAAGTTCGCGTGTCCTAAATCGGGCTGTTCATCACCGCGGGCAGACTTCGGTGAGTTTGCCGGTGCGCGATCGCCGACGGCGGCATCTTGTGAAGCATCACCAGGCACGTTCGGGCCAAGGATGGCCCCGGTGACGTGCCGAGCACCGCGGCGGCCTCTTTAGCCGGCGGCGCTGGACAACAAGGGCGGGGACACGGCCGAAAAGAAACCGGCCGACGCCCGGGATTGCACGGAAGGGTTGGCTTAAAGCCATGGCGAAGTTTCGGTTGCAGCGGCTCAAGGGTGGCAGGAAGCACGTCCTGGTCACCGATTCGGCCGCCGACTACCTGCGCTGTCTCATCGACGAGATGGCCGGCGATTTCAACGTCTTGTGCCACGTGACCGTGACCGAGGGGACGCTCGGCACCCGCGCCGGCACGGCCCCCGACGGCCACTGGATGCGCGTCGAGATCGAGGCGGCGGCCGAGGCGCCGCTGCTCGACCGGGCGAGCGAATTCCGCTTCGGCGAGTTCGCCGACGAGCTCAATCACGTCTTCGTCAAGTTCTACGACCGCGACGCCGACGCCGTCGCCAGCCTCGACGGGTCCACGTTCCGCAACTGGACCGTGCGGCACCGGCGCGACTGCCCGTGGATCTGACCTGACTTCACTTCCCCGCTCCAGGCAGCGACTGATTCTGCCCGCTAAAGCGGGCAGACCGGCGGTTGCGGCATTGCGCCACCATTCTCCCTTCAATTGACTTAAGAGGTGGATTCAAAATGTGGCACGGGCGCCTCGCCCGTGCATTCTTGCTCGGAAGAGCATGGGCGGGGCGCCCATGCCACGAGCTCTGAAACCGCTTCTAAGCCAAGGACCATTGCCTGACCTCGCGGAGCGTGCCGGCGCATCCGGCAGGCTTTGCCCCCGCCCACTCGGGGCTTCGGTACCCCTTCCCTTTCGGACACGCGGTAGGCGCTTGATAGGCTTGCAGTTCGGTTAAGATGGCGCGAACCACGGGAAATCCGGGGGCGTAGCTCTTGTCGGGATTCTGCGGCGACGGATCTGGGTGATTTGGCAGTGGCTTCGGCGGCTCCTGGGGACCACGGGAGTGGCCGACTATTGCACCCAAAAAAGGGGTTTTTTGCTCCGTTGCCGCGGCCCGTTCCGGTATCGTGTAGTTTGTAAGACGAGGCGGAGGGCCTGGGTTTCACCCCGGCTAAGCCAGCGACGTTTGGTGAAAGTTGAAGGCCGGCCTTGACCGGCAGGGGCGACGTCGCGCGGCAGCTCACGCAACCTGGATGCATTTTCACCTTTGAAGGAGCCCCGCGATGAAGCGTTTTCGGGCGCCCAGCCGTTCGGTCCACGGTCGCAGGTCCCGGCAGACGAGTCTTGAAGCAGCGCGGCGCAACGCCGCCCGGTGCTCGGGGGAGACTCCCGTTCAGCCCCTGGAGGCCCGCTGGCTCCTGGCCGCGGACGTCGTCATCAGCGAGCTGATGCACCACGCCCCCTCGGGCGACCCCGGCGAGGAATTCGTCGAGCTGTACAACCGCGGCGACGCCCCCGCCTTCGTCGGCGGCTGGCAATTCGACCAGGGCGTCGCCTTCACCCTCCCCGCAGCCACCATCGATCCCGGCCAGTATTTCGTCGTCGCCGCGGACCTGAACAAGTTCCGCGCCAAGTACCCCGCCGTTAGTGACGTCGTCGGCAACTGGACCGGGCAGCTCTCCAACGGCGGCGAGGACGTGCGCCTGGTGGACAACACCGGCGCGACGGTGGACAAGGTCAGCTACGCCGACTCCGGCGACTACGCGGTCCGCCGCCGCGGCCCGCTCGACCACGGCCACCAGGGTTGGGTGTGGGACCAGCCGGCGGACGGGCAGGGCCCGTCGCTGGAACTGATCAACCCCGCGCTGAGCAACGACCACGGCGCCAACTGGTCGTCGAGCCTGGTCACCGGCGGCACGCCGGGCGCGCCCAACTCCGTCGCCGACACCAACATCGCGCCGATGATCCTCGACCTGGCGCAGACGCCGGTCATCCCCCACTCCACCGACCCGGTGACGGTGACGCTGCGCGTGCTCGACGAAGCGGGCGCGCCGTCCAACGTCGGGCTTCACTACCGGCTCGATTCGGTCTCGCCCGGCGCGTTCACCACCGTGACCATGCACGACGACGGCGTCAATGGCGACGCCGTCGCGGGCGACAACGTCTTCGCCGGCACGATTCCCGCCCTGCCCGACCGCACGATCGTCGAGTTCTACGCCTCGGCCACCGACGTCTCCGGCCAGACCCGCACCTGGCCCGGCCCGACCGACGCCTCGGGCACGCAGGGCGCCAACCTGCTCTACCAGGTGGACAACTCCGTCTACACCGGCCCCCAGCCGATCTACCGGCTGGTGATGACCGACCGAGAGCGCGCCGAGCTGGCGGACATCGGCAACGGCGGACCGAACAACGACCAGGAGTCCAACGCGCAGATGAACGCGACGTTCGTCTCCGTCGACGGCACCGGCACCGAGATTCGCTACGAAGTGGGTGTGCGCAACCGCGGCCACGGCAGCCGCCTGGGCCCGCCGAACAACTACCGCGTGAACATGCCGTCGGACCACCCGCTGCACGGCGCCAGCGCGATCAACTTCAACGTCGCCACGGTGCAGTCGCAGCTCCTGGGCAGCGCGATCTACCGCCTGGCGGGGATCGAGGCGCCCGACGCCACCCTCTCGCAGGTGCGCGTCAACGGCGCCACGCTGGTGAGCAACTACGTCCGCGTCGAAGAAGCCGACGGCGACTTCACCGCCGAGCACTTCCCCGGCGACGGCAACGGCAGCTATTACTCCGCGTTCCGCACCGACCCCGGCGTGCCTTACGAAGAAGCCGACCTGCGCTACGAGGGCACCGACCCCGCCGCGTATCAGGACACTTACTTCAAGCAGACCAACAAGGACGTCAACGACTGGTCGGACCTGATCCACCTCACCGACGTCTTGAACAACACCCCCGACGCCAACTTCGCCACGGAAGTCGCCAAGGTCATCGACGTGCAGCAGTGGCTGCGCTACCTGGCGCTGGACGAGCTGATGCAGAACCGCGAGACGGGCATCGTCCGCGGCATCGGCGACGACTACGGCTTTTACCGCGGGGTGACCGACCCGCGCTTCAAGCTCGTCCCGCACGACCTCGACACCCTCTTCAACCAGGGCAACAACACCGGCAACGTCAACGACAGCATCTTCAGCAACGTCGACGGGTTGCCTGGCAGCGGCGGCGACGGCGTCGACGGGTTGCGCCGGCTGCTGTCGAACAAGGACATCGTCCCCCAGTACTACCAGGCCTTTGTCGACCTGATCCGCGACGTCTACAACCCTGCGGTCCTCAACCCGCTCATCGACCGCCTGCTCGGCCCCTCGATCCCCGCGGCCAACATCGCGGCGATCAAGCAGCACATCGTCAACCGCGCGCAGGGCGTGCTGGCGCAGATCCCCCGCTCGTTCACCGCCAACAGCGCGCTGCCGGTCTCCGGCGGCTACCGCCGCACCACTTCGCCCACCGCGGTCCTCAACGGCACCGCCGACTCGGTGACGACGCACTCGGTCCTGGTCAACGGCCAGCCCGCCAACTGGTCGCCGCGCCAGGGCACCTGGGCGCTGGGAGCGGGCACCGGATCGACCAGCACGCTGGTGCCGACCGCCTCGACTTGGAAATACCTCGTCACGGCCGGCGACCCGGGCACCGCGTGGCGGCAGACCACGTTCAGCGACACGACCTGGCCTTCGGCCACGGGCCGGCTCGGCTGGGGCGACGGGCAGGCCGGCGCGGTGCCGCAGGCGCCGGTCCGCACGACGACCTACTTCCGCAAGACGTTCACCGTCTCCAACCCCGCGGCGTACTCCGCCCTGACGCTGCGCCTGATGCGCGACGACGGCGCGGTCGTCTACCTCAACGGCGAGCAGGTCGCGATCAGCAACATCGCCGACGGCGCCAACTACCTCACCCGGCCGGACGGGGTGGTCAGCGGCACCGAGGAGACCCAGTACTTCACCTTCTCGATCGACCCGACCAAGCTGCGCGCCGGCGACAACGTGCTGGCGGTGGAAGTGCACGACGCGGTCAACAGCAGCGACCTCACGCTCGACGTGGGCCTCGACGCCACCACCGCCGCTTCCGGCGGGGGCAGCGGCAGCGGCGTCGCGCTCAACCCGGGAATCAACCGGCTCGTGGTGCAGGCGTTCGACGGCCCCAACGGCACCGGAGACGAGCTCAATCGCACCTTCGTCGACGTCTGGTACGACGCCCCCACCGGCCCGACCGCGCCCGCGGCCCCGGTGGACGCGGTGAGCCTGCTGGCCCCGAACTCCTACCGCCCCGGCACCCCGGTCCTCGTGCAGGCCAGCGCGTTGTTTAGCGGCGTCGAGCAGCGCGAGCTGTGGGACGCCACGGTCACGCTCACCACCAACCGCGCCGACGTCACCCTCAGCACCAACCAGGTCACCCTCCGCAACGGCCTGGGCAGCGCGCTGGTGACCCTCGGCGGCGCCGGCGTGACCGCGGGCGCCCCGATCGTCCTCACCGCCACCTACGGCAGCCGCTCGGTCAGCAAGACGCTGACCAGCGTCGCCGCCACTCCGGTGACCAACGCCTCCGGCACGCTCGCCGCCAACACCACGTGGTCCGGCGTGGTCCACGTGACCGGCGACGTGATCGTCCCCGCCGGCGTCACGCTCACGATCAATCCCGGCACGCTGGTCCTGATCGACGGCGTCGCCTCGGGCGACCAGGGCAAGGACATCCAGGTCAACGGCACCATCCGCTCCCTCGGCACCGCCGCCGCACCCGTGGTCATCACCGCGTTCAATCCCGCCCTGCCGTGGGGCGAATTGCGCCACGATGCGGCGCAGCCCTCGCTCTACCAGTACACGCTGATTTCCCGCGCCGGCAACTCTCCCGGGGGCGGCCACACGGGCAAGGGTCCGGTGGCGCGGGTGACGAACTCGAAAATCACGTTCGACCACGTGGCGATCACCGACAACGTCGGCAAGATCGCCCAGACGTCGGGGTCGGACCTGACGTTCCAGCACTCCGAGCTTTCGCGCTCCGTCGCCGGCGCCGAGATCGACGGCACCGCCCTGCTCCAGGAGTGGACGTGGACCGAGGACATGCGTGGCGTCGACGACAACGACGGCATCTACCTCCACACCCAGGGCGCCGGACAGAGCATCATCGTCCGCCACAGCGTCTTCGCCGGCGTCGACGACGACGGCATGGACACGCTGGGGTCCGACGTGCTGATCGACGACGTCATCATCCGCGACGCCAAGGACAAGGGCCTCAGCACGCTCGCCGGGGTCGTGACGCTCCGGAACAGCCTCCTGGCCAACAACACGCTGCTCCCGGAAGACGGCACCGCCGCCACGATCTCCGCCAAGGCCGGCGTCGGGTTCGTCACGGCGACGGTGAACCTCGACCACGTGACCGTCTACGCGCCGGTCGTCGCGGTCGAGGCGCGCGACAAGTACGGCGTGCCCGACGTGCACATTTACATCAACGTCACCAACTCGATCCTGGTCGGCACCGACGCCGTCCGCACCGACTACCCGACGCACGACGACATCCTCGTCAACTACACGACGCTGACCGAGTCGTACCCCGGCACCGGCAACATCAACGCCGACCCGATGTTCACCGACCCCGCGGGCCACAACTTCCACCTGCGGCCCGGCTCGCCGGCGCTCAACTCCGGCGACCCCGCGTCGGCGCCCGACCCCGACGGCTCCCGCGCCGACATGGGCTACTGGCGCACCGGCCCGGTCGACGCCGGCCCCTCGTCCACCACCCTGCCCGCCGGGCCAATTCGCGCCGGCACCACCGTGCTGTCGCCGCAGGCCGGCGTTTACCACGTCACCGGCGCAGTCGTCGTGCCCACCGGCTCGACGCTCCAGATCCTCCCCGGCACGTCGCTGTTCTTCGACCCGGGCGCGAGCATCACTGTCCAGGACGGCGGGCGCCTGTTGGCCGAGGGCACGCAGTACAACCAGATCCGCTTCACCCTCTCCCCCGGCGCCCTCGGCACGTGGGACGGCATCCAATTTCTAAACTCGATGTCCGACAACCGGATCACCTGGTCGGTGATCGAGTTCGGCGGCAACGCCACCACCAACGCGGGCATGGTCGGCCTGACCAATTCCAACCTGCTGCTCGACCACGACTACCTCGACCACACCGACCACCGCCGCATCCGCTTCGAGAACTCCTCACTGATCGTCCGCAACAGCGAGTTCACCGACCTCTTCCCGGGCAACGCGGCGCCGACGACCAACAACCTCAGCGAACACATCTGGGGCAACGGCATCGCGCCCGGCGGGCAGGTGCTGATCGACAACAACGTCTTCGGCATCATCAAGGGCCACAACGACGCCATCGACGTCGGCGTGGCCCAGCGGCCGGGCCCAATCTTCCAGATCACCAACAACCTGTTCAAAGGCGGCGGCGACGACGCGCTGGACCTGGAGGGCGACGCCCACATCGAGGGCAACACCTTCCTCCACTTCCACAAGGACCAGTACAACCTCGACACCGGCAACTCCAACGCCATGAGCCTCGGCGGCGGGCGCGACTATGTCGTGGTCCGCAACGTCTACCAGGACGTGGATCACGTCGCGCTCGTGAAAGACGGCGCGTTCATGACCTTCGTGAACAACACCGCCGAGAACGACCAGCAGCCCGCGATCTATTTCGAGCTGGCCGGCGACACGATCACGCCCGGCCGCGGCGCGGTCGTGGACGGCAGCATCTTCCAGAACGTGCCGACGCTCTTCGGCAACATTCCCGCCGGCACCACCGTCACGCTCGACCGCTCAGTCGTCCCCGCGGCCGATGTGTCGCGCGGCACGGGCAACACCTCCGAAGACCCGCGCCTCACCAGCCCCGCCACCGGCGACTTCACGCTCCGCCCGGGCTCGCCCGCGCACGCCGCGGGCCCCAACGGGCTGGACATGGGCGCGATGGTCCCCGGCGGCGTCAGCCTGACGGGGCTGCCCGCCGGCACGACCGGCCGCAACTCGCTCGCACTGACCGTCGGCGGCCCCGGCATCGTCGCCTACAGGTATCGCCTCGACGGCGGCGCCTTAAGCGCCGAGGCGCCCGTCGGAACGCCGCTGACGCTGAACGGCATTTCCAACGGCACCCACACGATCAACGTCATCGGCAAGAATTCCGCCGGCGTCTGGCACGACATCGACGCCTCGACGAGCCACACCTGGACGGTGAACACGTCGATCCCGACGGTGCGCCTCAGCGAAGTGCTGGCGGTCAACACCGCCGCCGTCGAGCACGGCGGGTTCCCCGACCTGATCGAGCTGTACAACGAGGGAAGCAACCCGGTCGATCTGTCGGGCATGAGCATCAGCGACGACCCGACGAGCCCGCGCAAGTTCGTCTTCGCCCCCGGCACCGTCATCCAGCCGGGCCAGTACCTCACGCTCTACGGCGACAGCCGCGTCGTGGCCGGCGAGGTCCACGTGAAGTTCTCGCTCAAGGCCGGCGGCGAGGGCGTGTACCTCTACAACACCCCCGGCGCCGGCGGCCGCCTGATCGACTCGGTCGTCTTCGGCCAGCAGGCCAGCGACTTCTCCATCGGCCGGCTCGGCGACGGCCTTGGCGCCCCATGGGTGCTTACCAGGCCCACCTTCGGCGCCGCCAACGCGGCGCAGCGCACCGGCGACCCGCGCAACATCAAGATCAACGAGTGGCTCGCCGACGGCACCTCGCCGCTCAGCAACGACTTCATCGAGCTGTACAACCCCGACTCGCTGCCGGTCCCGATCGGCGGCCTGTCGCTCACCGACCACATCGGCGGCAAGCCGGACCGCTCGCCGATCGCGCCGCTCAGCTTCGTCGGGGCCGGCTCCAACGCGTTCGTCACCTTCCTTGCCGACGGCGACGGCGGCGACGGCGCCGACCACACCACCTTCAAGCTGAACGCCGACGGCGGGCAGATCGGGCTGATCGACCTGGCCAAGCCCCAGTACCACGGGTTCGTCGACACGCTCGTCTACGGCCCGCAGAGCACCAACGTCTCGCAGGGCCGCAGCCCCGACGGCGGCCCGCTCTACGGCCTGTTCAACCCGCCGACGCCCAACGCGCCCAACATCAACGTCGCCCCCAGCTCGCTTCCGCTCCGGGTCACCGAGATCATGTACCACCCGGCCGACGCGGCGCCGCGCAGCGAATACGTTGACAAGGATTTCGAATACGTCGAGCTGCAGAACACCGGTAGCGCGCCGATCTCGCTCAGCGGCGTGAAGTTCACGCAGGGCATCAACTTCAACTTCCCCGACATGGTCCTCCAGCCGGGCCAGTACGTCCTGGTGGTGGAAAACCTCGCGGCGTTCCAGGCGCGCTACGGCGCCGGACGGCCCGTGCTCGGGCAGTTCAACGGCGACCTGGACGACTCCGGCGAGCGCCTGCGGCTGGAAGAGGGCAACGGCTCGACCATCCTCGACTTCGCCTACGCCGACGACCTCGCGCTCACCGACGGCCTTGGCTACTCGCTGGTCATCAACGACCCGCAGGCGCCGGCGAGCGCGTGGGGCCTGAAGCAGAACTGGCACGCCAGCATGAACCCCGGCGGCTCGCCGGGCACCGCCGAGCCGGCGACGGCTTCGCCCGCCGTGCTCTCGCACCACCTGTTCTACAACAACAGCGTCTTCGACGGGTCCGCCGCCGCGACCGCCGACGACGACCGCGCGCTCGCCTCCGACAAGAAGGCCCTGCTCCCGGGCGCCACCGCGACGTTTGCCAACTACAGCGGCTACTCCAAGGGCATTAACGGCATCTTCATCGACGTGCTGCACTTCGCCGGCACCCCGACGGCCGCCGACTTCACCTTCAAGACGGGCAACACGGCCAACCCCTTTACCTGGCTCAACGCCCCGGCGCCCACGGCCGTGACGATCCGCCGCGGGGCGGGCGACGGCGGCAGCGACCGCATCACCCTCACCTTCGCCGACGGCGCCATCAAGAACGGCTGGCTCCAGGTCACGGTCAAGCCCGGCGGCAACACCGGCCTGGCGGCGCCCGACGTGTTCTACTTCGGCAACCTCGTAGGCGAGACCGGCGACAGCCCCACACTGGCGCGGGTAACGGCGGTCGACGTGGCGAACGTGCGGCGCAACATGAACGCCCGCGCCGCCGGCGTCACCAGCCGCTACGACCTCAACCACGACGGCAAGGTGAACGCGACCGACTTGGGCATCGTCCGCAGCGCCATGCTCCACGACTCCCTTCGCCTGCTCACCACCCCCGGCGGCGGCGGCGTGGCGGCGGTCGCGCCGGCGGGAGCCGGGACCTTCAGCAACGCCCTCATCACCGCCGCCCCGGAAACCTCCCCAGGCGCCCCCGCGTCCACGACACCGGTATGGCAGGAATCCCAGGCGGACCTGCTCGCGTAGCACGAGGCATAAACGACTGCCCGCAACTTTTCTCCCTCTCCTCCGGGTAGCGAGTGTCCGTCCGCCGCTGGACACGCCGAACAATGCGGTGCGGACATTGTGTAGTTGCACCCCTTGAGTCGTACCGGCCCCGGGGACCCTCATTGCCGCCGCGTTCGGCCGCACCGCGGCGCTCGCCAGCGACAGTTCCATGCACTCCATCCATTCTTTCCATCCTTGTGATTCATCGCGAGCGGGGTTCCGGAGGGGGCTGTGACGACGGAAACGAGAATCGCATCCATGCCAAGTGCTTTGACGCCAAGTCGTTGCCGCCGCCCCGCGCGGCCGATCGTGCCCGAGCGATTGGAATCGAGGATCCAACTCAGCCTCGCGCCGGCCGCGCCGCAGGTGCGGTTTGACCCGGCGGACGTTCACCTTTCCCAAATTGACGTGTCGATGGACGCCGACGGCGATTTCGTGGCGGCGTGGGAGACGGACGTGCTGGGGGACGGACCGGGCGCCACGAACTTCATGTGGCCGGAGGTGCAGCGGTATGACCGGGCGGGCAACGCCATCGGCGCCGTGATCCGCCCCGACGACCTGGCCCTGCGCCCGGGGGACGCGAGCGGGCAAGTGACGGGGGGGCACTTGGGTTTTCTCCCGTCGGTCGCGACGGACGACGCCGGTAATTTTGTGATCGCCTGGATGGCCAGCAACGGCGACACGGAGAATACGGCGATTCACGTCCTGGCCCGCCGGTACGGCGTCGACGGGCGGCCCCGGGGGCCGATCTTTCAGGTCGACCCGCCCACCAGTCACATCCTCGGCGGAGCCGACGCCGTTGACGTCGCGGTGAACGCCCGGGGCGACTGCGTCATCACCTGGCTCGACCAGCCGAACGGGCTCTTCGCCCAGCGCTACGACGCCGCGGGTCAGGCCGTGGGATCGGCGGTCCGGGTCGACGGGCCGGGCGGGACT
>Ga0207691_10006047_pt1 | contig 11686 bp, 9 predicted proteins | sample KBSM13metaG_FD_184327 | JGI IMG/M metagenome (GOLD analysis project Ga0207691, IMG submission 184327) | Miscanthus rhizosphere microbial communities from Kellogg Biological Station, Michigan, USA - KBS M1-3 metaG (SPAdes) (version 2) | ecosystem: Host-associated > Plants > Roots > Rhizosphere >...
TCGCGCTCTACTACGTCGCCGTGGCGGAAGGCGCGTTGCGTGGCTCCGGCGGGCGCCCCAACATGATGGTGCGCTATCCCGACGGCGTGAAGGGCGAGTTCTTCTACCAGAAGCGCGCGCCGGAATCGCGGCCGGCGTGGGTCGATGTGGTGGAGATCCGCTTTCCGTCCGGCCGCGGCGCCGAGGAGATTGTGCCGCGCGCGGCGGCCGATCTCGCATGGATGGCGAACCTGGGCTGCCTCGAGCTCCATCCGCACCCCGTGCGCGCCGATGACCTCGACCATCCCGACGAGCTGCGCGTGGACCTGGATCCCGTGCCCGGCGTCACGTGGAAGCAGGTCCAGCAGGTGGCTCGCGTCGTGCGCGAGACGCTCGACGAGCTCGGCATGACCGGATGGCCGAAGACCTCGGGCAAGCGCGGGCTGCACGTGAACGTGCGCATCAAGCCCCAGTGGACCTTCGACGAAGTGCGCCGCGCCGCGCTGGCGCTGGCGCGCGAAGTGGAGCGGCGAGCGCCGAAGCTCGCGACCAGTGCCTGGTGGAAGGAAGAGCGCCACGGCGTCTTCATCGACTACAACCAGAATGCCAAGGACCGCACGGTGGCCGGCGCCTACTCGGTGCGCCCCACGCCCAACGCGCAGGTGTCCGCGCCGCTTGCCTGGGAGGAAGTCGATGCCTGCGAGCCCGCGGACTTCACGCTGGAAACGATGGTGAAGCGCTATCGCAAGCTGGGCGACGTGCACGCCGCCATCGACCGGAAGGCCTGCGCGCTCACGAAGCTGCTCGAGCTCTCGGCGAAGCAGGAAAAGGAGGGTCTCGGCGACGCGCCGTGGCCGCCGCAATACAAGAAAGGGAAGGGCGAGCCGCCGCGCGTGCAGCCGTCGCGCCGCCGCGTCGCCAAGCCTCTCATCGAGATCGGGCGTGGGCAGCGGGAGGAAGACGTGAAGGCGGGCCTGGAGCGCTGGAAGAAGCGCCATGGGAAGGCCTCGAAGCTTCTCCATCCGGAGGACGTTCTCTTCGACGCCATGCGCGGCAAGTACAAGACGTGGTGGCGCATCCGCGTGAACCTCGAGCACGTGCCCGAGAATCTGCGCCCGAAGCAGGAAGCGCTCGACCCCGACGACGAGCCGCGGACCTGACTAGTCGATGAGCCGGCGCCGCAATTGCCTGCGGCGCGCGCGGAAGTTGAGGCTCTCCACGATCACGGAGAAGGCGAGCGCGCTGTAGACGTAGCCCTTCGGGATATGGAAATGCAGGCCGTCGGCGATGAGCACCATGCCGATGAGGAGCAGGAAAGACAGCGCCAGCATCTTCACGCTCGGGTGGCGCGAGACGAACTCCGCCAGCGGGTTCGCCGCCGTGATCATGAGCGCCATGGCGATGAGGACCGCGGTCACCATCACCCACAGCTGATCGGCCATGCCCACCGCGGTGATGACCGAATCCAGCGAGAAGATGATGTCCACCACGGCGATCTGGGCCACGATCCTGCCGACGGTGGCGGCCGCGCGCGCCTGGGGCGAATCGCTTCCCGGCCCTTCGCCTTCCATCTCGGCGTGGATTTCCTGCGTCGCCTTGTAGAGGAGGAAGAGGCCGCCCAGCAGCAGGATGATGTCGCGCCACGAAAGTCCGAAGCCCGCGACCTCGAAGATGGGCCGCGTGAGCGTCACGATCCATGCGATGGTGGCGAGCAGCATGAGGCGCGTGACGAGCGCCATCGCGAGGCCGAGCTTGCGCGCGAACGATCGCTTCTCCGGCGGCAGGCGATCCGTGAGGATCGCGATGAACACGAGGTTGTCGACGCCCAGGACGATCTCCAGCCCTGCGAGCGTCAGCAGCGAGACCCACGTCGCGGGGTCGCTGAACCCCTCCAGTGCGAACAGCTCCATCCCACCCCGAAAAAACGGTGCCAGGAAGACTTTTTACGCGAAATTCAACCTGGCACCGTTTATTTTTGCGATGGCCGGAAGACCTTGTCGAGCTCGAAGGGCTTCGTGACCTCGAGCTGGTCGTAGGTGCATTCCTCCGGCGGCTTGTCGGGCCGCCAGCGCAGGAAGATGGCCGCGTGCCGGAAGCGGTCGCCCTGCAGGTGGTCGTACTTCACCTCGCAGACGCGCTCGATGCGGATCGGCTCCCACGAGAGGTCCTTGCCTGCGCTCCAGCGGCTTTGCGCCCCCGGCATGCGCGAAGACTCGGCGGCGGCACCCGCCCAATCGCGCCACGGATGATCCGTCATGGCGTTCTTTTGCAGCGGTCCCAGCTCGGCAGCCAGCTTCTTGCGCATCTCCATCGTGAACGAGGAGGTGACGCCCACGTGCTGCAGCACGCCCGCGTCGTCGTACAGGCCGAGAAGCAGCGAGCCCACGATGCCCTTGCCGGCCTTGTGCCAGCGAAATCCGGCGACGACGCACTCCGCCGTGCGCGCGTGCTTGATCTTCACCATCACGCGCTTGCCCGGCTGGTAGGTGAGCCGCGCGCCTTTCGCGATCACGCCATCCAGGCCCGCGCCCTCGAAATGCTCGAGCCATTCCAGCGCGACCTTCCGGTCCCGCGTCATCGGCGTGAGGAAGAGCGGCGACTTCGCCTTCGCGAGAAGTTTTTCGAGCGCGGCGCGGCGCTCTTCCTGCGGCTTCTCCATCACGCTCTTGCCGTCGGCGGCAAGGAGATCGAACGCGACGAAGGAGGAGGGCGTTTCCTTCGCGAGCTTCGCCACGCGCGATGCCGCCGGATGCAGGCGCATCTGCAGCGCGTCGAAGTCGAGGCCCGAGGGCCCCGCGATCACGATCTCGCCATCGACGATGCAGTTGTCCGGGAGGCGCTCGATGAGCGCATCGTGCAGCTCGGGGAAATAGCGGTCCAGCGGACGCGAGTCGCGGCTCTGGATGTACACGTCGCCCTTCGAGCGGAAGACGATGGCGCGAAATCCATCCCACTTGGGCTCGTAGAGAACGTCGCCTTCGGGCGGGATCGTTTTCGCGACCTTGGCCAGCATCGGCTCGATGGGGGGCTCCGGTATCCTTGCGGGCATGCTCTTCATCAACAACGATGACGTGGCGAAAGTGCTCACGATGGATACGACCATCGCGGCGCTGGAGGATTCATACCGGGGGCTGGCCACGCGAGACACCGTCTGCCGGCCGCGCATCGACATCCGCATTCCCACGAGCCAGCCCGGCAAGACCTACGTGTGGGGCTCGATGGAAGGCGGATCCACCGACGGCTATTTCGCGGTGCGCATGAAATCGGACATCTCCGAGCGGCGCGAATACAACGGCGCGACCACGCTCGAGAAGTACTGCCGCCAGCCGGGGCTTTTCTGCGGCCTCGTCTTCCTCACGTCCATCGAGACCGGCGAGCCGCTCGCCATCATCAACGACGGCGTGCTGCAGCACATGCGCGTGGGCGCCGACGGCGCCATCGGCGTGAAGTACCTCGCCAATGAAAATGCCGAGGTCCTCGGCATGCTGGGCTCGGGCGGAATGGCGCGCTCTCACATCGAGTCCTTCCTGTGCGTGCGCCGGATCCGCAAGGTCCAGGTCTTCAGCCCGACGCGCGCCAATCGCGAGGCCTTCGCCGCCGAGATGCGCGCGCGGCACGGGCTCGAAGTCGTGGTGTGCGACGCGCCCGAGCAGGTCTACCGCGGCGCGCACATCACGGCCGCATGCACCGACTCCGCGGTCCCGGTCCTGGACGGCGCGTGCCTCGAGCGCGGCACGCACATGGTGAACATCGGCGGCGGCGGCTTGCCCGACGCGGAAAGCCTCGCGCGCGTGGACGTCTACCTTCGATTCGGCGACGCGCCCGCGCCCACCAGCCGGCCCGACCTCAAGTTCGACGACGAGCACCTCACCTGGAGCGCGGGACCCGAAGCGAAGAAGGGCAAGCGCGGGCACGGCATCGCGCTGCCCGACAAGCTGGTCTACCTCGAGGACCTCGTCACCGGCCGCAAGAAGGGCCGCACGTCAGCCGACCAGATCACCTGGTCGGAGCGCGGCAACCTGCAGGGCGCGCAGTTCTACGCCGTGGCGGGGAAGATCTATGAAGCGGCCAAGGCGAAAGGCCTTGGCCGCGAGATACCCACCGAGTGGTTCCTTCAGGACATCCGCGACTAACGCGCTGCCTTGCGAGGGGCAACGGCAGTTTTCTTTGGCGGCATGTGCAGCGTCGATTCCGAAGCCTCGGCAGCCTGTAGCTCCGCCTTGCGCGCCTCCATCTCCTCGCCCAGCTCGTCCAGCGCTTCCTTCTCCGAAGAGACCGACGGGAAGATTTCTTCCTCTTCTTCCTTCACGTGGTGCTTGATGTATTCGGAAAGCACCTTCACCTTGGCGTCGTAGACGTCGTCCACCTCGGTGGCGCCCTGGATCTGGGCGATCAGGTCCTTGGCGCCGTCGTGCTCGACCTGCGCTTCTTCGACCAGGTCCATGTCGTCATCGTCGAGCGTCTCGCGAAGCCAGGGGTAGAAGATCTCCTCCTCGACGGTCGCGTGCACCGTGAGCTCCATGCAGATGTTCTCGGCGATGTCGCGGCGCGAATCGTCGTCGGCTTGCTTCGCTTTCTCGTAGTCCTTGAAGAGCGCTTCCACCTTCCGGTGGTCCGCGCTCAGCGCTTCGAGGGCCAGCGGTTGCTTCTTGTCGGGTTTCGTCTTCTGCATGATCATTTTCCTTTGGGTGACGTGCTTCGGCACCCCCAGGCCCGGCAAGTTGCCGTCGCCCTGCCAAGTGGCCGCGGCGCTCGCCGATCGCCCCGGCGGCTTGTAGCGGATAGCGCTATCCTCCGAGGGTGGAATCCCGTCCCGACCGCCCCCCGATTCGCATCCTGATCGTCGATGACCACGACATCCTGAGGTACGGGGTGCGCGCGCTGCTGCGAAAGCACGCCGACATCGAAGTGGTGGGAGAAGCGGATTCGGTGGCGGACGCGATCCGGAAGGCGGAAACCCTGCTGCCGGAGGTCGTGCTGATGGACGCCCGCCTGCCGGATGGAAGCGGCATCGACGCCTGCCGGGAGATCCTGTCGGCGCTTCCGAAGACCCGCGTGCTCTTCTTTAGTGCGTATTCGGACAAGCAGACGGTCCTCATGACCATGGTGGCGGGCGCGCATGGGCATGTCTCGAAGGACCTGGAGCTCACGACGCTGGTCGGGGCGATCCGCCGCGTGGCGGCCGGCGAAACGGTGATCGAGGAGAGCCTGCGGGCCGAGGTCCTCGTCCTTCTTTCCAGCAGCTCCACCCGCGCCAAGCTGCAGTCGGCGCTGTCGCCCCAGGAAGAACGCGTGATGACGCTGGTGGTGGAGGGCAGGACCAACAAGGACATCGCCGCGGCCCTCGCGCTCAGCGACAAGACGGTGAAGAACTACCTGTACAACGCGTTCCAGAAGCTGGGCATCGAGCGGCGCACGCAGGCGGCCGCGGTGTTCGACATCGCCCGCCTGGAGAAGGCCCAGGCACGCGCCAGGGACGAGGGTCCGCAGTAGGGCCATTCGGCTCTGTTGACGGCTCCTTGCTCCTCATAGAATCTCTCCCGTGAAGAAGGCCGCTGTTCGAGGGCCGAGGGAGGGAAAATGGAACGATTCGAGCGTTGGCGCGAAGTGATGCAGGCGGCACAGGACGAGGCGGGTGTGGCGCAAGCCGTGCGGGAGTACGTCGCCGCCATCCCCGCCCCGGTCGTTTCCCTGCTGCCTCCCGAATGCCAGAAGGCCCTCGCCGAGTACGATGTCCAGCGCGCAGCGATCACGCTCATGCATTGCGAGCTAGGGTATAGCGGTGATGCCACGGTCGCGGAGCTGCTCCACGGGATCGCGCAGACCTACGCTGCGGCCTCCCAGCGGATTGCCCGGCTCGCCAAGGAGCGTTGAGGCTTACGCGGGCGCTTCCCGGGAGCGGAACGTGCGCCGCAGCAGGAAATAGGCGATCGAGAGGTTCAGCGCGTTCCACGTGAGTCCGTTCACGAAGGCCGCGTGGTATGACCCGGTGAGGTCGAAGGCTTTTCCGGACATCCACCCACCCAGCGCCATCCCGAGCAGCGTGAACATGATGATGGCGCCCACGCGCGCGCCGGCTTCCGACGCCGGGAAATGCTCGCGCACGATGATCGCGTACGAGGGCACGATGCCGCCCTGGAAAAGCCCGAAGAGCGCGCTGATCACGTAGAGCGAGACCAGCCCGTCGAACGGCAGGAAGAGGAGCAGCGCCACGCCCTGCAGCGCGGAGCCCAGCAGCAGCGTGCGCAGACCGCCGATGCGGTCGCAGATGACGCCCGAGACGAGCCGGCTCACGATGCCGAAGCCCAGCATCACGGCGAGCATCTCCGCGCCGCGCGCGACCCCATAGCCCAGGTCGCCGCAGTAGGCGACGATGTGCACCTGCGGCATCGACATGGCGACACAGCAGGCGAGGCCGGCGATGCAGAGCAGCACCTGCGCCGACATGCGCGACATGCCGAAGGGTTTCTCCGAGCCGGCGCGACTCGCGGCCGCGGCTCCCGCCGAGAGGACCGGCGGACGCGGCCGCATCAGCATCGCCAGCGCGACGATCGCCACTGCGCAGACGATGCCCATGCCGAAATACGTGTTGCGCCATCCCCAGGCATCCATCGAGCGCTGCACGATCGGCGGCCAGATGGCGCCGCCCAGGTAGTTGCCGCTTGCGACGATCGCCACCGCGATGCCCCGGCGCTTCACCCACCAGAGCGACGTGTCCGCGACCAGCGGCGAAAACGTGGCCGAGCCGCCGAGCAATCCCAGCAGCAGCCCGTGGGCGGCGTTGAAGACCGCGAAGCTCGACGTCGATCCGGCGAGCCAGAAGCCGGCGCCGATGCCCAACGCGCCGATGACGAGCGGGACGCTCACGCCGAAGCGGTCGGAAAGCCGTCCCATGAGGAGGCCGCCGATGCCGAAACCGATCATCAGCATCGAATAGGCGAGCGCCGCGTCGGCGCGCGAAACGCCGAACTCCGCTTGCACCGCCGGCAGCACGACCGGCACCACGTACATCACGCTGGCACCGAGCGTCATGATGAGCACGGCCACGCCGAGGCGGAAGGCCGCGTAGCGTGAATCGACGCTAGCGCCGGGCTTCAAGGTCTTCCCAGCGCGTGAGCAGGCGCGTGATCTCGGCCTCGATCGCCGCCGCGCGCTCGTTCATCGCGCGCACGTCCAGGGTGCGATCCTGGTAGGTCGCGGGGTCCGCGAGCTTGCGCGCCACTTCCGCCTGCTCGCGCTCGAGCGCTTCCAGCATCGCAGGGAGCGCCTCGAGCTCGCGCGTCTCGTTGAAGCCGAGCTTCGCGCGCCTGGCCTGCGCCTTTGCGGCCGGCGGCTCGGCCGCCGCGCGTGGCCCGGCACCGACGGCCGAGGGCGCACGGCGCGCGCGTTGCCAATCGACGTATCCGCCCGCGTACTCCTTCCAACGGCCGTCGCCTTCGTGGGCGATGGTCTGCGTCACGACGTTGTCCAGGAACGCGCGGTCATGGCTCACCAGGAAGATCGTGCCCGGATACTCCTGCAGGAGCTGTTCCAGCAGCTCGAGCGTCTCGATGTCGAGGTCGTTGGTGGGCTCGTCGAGCACGAGCACGTTCGCGGGCTTGGCGAAGAGCCGTGCCAGCAGGAGCCGGTTGCGCTCGCCGCCCGAAAGCGACTTCACCAGCGCCCGCGCGCGCTCCGGCGGAAACAGGAAATCGCCGAGGTAGCTGATGACGTGCTTGCGCGTGCCGTCGATTTCGACGAAATCGCTGCCGGGGGAGATGGTGTCGCCCAGGGTGGCGTCCTCGTCGAGGGCCGCGCGGAACTGGTCGAAATACGCGACGGCCACCTTGCTGCCCAGCCGCACGCGGCCCGCGTCGGGAGCGATCTCGCCCAGGATCAGCTTGAGGAGCGTGGTCTTCCCGGTGCCGTTGGCGCCGATGAAGCCGATCCTGTCGCCGCGCATGATGCGCGCGGAGAAATCGTCGACGACGGCGCGCCCGCCGTAGCGCTTGGTGACGTGCTCGAGCTCCGCCACGAGCCGGCCGGAACGCTCCGCCTGGCTGGCGACCAGCTCGACCTTGCCGACACGCTCGCGCCGCGCCGCGCGATCGAGGCGCAGCTGCTCCAGGCGCCGCACGCGCCCCTCGTTGCGGGTGCGCCGCGCCTGGACGCCCTGGCGGATCCACGCCTCCTCCTTGGCGAGCTCCTTGTCGAACTTGCGGTTCACCACCGCCTCGATCTCGAGCATCTCGGCCTTGCGCGCCTCGTAGGCGCTGAAGTTGCCCGGGAAGCCCTGCAGCCGGCCGCGATCGAGCTCCACGATGCGTTGCGCGACCCGGTCGAGGAAGCGCCGGTCGTGCGTGACGAAGAGGACCGCGCCGGCGAATGCCGCCAGCGTTTCCTCGAGCCATTCGATGGCGGCGACGTCCAGGTGGTTGGTGGGCTCGTCGAGGAGGAGGAGGGCCGGCTCCATCACCAGCGCGCGCGCGAGCGCCACGCGCTTCTTCATGCCGCCGGAGAGCTCCGACACCGTCGCGTCGGCGGGAAGGCCCAGCCGCGTGATCGTCGCCTCGATGCGATGCTCCACCGTCCAGCCGTTGGCCGCCTCGAGCGCTTCCTGCAGGTCGTGCATGCGGTCCATGTCGCCGTCGTGCGCGGCGGCGTGGTAGTCCACGATCAGCTGCGTGAGCGCGCCGACGCCTTCGGCCACCGCCTCGAAAACCGTCTGGCCGGATTCGAAATCCGGCTCCTGCGGCACCGAGGCGATCCTTGCGCCCGGCTGCACGAACACCGTGCCGTCGTCGGGCTTCGACTCGCCCGCCACGATGCGCAGCAGGCTCGACTTGCCGGTGCCGTTGCGGCCGATGAGGCCTGCGTGCTCGCCGGGCTCGATGACCAGATCGGCGTGATCGAGCAGCGCGACGTGGCCGTAGGCGAGGGAGACCTCAGAGAGCTGGAGGAGGGGCACTGCGCGGTTTCATGGCGCGGGCTCGAAGCCCTCGATGCGCTTGAAGTATGGCTCGAGCTTGCGGCCCGTGCGCGCGCGGTTGCCGCGATAGTGCGCGAGGTCGCCTGCCTTGATGACGAGCGTGGTGCGCTTGTCGCTGCGCCCGAACGCGGCAATCTGGATCTCGCCCGTCACCGGCTGCAGCCCCAGCATCGCCTCGTTGTCGTGGAGCTTCATGGCCATCACGCCGCGCCCGCCGTTGGGGAGCTCGTTCACTTCCTCGAGCGGGAAGACCAGCAGCCGGCCCTCCGCCGACAGCGCGGCCACTTCCTTCGCACCGGCCGGAAGGATCGCAGGCATCACCTGCGATTCGCCCTCGGCCACGGACACGAACTGCTTGCCGGCGCGGATGCGCGTGATGAGGCTTTCCACCTTTGCGCGCAGCGCGTTGCCGCCGCTCGTGCCGAGGAGGACCGGCGTGTCGTTGGGCGCGGAGATCATGCCGACGATGGCCGTGCCCGCCGTTTCCACGAGGGAGCTCACCGGCACGCCGTCGCCCTTGCCCCCGGGAATGTCCGCCGCGCGCACGTTGAAGACGCGGCCGTTGCCGCCGAACAGCACGACGGGGTTCACGGTGCGTGTCTCGATGATGGCGAGCGGCGCGTCCCCCTCTTTCCAGGTGAGCGTCGCTCGGTCGATGCCGATGCCGGAGCGCGTGCGCACGAAGCCGTTCTTCGAGAGGATCACGGTCACCGGCTCGTCGCTCACGGTCTCCACCATGGAAACGGTGATGCGCTCGGCTTCCTCGATCACGGTGCGGCGCTTGTCGCCGAAGCGCTCCGCGTCCTCGCGGACTTCCGCGGCAGCCAGCTTGCGCCGGTCCGCGGGCGAGCCCAGCAGCTTCTTCAGCGACGCCGCTTCCTTCTTCAGGTCGGCCAGCTCGCGCTCGATCTTGATGCCTTCGAGCCGCGCCAGCTGGCGCAGCCGGATCTCGAGGATGTCCTCGGCCTGCCGCTCCGAGAGCTTGAAGGCCGTGATGAGGTCCGGCTTCGGCTCGTCCGAGTTGCGGATGACCTTGATCACCTTGTCGATGTTGAGGAAGGCGATCATCCGGCCTTCGAGGATGTGCACCCGGTCGGCCACCTCTTCGCTGCGGTGGCGAAGACGGCGCTCGATCACCACCAGGCGGAAGCGCGCCCATTCCCCGACGGCGTCGGCGAGGCTCATCTGGCGCGGGCGCCCGTCCATGCCGATCGCCACGATGTTGAGCGCGACGTTGGTCTCCATCGACGTGTGTGCCAGCAGGAAATTCATCAGCTCGTCGGGTTCGACCTTGCCGGTGCGCGGCTCGAAGACGATGCGCACGGGATGGTCCGCGTCCGAATCGTCGCGCTGCGTCTCCAGGAGCGCCAGCGTGGCGGCCTTGAGGCTCTGCTGGTCGGGTGTGAGAGCCTTCTTGCCCGCCTTCGCCTTCGGGTTCACCAGCTCGTCGATCTCGGCGAGCACCCGCGCGGCGGAGGTGCTCGGGGGCAGCTCCGTCACCGCGACGCGATACTGGCCGCGGGCGAGCTTCTCCACCGACCAACGTGCGCGCACGCGCACGCTGCCGCGGCCGGTCTCGTAGGCGCGCTTGATCTCCTCGCGCGACGAGATGATCTGGCCGCCGCCGGGAAAATCGGGGCCCTTGACGGTGCGCGTGACGGGCTTCGCATCCTCGCCGGCCTCGAGCGTCAGCGCGCAGGCCTCGGCGACTTCCTTCAGGTTGTGCGGCGGGATCTCGGTCGCCATGCCGACCGCGATGCCCGATGCGCCGTTGAGCAGGCCCACCGGAAGACGGGCCGGCAGGAGCTTGGGCTCGCGGAACGAGCCGTCGTAGTTGTCGGCGAAATCGACGGTGCCGCGGTCGAGCTCCGAGAGCAGCACGTGCTCGGCGAAGGGCGTGAGGCGCACTTCCGTGTAGCGCATCGCCGCGGGGCTGTCGCCGTCGCGCGAGCCGAAGTTGCCCTGGCCCTCGATGAGCGGATAGCGCAGGGTGAAATCCTGCGCCATGCGCACGGCCGCGTCGTACACGGCGGTGTCGCCGTGCGGGTGGAACTTGCCGATGACGTCGCCCACGATGCGGGCGCTTTTCTTGAAGGGCGCGTCGGAGCGATTGCCCAGCTCGCGCATCGCGTAAAGAATGCGGCGCTGCACGGGCTTCTGGCCGTCCTCTGCCGCGGGTAGCGCGCGGCCCTTCACCACGCTCATCGCATAGGCGAGGTAGGCGCGCTCCGCGAATTCGGAGAGCGAGGGATTTTCCGGCGCGCGTTGCGGCGGCTCGCCGCCGCCCGAAGCGGGAGGCGCGGGCGGGCGCGGCGTGCTCGCGCCGGAGAACAGGTCGCCGGAGAGGTCGTCGCGGCTTCGCGACGCGGGTTTCTTTCGGGTGGTCGTCTTCAAGGTTGCGTTCGCAAGGCTTCGCCGGCGGTGACGGTGTGTTGGAGCGAGAAGAGGGCGGTGTCGGTCTCGACGGTGTTGCCGCCCTTGCTGCATAAAGCGTCGGCCAACGACCGCAGCGCCCCGGCGTCGTGGCCGGTGACCACCAGGGTCCATCCTGGTTGGGCATCGCGCCCGCGCAGGGACTGCTCGGTCGTCATGGGCGCGGGCGCGGCGGGCTCCAGCAGGAAAGCGCTGGCCACGCCCGTCGGCAACCGCAAGCCCGAAAGCTGCTGCGCCAGGAACTCCGGCGCCGCGCGAAATCGCACCGACAGCGCGATGCCGCCCAGTCCGTATCCCGCCGCCGCC
>Ga0207691_10006049_pt1 | contig 11685 bp, 9 predicted proteins | sample KBSM13metaG_FD_184327 | JGI IMG/M metagenome (GOLD analysis project Ga0207691, IMG submission 184327) | Miscanthus rhizosphere microbial communities from Kellogg Biological Station, Michigan, USA - KBS M1-3 metaG (SPAdes) (version 2) | ecosystem: Host-associated > Plants > Roots > Rhizosphere >...
CTGATCAGCGTGTGGGCGTAACGACAAACAACGTCGACAGCCGCTTCGCGTAGCTGTATCCGTACTGCCTGCCGTCCTTGGAGACGCTGGTCGGCAGGAAGCCGAACAGCCCTGTCCGATCGGTAGGTCCTATTTCAGCGAGAAGCGACCGGCGGCCGGTCAGGATATCGAGGCGATCGATGCGCGCCGGTACGTCGCGTCCCGTTCGAATGAACAATTCGTGACCGTCGGCACTCCATCCGGCGATACTGTCCCCGCGATCCGCCGCGGTCATCCCGGCCGCAAGCCGCGACGCGCCGCCATTCACCGGATACCATCGCCACTGTCGGTCACGGTCGAGTGCGAGCACTGTCTGGCCGTCGGGCGTAATGGCCTCAGGGACGACCCCTTCTTCGAGGATGGCTTTGGGCTCGCCGTCAGGGACAGCCTGGCGGAACGTTCGAGTCGGCTTTCCAGCCTCGTTGCCGGCAATCAACACGCTCTTGCCGTCTGGAAACCAGAACGCCGTCCGGTACTCGGCAATGACCCCGCGCTTCAATCGGACCGGATCACCGGCTCCCATTGGATACAACACGAGTTGGGGAGGCGAGAAGATCTGCGCCAGCACCCACTTTTCGTCAGGCGACCAGTCCAGGTCGGTCCCCTCGCCGAGCCGCACGATGGGTGAACCATCGGTCGGGCGCCATACGACGCCGTAGTTCTTGCCGGCCGTGCCATCGCCAAACAGGAGCCGGGTGCCGTCGCGAGAAAGACGCGCCGTCCAGCTTTGATTGAGCCAGGTCAGATCGCGATCGGTTTTGTCTCCTTCGAGGTGGGCACCGACTCCCAGCCGGAGATCCTCACGCGTCGTGAGCCATCGTCCATCGGACGCCACATCGTGGATCACGAAATCACCGGGACTCGGTAGCGCGGAAATCGGTTTTCCCGCATCGGCGAGCGCGACCGAATGGATCTGATACGCCAGATCGCCCGGATGGCCCTCGTCCCCGGTCTGCCGGTCGTTCGCAGCAAAGTACACGGTCTTGCCGTCCGAAGACCACGCCAGCCCTTCTTCACCCCAGAACTCACCGGCCAGCGTCGTGACCTTCTTGTCACGATCGACCACCTTGACCCAGCCGCGATCGTCGAATCGGGTCTGATGGTCCATGAAGGCGACGCGGCTGCCATCGGGCGACACTCGCAGATCGCTGACATACCCGGCGGTTTCATACAACACGGTGCCGATTGGATACTCGAGACGATCCCCTGAGCCCTCGTCATGCACGATGGCCAGCGTGGTCCCGTCGGGACTCCAATCGGCTTCACGGACGTTTTCCATCCACGGCCGCGGACTTCCGTCGATGGACATCCGGGCAAGCGTCCCCTTGAACAACCGCTGCCCGATCAGGCTCGCCTCGGTCAGCACCGCCAGTTCGCCTTTCGACGACACCGACAACAGGTGGGTGTGTGGCGGACCGAATGGGCGCGCCTCGGACAGGCCGGCCTGGATGTGAAACAGTCGTACAGCGTTTCCGGTGAGCGCCGCACTGAAGACCATGCCTTCGCCGTCGGGTGTGAACCGGGCGGTGATGATCGACTGCGGCTCGAACGTCTTCATCGTGAAGTGGGGCGGCGCCGCGGCCTGCGGCGCCATGGCACGTCCAACGAATCCGCCTCCGACCCCCGCCACGACGATGAGCAAGCCGGCAACGGCGGCGACGACTGCGCGGCGCGACTTCCCTGCCGGAGCTGCTGTCACCGATTCGGCAGCAACCGCGGGCATTGGAACGCTGCCCGAGAGCGCCTCGAGCGCAAACGCCACATCGCGCGCCGACTGGAATCGTTCAACAACGTTCTTCTCGAGGCAGTGCCGGACGATGCGATCGAGTGCAGCCGGGACATGGCCCGGTGTGGTGCCGAATTCCGGAGGATCCTCTTTGAGGATCGCCGTCATCGTGTCGGCCGCGGTATCGCGCTCGAACGCACGGCGGCCCACGAGCATCTCGTAGAGGACCGTTCCGAGCGCGAAGATGTCCGCACGTCCATCGACCGTCAGGCCCCGGACCTGCTCCGGCGCCATATAGCCGACGGTCCCCATCACGGTTCCCGCGTCAGTTCTTCGCGCGAAGACCGTGGCTTCCCCTGTCGCTCCGGCAAGTGCCCGCTCAGTACCGTCGATCGTTCGCGCCAGACCGAAATCGAGAATCTTCACGCGGCCGTCGGGCAGCAGAAAGACGTTGTCCGGCTTCAGATCGCGGTGGACGAGCCCTTTGTCGTGCGCGGCCGCAAGCCCGCGAGCGATCTGGATCGCGCAGTCGGTCGCCTTCCGTACTGATAGCGGCCCCTGGGCCAGGCGCTCGCGCAGCGACTCGCCGTCGAGAAGCTCCATGACTGCATAGGCATGGCCGCCCTCGGCACCGACGTCGAAGATCGCAAGGATGTTCGGATGTGACAGCGCGGCGACGGCTTTGCCTTCGCGCTCAAACCGCGCCAGGCGATCGGAATCCTGCGCAAAGGCCGTCGGCAGGACTTTGATGGCGACGTCGCGATCGAGACGGGAATCGCGCGCCCTGTAGACCTCGCCCATCCCTCCCGCACCAAGGGCAGAGACGATCTCGTACGGTCCGAAACGGGTTCCGGGGGATAAGCTCAGGAGGTCGTTATCTTAGCCGGAACCAGGGCCTCGGTCGTAGGAAGATGCAGGCCGACGGAATCATCGAACGAAAACGCAATCTCGTAGTGCGCCCGATCGCCGGTGTTCGCAGGCACGCAACGGACCACTCTGCCCGTGGCGTGGACTTCGCGCCCCCACTCCAGCTCAAAGGTCACACGCGATCGCCTTCGAACGTTTGGGTCGGTGCGTCGGAGAAACTCGTGCTCCGGACGGAAGGGAGCTTGTACGAGCGCGCCGCGCAGGGACACGTCGATCAACTCAGCCTGCTCGTTCCCGAGCCACACCACTGAAACCCACGGTACTTCGCGGCTCGCGAATCGAGGTCCGCCGCGCCGCTCAGGCCGGCTGGAGAGGATGCGCGCGCGACTCAGTTCGATCTCCCGCTTGATCGCTGTGGCGCCGGCAAGATACGAGGCCACATCGCGGACGAACGTCGCCGCATCACAGACTGGCAGGCTCGGGCCGTGCGGCTCCGGCCTCCGCCGCCACGGAAACAGCAAACGCGTGCGCCGCTTCGGAGGATCGCCAGCAGGAGAATTGTCAGCACATGTGATCTGAGGAAGCCTGAGTATCTGAACATGTCCGGCACCCGGGATGGCGCCGAGATACGTGAACAGGTAATCCTCGACCGCGGCCGGAATCAACGTCGGCAGGAGCACAACATCCGGAAGGCGCCGATCGATCAACGAGAGTGCCGCGTCGAGCGATTCAACAACCACTACTTCGGCGGCGATGTTGCCGTGAAACGTCCCGCGCAGAGCGTCGGCTTGAACAGGATCGGGCTGTACGGCCAGGAGCCACGACATGGCCCCGGTACCATCACGTTGCATGCCGATCAGCCTGGAATTCTCGACAGTCGACTAAACCCTGCTCCCTCAACCTGTTCGTCCCCTCCGGCGGCCTTCCGGTCCCCGTGCTGCCCGGCCATACTGTGAGCCACGATGAGACACCGCATTCAGATTCGGATCCTGGCATCGTTCTCGATCCCGGCGCGACCGGCAGGACGCGGCTCCGCCATCCAACCGCGGGCCGGCAGGACGCCAATCGTGCCGGTCACACGAGGTCGGTAGACTGTCAACCCGATGCCGGTCACGAACACGGCGCGCATCGACCTGCGGGACGACGGACTGGTCGTCGTCAAGATTCACCAGGGCGCATTTCAGTCGCTCGAGGACGCACAAGCGAACCTCGCAGCCGCAATCGCAGCGACCGCTGCCCAACGCCGCCCGCTCCTGGTGGATATCCGGGGAGCTCAACCGCTCGACGCGGCGGTCCGGCACTATTATTCGGGGCGAAGGGTCGCCGAGCACTTCTCGGCTCTGGCACTCCTTGTGGAGAGCACTCCCCTGGGACGCATGATGGGAAACGTTTACTTCCGTGTCGTTCGCCTTGACATTCCAACACAGCTGTTTTCAGACGAATCAGCGGCGCGCAAATGGCTGACCCGTTACACGCTGTGACGGATGCGAACAGCGAGTGCCGTTTCGAACGCACCCGCGTCGACACATTCGTGACAGTGGTCGAGAGCATGGCCGCCGGTGACACGAGCGCGAGGCTGCCGATCTCTCCGGATCATGATGCGCTCGACGCGATCGCGTTCGGGATCAATGCGCTGATCGGCGAGATCAGTTGGGCTGCGGACCGCGCTCGTTTCACGCTCGAGGCACGGGCGGCCGAACTGCAGGCCGCGACCGGCCTGGCCGAGGCGCGTACGAGCGCGATGCTCCGCGCCATTCCCGACCTGATGTTCGTGCTGCTGCGCGACGGCACCTTCGTTGACTACCATGCGCGGGATCCACGGTTGCTGTTCGCGCCGCCCCACGAATTTCTTGGCCGCACGGTGCGTGAGATCCTGCCCCCGGCGGTCGCGGAGGTGACCATGGAGGCGCTGGAACGCGCCTGTCACAGCGATGACCCGGTGGTCATCGAGTATGAGTTGCCGTTGGATGAAACGCGCACCTTCGAGGTTCGCATTGTGCGAGCGGACGCCGACCGCCTGCTCAGCATCGTTCGAGACGTCACGGACGCCAGGCGTGCCTCGACCCGGATCCACGACCTGGCCCAACGGCTGATTACCAGTCAGGAAACGGAGCGACATCGGATTGCCCGCGAGTTGCACGACGACATCAGCCAGCGGATCGCGCTGCTGAACATCGAGGTCGACACGTTAGCGAAGACTGTAGCCCCGACATCGTTGAGTTCGCGTCTTCAGACGCTGTCCGCGCAGCTCGGTGACATCGCACGTGCCGTCTACGAGCTCGCGTATGAATTGCACCCGACCAAACTGCAGATCCTCAACCTCGCGACGGCCATTCAGTCGCTCTGCCAGGAGGCTCAGCGGCGCAACCTTCACGTCACCTTCGTGCAGCACGGCCTCGTTCCGCCCCGCGTGGACCCGGAACTGGCACTCACTCTCTATCGCATCGTGCAGGAAGCCTTGCAGAACGTCGTCCGGCACAGTCAGACACGCGAGGCACAGGTGACGCTCTCGTTCCACGCGGACCACGTTGCGATGGACATTGCCGATGCAGGCGTCGGATTCGATGCCAACGACCGGTCGCCTGGCCTGGGCCTGATCAGCATCGAGGAGCGCGTGGCTCTCCTGAAAGGACACCTCGCCATCGACACGGCGCCTGGCCAGGGGACGCGGATCCGCCTGCGGGTCCCTGTATCGGTGGGCACCGACTCACCGTCGACTGCTGGCATCGGCTAGGGAGAGAACCCTGTGGTCATCAGGATTGGTTTTGCGCTCGCGATCGCTGGCGCAACGTTAACCGCCCAGGATCGGCCGCTGCCCGATCAGGACTCGTTCCTCAAGGAGACACGCAAGCACCTTCAGACCGACAGCGCGCTGCAGAGCAGCTACGTCTACACCGAGACGCGGCGTGAGCAGAAGCTGGACAAGCAGGGGCGCATCAGCGAGGAGTCGGTCAAGGTCTTCGAAAGCTATCCAGGCCTGCCGGGCGAAGCGCGATGGGAGCGGCTTGTCTCCGAGAACGGCCGGCCGGTGCCGAAGGAGGAACTGGCGAAGCAGGATCGGGAACGCCAGGCGAAGGCCGCCGGGATGGCGAAGCGGCTCACCGAGGATGGACCGAAGGAGCGCGCGCGCCAGGAGCGTGAGTATCAGAAATCTCGTCGTGAGCGCGACGATGCCGTGAGCGACGTCTACTCCGTCTTCGACATCCGGATGACCGGACGTGAACGCATCGAGGGCCACGACACTATTGCCTTCTCGCTGACGCCGAAGGCTGATGCCAGGCCGCGGACCACCGAAGGCGGCCAGATGCGGCATTTCAAGGTGCAGGCCTGGATCAGCGAGAGCGATTACGAGCTGGTCAAGCTGGATGCGGAGGCGATCGACACCCTGTCGTTCGGCCTGGGTGTGCTCGCCAGGCTGCACAAGGGGGCGAAGCTGTCGTTTCTGCGCCGCAAGATCAACGACGAGGTGTGGCTGCCCGCGGTCGCCAGTTACAGCGGCAGCGCCCGGGTGAGTCTGCTCTTCATGCTCCGGCGCGCCGGGTCCTCGGAGTTTTCAGGTTATCGCAAGTACTCCGTGGATACCTCGTCGACCGTTGCCACGCCGAAGTAGCGACTACAGGGTCTTGCCCAGCTTGGCCTGAAGGCCGTCGCGGTAACCGCGGCTCAGCGTCAGCCGCGTCTTGTCGTGCAGCAGCACCACGTACTCACCGCCAAAGGAGGACTGGAGCTCCTGAATGCGGTCGACGTTCACGATCGCCGACCGATGGATGCGGACGAACTGGGTGTGATCGAGCTGCGATTCAATGTGCGCCATCGTCCCGCGCACGAGATGTGTCTGAGCACCGACGTGCAGCCGGACGTAGTTGCCGGCCGCCTCGCACCAGTCGATGTCCCGCGTGCGGACGAAGTAAATGCGGCCGCTCGACTTGATGACGAGTCGATCGACCCGTTCGTCCGCCGACGGATGACTGCCGGACGTCCGTCTGGCGCTGAGGTGCTGGCGTGCATGCACCAGCGCCGACTTGAAGCGGGCGGCGCTGTACGGCTTGAGCAGGTAATCGAGGGCGTGCACTTCAAACGCGCCGAGCGCGTACTCGTCGTACGCGGTGACGAAGACCACCGCCGGCATCGTGCGGCCGAGCGTGCGCGCCAGGGTCAGGCCGTCCATCTGCGGCATCTGAATATCGAGAAACACCAGATCGGGTGACGTGCGCTCGATCGCCGACATTGCCTGAGGCCCGGTGGCGCATTCGCCGATCAACTCGATGTCCGGCTCGTCCCGCAGCAGCGCCAGCATCCGTGCCCTGGCGATCGGCTCGTCGTCGGCCACGAGGGTGCGGATTCGTGTGGTCATGCGGCCCCCACCACGCTGCCGGCCGGCGCCTGAACCTCGAACGGAATCCGAATCGTGACGCAGAACCCCCGCTCGAGATTCGAAAACGAAAACTCGAACCGGTCCCGATACAGATGCTCCAGGCGCGCCCGCGTGTTGTCGAGACCCACCCCACGGTTCATGGCCATCAGTCGATCCGGAGGGAGGCCGTCGCCGTTGTCGAGCACCTGAAGGACGAGTTCGTGGTTGTCACGTTGGGCGTACACGGCGATCCAGCCAGGCCCCGCGTTCGGCGCGATGCCGTGGCGGATGGCGTTTTCGACGAGCGGCTGCAGCACGAGGCTCGGCACCTGAACGTCCAGCGTCTCGGGTTGCACGCGCATTTCGACGGTGAGACGGTTTCCGAAGCGCGTTCGTTCGATCTCCACGTACTTCCCGAGCACGTCGAGCTCTTCCTTCAGGGACACCTCCTGGATACCCGACTTGTGCAGGGTCATGCGGAGCAGATCGCCGAGCCGGTCGATCATCGTGTCCGCGGCGTCCGGATCGGTGCGAATGAGCCCGGACACCGTGTTGAGCGTGTTGAACAGGAAGTGCGGGTGCAACTGCCGCTGCAGCGCCTGCAGCTGCGCTTCAACCAGCCGCGTTTCCAGCTGGGAGGTGTTGAGCGCGCGCGCCTCCGACTCGCGGCGGTAGGCCAGCGCGTAGGCAAGGCCGATGAGGAAGAGGTACGTCATCAGCAGCCAATCGAGCTGCGTCAGATAGGTCAGCAGCGCGAAATTCCGCCAGCCGGGAAAGTCTGGCGGCAGCGGCTGGCCCATGAGCAGCAGCGCGCGGACCCCCATCATGCTCGTCGTGTGCACCACCGAGTACGAGAGCGCGGCGGTCACGTGCAGCGCCAGCTGTCGCGGCCAGCGAATGCGATCGAACGGATGGCGCAGCGCGAACGCCATGATCAGTGGCGCGAGCAAGGCCGGGATATACCAGTAGACGAGATTCAGCACGAGCAGACGCGCGATCGCGTCCTGGATCACGTGCGGGTGCAGCTCGAGCTTGTCCATCCAGTGCGCCTGGAGCGTGGACGAGATGCCGAACGCCGTCGCGATGACGAAGAGCGTCCGCGCGGGAATGAACCTGCGGCCTTCCACGGAAACTACTATCAGAGGCAGTGCCGGTGCGGGTCAAGACGGCCACGCACAGGGCACGCCATTCATCACCGCGGATTGGCTATTCATCACAGCTAATGACGTCTCGACACACCGAGGCACAGAGGCACCGAGGAACAATTTCGACAAGATGACCTCGGTGTCTCTGTGTGTCGTGATCAGCGATTCGATCCTCCACTGCTCCCTCCAAGCATGACGCTCGTGTCGTTATGACGTTGATTCGTCACATTCTGGTTGGCTGCCCGCGCATTGCGGCCGGAACATGGCCGTCATGCTGGCTCAAGGCATGCTCGCCCTGTCGTTGATGGTTCGCATCTACGACGGGTATGGCGTCTCGAATGATCAGCTCGCGACAGCTCGAATGACTGTCCAGGCCATCATGAAGAACGCTGGCGTTGCCGTGACGTGGCAGCGCTGTCCCTGCCTCTCGCCAGTCAGCCCGGGCGAGCTCGTCGTGCGAATCGCTGCCTCGGTTCCCGCGAGCACGCCCGGGTCTCTTGGTTTCTCGTTCGTGGACATCGGGCAGAAGGCTGGCACACTCGCCACGGTCTTCGCTGATCGCGTGCAGGGCCTGGCCGCGATCGCGGGGGTCGATGATGGCGAGCTGCTGGGACGGGTGATGGCTCACGAAATCTCGCACCTGCTGATCGGCACACGCGACCACGGCTCTCGAGGACTGATGCGCGGTGAATGGAGGGCGAGCGAACTGGTACAGCAACGCCCGTCCGACTGGCAGCTCTCGCGCGCCGACGGCGTGAAGATCCGTCAGGCGCTCAGGCGGCGTTCGTCCGAGTCGCCGCCGGCAATGATGGCCGTCGACGCCGATCTGGCGACCGGCGTCAGCGCCCAATAGTCCTTGGTGCCTGGCGCTTGGTTCTTAGTCCGTGCTTGGTCCGCGGTGCGTTCGTGGTCCGGAGTCCAACGTCCATGCTGGATCTCGCACCACGGACGAAGGACCACGGACGGACCAGGAACAAAGCACCAGGGACCAGGGACCTTATTGAGGCAACGCGAACGCGATATACGCGTTCGGCAACTGCGGTCCGCCGCCGCCACGACCGCCGCGGCCACCACCTCCGCCCTGGCCGCCTGCTGCTCCTGCCGCCGGGGGTGCTCCTGCCGCCGGGGGCGCGCCAGCTGCCGGGGGTGCGGCAGCTGCCGAGGGGCCGCCCGCTGCCGGCGCTCCGCCTGGCGCTGGGCCCGCACCGCGCGCGGCGTTATTGAACGTCGCGGGGAACGTACCGCTCGCCTGCGCGACCGGCAGCACGATGAACTGGCGTCCGTTCACCTGATACGTCGCCATCATCCCTTCCGCGCCGTTCGGAAGACGACTCGACTGCCACAGTTCCTTGCCGTTGTCGCGATCGTAGGCGTGTAGTTTTCGCTCCGGACCGGTGGCCAGGAAGACCAACCCGCCGGCCGTCACGAGCGGAGCGTTCCGCGGGAACTGCACGCCCGTGTTGTTCGGGATGCCGTACTCCGGCGGCGCTTCCTGCACGCCGGTCGGGATTCTCCACACGATGTCCCCGGTGTTGAGGTCGTACTTCACCATCTCCGACCAGGGCGGCGCCGCCGCGGTCATCGAACCGCCAGGGAAGTTGATGGTCATGAAACTCACTGGCGAGTTGAACTCGACCCGCTCGCCCTTCGCAGCCGCAGCCTCCACGAGCGCCTTGGCTTGCGCCATGAGCTCCGCCTTCTGCTCCGGCGTCACGAGGCCGTTGCCACCGCGCCCGCCGCCACCGCCGGCCCCACCGGCCCCGCCGCCGCGCGCCGCGCCGGGACCCGCTCCCGCGCCACGAGGCGGGTTAGGCAGCGTGATGCGATCCAACGTCGGCAGCGACTTGTGGACGACGTAGAACTCACCGCGTTCGGGGTCGACCGCGCTGGTCCCGAAATTCGCGCCGCCATTGTGACCCGGCATCGAGATCGACCCTTCGAAGCTCGGGGGGGTGAACAGCCCCTCGTTGCGATAGGTCTTCATCCGCGCGCGCAATTCGTCCTGCGCTTCCTTCGGCAGGTACGGATTGATGTCCTTCTCCGTGAATGACTGTTTCGCAAACGGCGCCGGCTTCGTCGGGAACGGCTGCGTGGGCGAGGACCATTCGCCAGGGATGTCGCTCTGTGGCACCGGCCGCTCGACGATTGGCCAGATCGGCTGGCCGGTCTTCCGATCGAAGACAAAGAGGAATCCGAACTTCGTCGCCTGCGCCACGACCTGGCGCGGCTTGCCGTTCTGACGGATCGTCAGCAGCTTGGCCGACTGCGGAATGTCGTAGTCCCAGAGGTCGTGGTGAAGGAGCTGCTGATGCCAGAGGCGCTTGCCTGTTCGGGCGTCGATCGCGACGAGTGAGTTGGCGAACAGGTTGTTACCTTTGCGATCGCCGCCGTAGAAGTCGTAGCGCGCGGTGCCGAATCCGACGAAGGCGATGCCGTTCTCGTCGTCAACGGTGAACTCACTCCAGTTGTGTCCGCCGCCGCCGACCTTGTAGTGCCCTTCCGGCCAGGTGTCGTAGCCGAACTCGCCTTCGTGTGGAATGACGTGGAAGATCCAGGCGAGCTTGCCGGTCAGCACGTCATAGGCGTGGACGTCCGACGGCGGGCCGCCATAGTTTGCGCCACCGGGCAGCGGAATGATGTAGAGGTTTTCGAAGATCCGTCCGGGGTTGCTGGTGCCGACCGCGTTCATTGGCGGGCGCTCCATCGCCTCGCGCAGATCGACGCGGCCCTCCTTGCCGAACGACGTAATCAGCTCGCCGTTCTCGACGTTCACGGCGACGACGGCGCCGCGCTGCAGATAGATGAACCGGCGATCCTTCCCGTCGGGGCTCTGCCAGTAATTCATCCCGCGCGCGCCGGATGGCGCCATGCCCGCCTTCTTCCAGATCTCCTTGCCGGTCGCGGCGTCGATCGCGGCGAGCGCCCCGCCGGACGGGACATACATGATCCCGTCGATGACGACGGGGTTGAAGATGCTGCCACCGTCGATCGGATAGCTCCAGGCGACATCGAGCTTCGCCACGGTCTTCTTGTTGATCTGATCGAGCGCGGAGTACTGCGACGAGTCCGCACCGCCGGCATAGGACTGCCACGTTGTGTGCGGTTTGGCGGTTGCCGCTCGGGCGGCGCCGCCCTGCCGCGCCTGACCGGCGAGCGTCGCCAGCGCGATCGCCACCACGATTCCCGTCAGCGAGACGATTCCAGCCACTCTACGCATGAAAAAACCTTTCTCCAAGTAACCAGTCACAAGTGTCAACTGACAAGTAAGTAGCAAGTTCTTGACTTACTTGCGACTTGTCACTGGACACTTTTTAACTTCCAGAAGTTGGCAGGATTGTACAGCGGCGTCCTGTGCCCGCCTCAGGCTATGGTTTGTGCGGCGGCGGCGGTCCGCCTGGACCCATCACGCGTCCGTTGGGTAGCGTCACTCGCACGAGCCTGCCGCTGGGTGCTCCGCTCTTCAGCGGATTGAAGACGACGGTCACCTTATCCCCCGGCTTGAGCGTGCTGCTCTTCCAACCCGTTCGCGTCAGCATCCCAGGCGCCCCCATCTC
>Ga0207691_10006051_pt1 | contig 11684 bp, 5 predicted proteins | sample KBSM13metaG_FD_184327 | JGI IMG/M metagenome (GOLD analysis project Ga0207691, IMG submission 184327) | Miscanthus rhizosphere microbial communities from Kellogg Biological Station, Michigan, USA - KBS M1-3 metaG (SPAdes) (version 2) | ecosystem: Host-associated > Plants > Roots > Rhizosphere >...
GCGCCGGTCACCGAATGCGCCTGGCGCAAGCTGCCTGTCGCCAGCTCCACACGGCGCAGATCGAGTCGCATGCCGCCGTCGGCAAGCGTGTAGAGCGCTCCATCGAGGAGCTCCGTCGCTCCGGCCCGCCGAGCAGCGGCGACAATGGCCGCCGCGGATGTGTCACGGTCTCCGTTTTGACTCGCCAGCTCGTACATCCGCGCGGTACTCACGACCCGCATGCGTCCGACGCGCCCGAGATTCGTCGCCAGCATGTCGGTGAGTGGCTTGGCCAGCTCGGACGATTTGTCGTCTCTGTAATCGTTGATGCGCCCCAGCGCCACGACCGGGATTGCGTCACCGGACTCACCTCCGGCCGCCGACCGAGACGGCATGCGAACGAGTCCCGTCTGGACCGTGATCACTATAGCGAGCGCCGCGATGCCTATCGTGGCGATCGCGGTCCCGACCCGACCCTGCCACAGCTGGCTGCGCGATCGTAGCGCCGGCGCCGGCGCTTGCTGCTCCGCGCGCGCCAGGTGATACGGCAACAGGCTTCGCTCGGCCGTCGCGACCATGTCCCGCCTAACGAGCACATCCGCCGCGCGGCTATGGAACGCGCGCCGCTTCGTCGCCGGAACGAGCGCGAGCACCGCTCGCGCGACGAGCGGCGACGTGAACTCGAATCGGCCCGGCTGGGTGGGCGATTCGCGCAGCACCCGCCGGTCGACCAGTTCCACGAATGCAGCCTCGGCCTCATCCGGCGGAACTTCCGCCACTTCCTCGACGACGATCGGCTCGGTCGGACCATCGAGAACGGCCATAGCCCCCGCGATCGTCACGGCCGCCGGTGCGAGGCGATCCAGTCGCGCTTTCATACGATCGCGAACGGCGGCCGGCAGCGGCAGCGGACGTCCCGCGAGCGCCGGCGACACGCGCCAGTTTCCGTCCGCATCCAACGTCAACAGGTGATCATCGACGAGCGACGCGACGATGGCCGAGATGTCGTGCGGCAGCCCGCTGCCTTCGCGCACCAACCGGCCGGCAAGCGCATGGCGTTCCTGCGGCGGGAGCGACACCATCGAACCGACCATCGCTTCCACGTCCGCAGGACCGAGCGCGTGCAGCCACATCCGCCGCAAGCCACGGGTCTCGAGCAGCGTACCGAGTTGGACGACGGGCGCGCGTTGCGCCTCGTCCGCCGTCACGACGCACAACACTCGCCCCGTTAGGCGCGAGGCGAGCATCACCAACAGCCGGCGACTCGCTTCGTCGGCGCCATCGACACCGTCGAGATAGAGAAGGACGGGCTGCTCCTCGCTGATGGCGGCGAGCGTCTGCGCGATCCCGTCGCAAAGGGCGGTCTCATCACCTCGCGGTGGCGGTAGGTGGCGGAACTCCATCGCGAGCGACGGAACGAGTCGAGCGATCTCCGCGAGCGCTTCCGGCGATGCGCCCGCGCTCCCATTCGCGTCCCGAATTCCCTCGAGCACGGAAGCCGCGGCGGAGTACGGAGTGCCGTCCCCCCATCCGCGCCCGCGCAGCACGACCGCCTTCGCCCCGACGTGCGCCGCGAGCTCGTCGCCGAGGCGGGTCATTCCGCTCCCGGCTTCGGCTTCGATGAGGACGACGACCGGCGTGCCGTCACAGGCGGTGCGCCAGGCACTGGTGAGCTCCTCGAATTCCAGCCCGCGCCCTACGAACTGCGGTGTGTGAACCGCCGCCGACCCCCGACCATGTCGCGCGATCTCGGCCTTGAGGTCATCGGCCAGCCCACCACCCAGCCGGAGGAACTCCGCAGACGGCTCGACGTCGAGCGTCGTCCGAATGCGCGTCGCGAACGCGGCGTGAACGGCCGCGGCCTCCGTTGCCCGGCCGCTCATTCGAAGCGCTTCGACCAGCCGGAGGTGCGCGGTCTCATCGAACTGGAGCGCGCTCGCCCATCGCTCGGCCCACGTACAGGACTCTACCCAGTCGCCGCGAATCTCCGCGTCGCCGATCATCCGCTGCATCGCGCCGCTGAGCTGCCGGTGAAGCGCGACCCGCTCGCCCTCGATCCAACGACGGAACGCCTCGCCGCCAATGTCCTCGGATCCGTCGAAGAAGTCGCCCTTCCATCGTTCGACGGCGGATCGGAAGTCACCGCTGGCGACGTCCCGCTCGAAGCCGGCGATGTCGAGCTCCAGCCCAGTGCCGACGACGCGAACCGTTTCCGGATCGACCTCCAGATGTTCGCCAAGCGACTGCTTGAGCTCGAGCAGCGTCTGGCGCAGCGACTGACGGGCGCGGTCCTCACCACGTTCTCCCCAGAACAGCGTCGCTAGCTCGGTCCGGGATGCGGGACGGGGCGCGCGACGAGCGACGTAGCTCAGCAGCGCCAGCGGTTTTCGGCGGAGGGGAGGCGGGACCCCTTCGTCGGCTTCGAGTCGAAGCTCACCGAGCGTCCGTACGTGAAGCACTGCGCCGTCTCCTGTTCCCGAACTTCCTTGGCCGGCTGATCGATCGCGCGGGCAGGCACCTCCTCGGGGGAAGCGGCGTCTGGCGTCGAAGATGGGTGCCGCTGGGGCAGGCGGCAAGCGTCAACAGCGGGTTCGGCCGCCGAGCTGGACTCCAGTCAATCGATTGAGCGACAGCGACTTGACGCGCGCCTTGACGGTTCTGCGCAGGGGCTTCGGTAGAATCGCTCTCGTACAACGGCACGCCAACCGGCCATGCGACGAACGCGGCGCTGGTCAACCAATCGAATACTCCGAGGTCCAGCCATGCAACGCTCAATCATTTTCCCAGCCGTCCTGCTACTCGCTCCGGCCATTGCCACGGCACAGCAAGGCAACCAGCCCAAGAATTGGTCGAGCAGCATCGGCATCGGGACGGTTGCGATGCCAACCTATACCGGCAGCAATCGGTACCGCGTCCGGCCCGTGCCGCTACTCCAGCTCGAGTTCAAGGAGCGCGTATATGTCGGATCGTCCACCGGTGGTGTGGGTGGAGGTATGGGTGTTTACCTGATCCGTGGCTCGTCGCTCACCTGGTCGACAGAGTTGAGCACCGCCGGCAAGCGCCGCGAAAGCTTTGGCGACGGACTCGCCGGTATGGGAACGCGAAACGCCGGTACGTTCGTCGGCAACAACATCTCGTACCGGGCAGGCATGTTCACGGCTGCGGCGAACGTCGCGATCGGACTCGGGAAGGACGAAGGTTCGACCGGGTCAGTGGTCCTCGACTCGAAACACGTCTTTGGGCGCCGCTGGATCGCCAGCGTGTCATCCGGTGCGACGTTCGCCGACAAGGACAACATGGCGTTCGACTTCGGGATCAGCTCGAGGCAGGCCGGTCGTCGTCAGGCGCTCATTGCCGCCGGTGACTCGCGGTTGTCGGCGGGTGACGGCAGCATCTACTCGCCGAAGGGCGGTCTGAAGCAGGCGCAGGTTGGTACTTCGCTTGGTTTCCTGATCACCAACCGTGCGACGGCGATGGCGTTCGGGTCGGGAACCCGTCTGGGCAGAGAAGCGGCGGCCAGTCCGCTCACCCGCAAGCGCAACGGAGTGACGGCGGGTCTCGGAATCGTCTACGGGATCTAGCGTGTCATTCCGAGCGGGTTGTCATTCCGAGCGGAGCTGGGTGTCATTCCGAGCGAGCGACAGCGAGTCGAGGAATCGTGCTCATTCCGGTAGAGAGGCCCCTCTGCCCGTATGATCGCGATTCCTCGACTCCGGCCTTCGGCCTCCGCTCGGAATGACAACCGGCTCGGAATGACAACGACTAATCTGTCTTCAGCGCGATGAGTGGATCGACCCGCGTCGCCGCATGGGCGGGGAGCCAGCACGCCAGCGCCGCCACCATCATCAGCAATCCCGACACGAATCCGACCGTAAGCGGGTCCGTCGGGCCCACCCCGTACAACACGGCACCTAACGCGCGCGTCGCCGCCACGGAAATTCCGAGCCCCGCCAGCACGCCAGCACCACTCAGCGCCAGCCCTCGGCGCAGGATCATGCGCCTCACGTCGCTGGCCCGGGCGCCCAGCGCGAGACGGATGCCGATCTCCTGTGTGCGCTGCCGTACCAATGCCGCAATCACACCATAGACGCCCACGGCGGCGAGCACGAGCGCGATCACGGCGAACGCAGCGAGCACCATTGCGTTGAGCCGCGGTCGCGCCAGCGATGTCGTTAGGCGCTGGCGCACGCTCGCAACCCTGGTGACCAACGCCGTCGGCTCGATCTCGGTCACGGCCCGCCTCGCGTCGCCGAGTGTCATGAAGTGTCCCGGTCGGCCGCGCACGACGACGAGCGTGAGCGGCGGCAGGTCGGCGTTCTGCGCCCACGGCGTGTACACGACCGGTCGTGGGAACGTGAGCTCGCGATACCGCACGTCGCCCGCGATGCCCACCACAGTGAACCACGGGCCGGGCGCATCAGCGTGCCCGAACTTGAGGCGTTTGCCGACGACATCCGCGCCCGGCCACGCACGCCGCGCCAGCGCCTCACTCACGACGACCACGGGCGAGCTCCCCGCTCTGTCGTCGGACGTGATGCCCCGCCCTCGCCGGATGGGAATTCCCATCGTCGAGAAGTAGCTCGGCAACACGGCCTGAAGGTCGAGCGGTGGGTTCGCCGCTGCGTCGCGCGCCGTTTGCGCTTCTGCCGTGTAAAAAGCGTCCCAGCCATTGTTGCCCGAGAACGGCGGAAGCAGAACGACGGTCGCCGACGAGTTTCCGGGCAGCGCCGCGAGCCGTTCGGTCACGCGATCGTAGAACGCCAGCAGGCGCGGTCGACTCGTCGCAATCGTCTGCGGCAGCTCGGCTTCTATGGTACTGAGCTCGGTCGTCGCGAATCCCATGTCGAGGCTCTGGAGCTTCTCCAGCGTTCTCACGAGAAGCCCCGCTCCGACCAGGACCACCATCGCAAGCGCAACCTGGGCGACGGCGAGCGCGCTTCCGCGCCGCCCAGCGACTCGGTCGGCAGAGCCGCCACGGCCGCCCGACCGAAGGACGTGACTCAAGTCATCGACACGAGACAGCCCGATGGCAGGCCACAGGCTGAACACGAGCGCGCTCAGCACGACCAACGCCGCCGCCCCACCAAGTACCATCGGATCCACGCGAATTGCATCGATCCTGGGCAACTCCACCGGGGCGAGTGCGACGAGCAGATGCACGAGCCAGGTGGCGATCAGCACTCCGGCAACGCCCCCCAGCGCCGCGAGGACCAGCCCTTCGGTGAAGAGTTGGCGCACGAGGCGCCATTCGCCCGCACCGATCGCGACGCGAACGGCGAACTCGCGGCGTCGCGCAACGCCGCGGACGACGACGAGGTTCGCGACGTTGACGTTCGCAATGAGCAGGAGAAGCGCGACCGCACCTCCGAGCGCGAGCAACGTCGGCCTGACATCGCCGGTGATGAGCGACTCGATCGGGCGTACCGTTCCACGAACGTCGCGCGGCTCACCAGGCTCGTATGCCTTGTGCGCCAGAAAATCCGAGAGCTCCGCGCGCGCCTGCTCCACTGTGGCGTCGCGCCGCAGTCGGCCGACGAGGTTGAACGGCCACTGACCGCCACCGCTGGCCGCGTCAGGCATTACGGTGAGCACGGGTACCCACATCTCGGTGATGCCCGGGAAAGCGAATCCGGAGGGCACGACTCCCACGATCCGGAAGGGATCGCCAGTCTGCGCGGACCGGATGGTGTGTCCAACGACCTCGGCGTCCCCTCCGAATTCGCGACGCCACAGCGCGTAGCTGATCACACCGACGCGAGGTCCCCCGGGGACATCGTCGCTGGCCTCCAGCATCCGGCCGATCAGCGGGCGTGCACCCAAAACGCGGAATAAGTCGCCGGACGCGACACCGGTCGTGATCGAGAGGACGCGGTCGCCGTCGCGCATGGTCACGGGCCAGGAGCCGTCGTATTGCGCGCCGGCAACCCCCTCGAGTGCACGCGTCTGCGCCGCGAACGCACGCAGATCTTTCACCGAAAACGGCACCAGCGCCTCGTTCCCTACCAGCTGCTCCTTCCGCAGCACGACGACGCGCGACTGATCTCGAATGGGAAGCGGCTGGAGGAGCACGCCGTTGATCACACCGAACACCGCCGTCGCCGCACCGATGCCAACGGCGAGAGTCACGACGACAGAGAGGGTGAACAGCCCGTTCCGGCGCAGCGATCGAACCGCGAAGGCGAGGTCGTGACTTAGGGTTGCCATCTGGCTGATTACCAAAGTCGGAGTAGTCTCGCTATTAAAGCAGATAATGTTGCAAATCGGGCTGCTTAAATGAAGAAAGCATGCAACACAGCGGGATTATCGCGAGGTTCACTCCAAAGTCTGTGTAGAATCGCAGCTGTTAATAACCGAATAATTTCATAATGAAGCGGCTAAGTGTTAAATTGTTGCATTCGTCGGCTGTGCTGGACTCTAAATCCGAAATAATGTCATCCCGCTTTCCTCCGGTTTTCCTTTCCACTGCCAAGACAGCCGTTGCAGTCTCGAGGGCTGCCAAGAAGGGCGAGGTACGGAAGATTGGGCCACGGCTATATACCTCGCAGCTGTCGGGTGACGCGATAGAGGTGATTCGCGCGAACCGTTGGCAGGTGGTCGCGCTCTACGCGCCCGGGGGCGTAGTCGGGTATCGGACGGCGATCGAAGGAAAGCCAACCGCCGACGGAACGGTATTTCTTTCAGGCCCGACGTTGCGGCGCATCGATCTTCCAGGACTTCGCGTTAGGGTGGTTCCGGGGCCTGATGCGCTCGAGGGAGACCGCGAGTTCATTGGCGGACTTCGCTTGGCCTCGAGAGCGCGCGCACTTCTCGAATCGTTGCGGCCTTCCCGAGCACGAGCAACCGAAGCCCGGGGGTTATCGCGAGATACGGTCGAACGGATCCTCGATAGAGAGTTGGACCTTGGCAACGAGGCCACGCTGAATGCCCTCCGTGACCAAGCGAGTAGCCTCGCGTCGCGACTCGGTGCCGAGCGAGAGTTCGAGGTACTCGACGGAATCATCGGGGCCCTGCTCGGAAGCCGAAACATCCCGGTTACAGCCGCTGGCGCGCGGGGCCGCCTGGCGGAGCCGCCGTACGACGCAAAGCGACTGACGCTGTTCGAGGAACTCCATGCTGCGCTCGTGGCGACCCCGTTACCTACGCGCGCGGACCCGGCTGCGGCGGGATCAGCCTTCCGCCACCTAGCTTTCCTCGACGCCTACTTCTCGAACTATATAGAAGGAACAGAATTCGAGCTCGACGAGGCTCGCGCGCTGGTGTTCGAGGGTCGAGTCCTCCCAGACCGTCCGGCGGACTCGCATGATGTCCTAGGTACGTTCGCGTTGGTCGGGAATCGAGATTTCCTCGGCGTCGGCATCAGCGATCTCCCAGATGGTGCCGCGTTCATCGCGCGCCTCAAACAGGCGCACGCCGAGATCATGCGCGGGCGCCCAGAACACGGTCCGGGGAGGTTCAAGGAGACCGTCAATCGCGCGGGAAACTCGGTGTTCGTACATCCCGACGCCGTCACAGGGACGCTACTCCACGGGTTTACGATCGCGAGGTCGCTCGAGCGACCCTTTGCCCGAGCCGCAGCGCTGATGTTTGTCATCTCGGAGGTTCACCCGTTCGCAGATGGCAACGGACGGGTCGCACGAGTACTCATGAACGCCGAGCTGTTCGCGGCTCGCCAATGTCGCATCCTGATACCGACCGTCTTTCGGGACGACTACCTGACGGCGCTCCGGACCATGACGAGACAAGGCCACGCCGATCCTCTCGTGCAGGCGCTCGAACTGGCCCAGCGCGTGACAGCGGCAATCGACTACGCGGACCTCGATCAAGCGATTGCGGCACTCGCGAACGTGAACGCCTTCGAGGAGCCGTCGACGGGCATCAGGTTGCGCGCTCCGAATCCCCGTTAAATCGCGCCTATATTCCGGATCCACACTTTCAAATCGCCTGATCGTGAGTCACGACACCGCTCCATCCGCCGCGCACAAGGACTTCATCCGAGACATGGTCGCCGACGACGTGGCGACCAACCGCTTCGGACGACCCGTCGCCACGCGCTTTCCGCCCGAGCCGAACGGCTTTCCGCACATCGGGCACGTGAAGTCCGTGTGCCTGAACTTCGGGATCGCGAAGGAGTTCGGTGGTCGCGTCAACCTGCGCTTCGACGACACGAATCCGTTCACCGAAGACGTGAAGTACGTCGAGGCCATCAAGCGTGACGTCGAATGGCTCGGCTTCACCTGGGACGCCGAGCTGTACGCGAGCGACTACTTCGAGCGGTTATACGAGATCGCCGAGGATCTCGTGAAGCGAGGCAAGGCGTACGTCGACTCCCAGACCGAAGAAGAGATTCGCCTCAACCGCGGAACCGTGACGACGCCGGGCGTGCCGGGCCCGTATCGTGACCGCTCGCCTGACGAGAACCTCGACCTCCTGCGTCGTATGAAGGCGGGCGAGTTCCCCGACGGCTCGCACGTGCTGCGCGCGAAGATCGACCTCGCGCACCCGAACATGATCATGCGCGACCCGTTGCTGCTCCGGATCCGCAAGGCGCCGCACTACCGGCGTGGCAATGCGTGGTGTCTCTACCCGCTGTACGATTTCGCGCACGGCCTGAGCGACGCGATCGAAGGCATCACGCACTCGCTGTGCACGCTGGAGTTCAAGGACAACAAGGGGATCTACGACTGGCTCGTGCACGAGGCGGGCTTCGAGCGTCCGCCGGAGCAGGTGGAGTTCGCGCGCCTCGAAGTGGACTACACGGTGCTCAGCAAGCGGAAGCTGCTCAAGCTCGTGAACGAGGGACGCGTGAGCGGGTGGGACGACCCGCGCATGCCGACGATCTCGGGCATGCGTCGTCGCGGCGTGACCCCCGAGGGGCTGCGCAACTTCGCGGAAGCGATTGGCGTCGCGCGCAAGCCGGCGCGGACCGAGCTCGCGACGCTCGAGCACCACATCCGCGACGACCTCAACATGCGCGTGCCGCGGGTCATGGCGGTGGTTAACCCGCTCAAGGTCGTGCTCACGAACTACCCGGAAGATCAGGTCGACGAGCTCGAGGCGTCGTACTACCCGCACGACGTTCCGCTCACAGGCTCGCGGATGGTCCCGTTTTCGCGGGAATTGTGGATCGAGCGGGACGACTTCATGGAGGACCCGCCCAAGAAGTTCTTCAGGCTCGCTCCGGGCCGGGAAGTGCGACTAAGGTATGGCTACTTCATCACCTGCACAGACGTCATCAAGGATGCGTCAGGCAACGTGGTGGAGCTCCACTGCACGTACGACCCGGCGACGCGTGGCGGTGACGCCCCTGATGGCCGCAAGGTCCAGGGAACGATCCACTGGGTTTCGGCCCGGCACGCGCTCGACGCCGAGGTACGGCTCTATGACCGGCTGTTCACGGTCCCCGACCCGGAGGCGGTAGACGACGGTCAGGAATTCACCGCCACGCTCAATCCCGACTCGCTGGTTGTCGTTCCCGGTGCTAAGATCGAGCCGAGCGTGGCGAAGGATCCCATCGGCACGCGGTATCAGTTCGAGCGCACCGGCTACTTCATTAGCGATACGATAGATTCGACGCCGGACCGGCTCGTGTTCAATCGAACGGTGACGCTCCGGGACAGTTGGGCAAAAGTGAAGGGAAAGTAGTAGGCCCGTCACGAGCATGAACGCGAAGGCAAACGTGCGCGAGCGGGTCGGGCTTGTTCCGTGGTGCTCGCATGTCGCTCTGTCTTCGCGGGAGTCACCGTCCCATTGCACTCGTCGCCGGCGTTGCCGCGTTAGGCTTCGGCCTGGCGGCGTCGGTGCTCACGGCGCCGCTCTCAGCCCAGGTCGTTCGCGGCACTGTCACCGAACGGGCCAGTAACACGCCCGTCTCCGGCGTCCTCCTTGCGGTGCTCGATGGTCGGGACACCGTCGTCGTCCAGGCGTTGAGCAGCGAGGGGGGCGGGTTCGAGATTCGCCTCCCAGGGCCCGGGACGTATTCGCTCGACGTCAAACGCATTGGCGTCAAGCGCGTCCGACTCGCGCCCTTCACGGTCACCGAGGGCGAGTCGCGGCTGCTCGACATTTCGGTCGAACCGGTGCCCGCAGTCCTGAGCTCCATCAACATCACGGGCCGGACATCGTGCGTTCGCAACCCGCAGACGAACGCGCGCACGGCCGCGTTATGGGAAGATGCCCGCGCCGCGCTCACCGCCGCGGTGATCACGCGCGGTCTCGTCGGCGCCGCCGACACGGTCGTCCGCTTCGAGCGGAAGCTCGACGTGCGCGACTGGCACGTGCTCTACGAGACGCGCCGGAAGGTGTCCGCGTCTCGCGACCATCCGTTCCGCAGCCTCCCGGCGGAAGTGCTTTCCGTGGGCGGCTACATCACGGTGAACCAGGACGGCTCGACGGACTACTACGCTCCCGACGCGGAAGTCCTGCTCTCCGATACCTTCCTCGCGGATCACTGTTTCAAGATCGTGCCCGCGGGGGAGTACGACCACGTCGGGCAGATCGGGCTCGCGTTCCAGCCGATCCCCGAGAAGAAGAAGCCCGACATCAAGGGCGTGCTCTGGATGGACGAGAAGTCGGCGGAGCTGCGCACCCTCGAGTTCAATTACACCTGGCTGCCTAACGGCGTCCGCCCCGCGGATTTCGGTGGGACGGTGTCGTTCTTCCGGATGCCCGGCGGCCGGTGGATCGTCCGGAGCTGGAAGATCCGGATGCCGGAGTTCGGCAACCAGCGCACCGTGCAGACCGCGGATGGATCCTACGTTTCCGTCGGCCGGAGCAGCTCGCCGGTGGTGGCCCGCATCTCCGAAGAAGGCGGCGCCGTTCCACTCTCCACGCTGATGGGCCAGGTCGGTCAGGTGCGCGGAACCGTTGTGATGGACACGGTCACGAACAAACCAATTGCCGGAATCACAGTCGCGCTCGAAGGCACGGGCGACTCGACGACGACAGGAGTGGACGGCGGTTTCGAGTTGCCGTTCGTGCAGCCGGGCTCCTACACCATTGTGATCCGGCATGCAGTGCTCGATTCGTTAGGCATCCGCCACCTCGCGCGCACGGTAGAGGTCGATGCTGGCCAATCGGCCGCGCTGGCGCTGCGTTTTCCGACGAACCAGGAGCTCGCGGGCCGCCTCTGTGACAAGCCCGTGGACTTCGCACGCCACTCGGTCATCCGATTCCTGATTGTCGATCAGGCCGGTGTGCCATTGGCGAATACACCGGCGGTGTTCTCTCGTGTGCCGATCGACTCCACGGGCAAACCAGTCGCGGATAGTGCTACCGCCTGGGACGTCAAGCTCGACGCTGGCGGCGGCTTCCTCGGCTGCGCGCTACGCGGGGATGAGATCGTGCGGATCGAGGCGGTGCCTGAGTCCGGGACGCCGTGGGGAGAGACAGTCCGCCCGCGCGTGGGCCTCATCGGGTGGCACGTGGTGCGTATCGGTAAGCGGCGATAGCTATGCGGCGATAGCCGCGGAGTCGTGGCTGTTGGCATCGTCGCGCCGGGGCCGGTGGGGACTGCGATTGGGCGGATCTGTACTGCGAACTGCCGGATACGGCTTTGCACTCCCGGCATCGTTGCGCGGGGCCGGTGGGAACCGCGATTTGGCGGATGACGCGGAAGAAGCAGGATAGCGCTCGGTAGATCCGGCTCCTCTCGCCACGAGCCGGGATTTCTTGGGGACGGCCGCTCGGGACGCATTGGTGTCCCGAGC
>Ga0207691_10006053_pt1 | contig 11684 bp, 5 predicted proteins | sample KBSM13metaG_FD_184327 | JGI IMG/M metagenome (GOLD analysis project Ga0207691, IMG submission 184327) | Miscanthus rhizosphere microbial communities from Kellogg Biological Station, Michigan, USA - KBS M1-3 metaG (SPAdes) (version 2) | ecosystem: Host-associated > Plants > Roots > Rhizosphere >...
GCTCCGCTGCCCATACATCTTCAATCTGCGGACGGACCCGTACGAGCACGCGCAGATTACGTCGAATACCTACTACGACTGGATGTTCCGCCGCATCTATCTGCTGGTGCCTGCGCAGGCTGCGGTCGCCCAGTTCCTGAACACCTTCAAGGAATTCCCGCCGCGACAGAAGGCGGCGAGCTTCAGCCTCGACGAGGTGATCGACAAGATGACAGAGGCGTCGAAGGGCGCCTAGATAGAGAGGTGTGAATCACGCTGCGGGGGCGGCCAGGAAATCCGGGCCGCTGCTCAAAAGGGCAGTGAGAAAGTGATGCTGATCGGTGAAGCCGGCGACGGTCAGCCCGGAAGCTTCCGCTTTTTGAGCTAATTCGGTCCATTGCACGTGCGTGGTCAGGTCGGAAGCGCCGACCAGCGAGATCTCGTTGGTCCCCGAACTCGTGGAGGCTCAGGCGCCACGCAGCGAGATTCGCCCCGGCAGCCAAGTCCTGCCGTCGATTCAAGGCCAAACCGAGATTCGAGTCAACGGCAGGCTCGTCGCAGTCACGCCAAGGGCGGAGTCCATGACCATCGCGCAAGCCAGCGAATGGTATCGCGCGCAGGTGAATCAGCTCGCGACGATGCTCGACAAGCGCTTGCCGGTGGAGATCCAGGCCCGCCAGGCCGAGCAGCTGAAGAAGGAGCTGATGAACGGCGCGACGGCAGCCTTGCTCGACCAGGAGCTCGCCTTCATCCTGCGCGAGGCGTTCGCGGGCGACAGCCTTGAGCGCATCGCCGCACAGCTGTCGAGCACGGCCTCAGGAACAAAACTGGACGAACTGGTCTTGGCCAAGGTCGTCGCGCCCATCGATAAGCCGCGCTTCGCCTTCGAATCCGGCGCTTGTTTCGTCGCCGGCACGCTCGTGCACACCAAGCAGGGTCTGGTACCGATCGAGCAATTGAAGGTCGGCGATCTCGTACTGTCGAGTCCGGAGAGTGGCGAGGGCGCGCAGGAGTACAAGCGGGTCGTCAAGACGATGCAGCGTCACGATCAGCCGATCATGAAGGTCGTCTACAAGGCCGATCGAGAACCCGACCGCTACAAGGCGAAGTACGCCAGCCTCACGACGACCTACGACCATCCGTTCTGGGCAGAAGGTGAAGGCTGGACTGCGGCAAGAAATCTACAGGGCGACTACCTCGGACCGTCGAAGCTGCGTCTGGTCGACGGCGCGATCGTCGATCTGCAGGGACCGACCTACATCTACGCAACTGATCGGGCCTCAGTTGGCTGGGTTGCGTCGAACGGACCGGAAGAACCTGGCTGGCTCGTCGATTACGGCACGGGGCAGAACCTGCCGGGGCCCGTGGGGTACGACTGGGAGAACTGGAACCTCACTGGCGATGATGACGTCCTGCAGCCCGTCTTTCGGACGACGGTCTTCAACATCGAGGTCGAGGACTTCCACACTTACTACGTCGGCGAGCACGGCGTCTGGGTGCACAACGCCAACTGCGACGGCATCACGCTGTTCGCAGGCGGCGTGCCCGGTCCCTTGCTACCGAAGGGGACCAAGCTTTTCGCCAGCGAAAAGGAACTGATCGCGTTCACCAAAGCGAACCCCGGCCTCACCGGCTTTGCCGTGGTCAAGATGCCCGGCGCGCAAAACTACGCGGGAGTTCCATCGACCGAATTGACAAACTGGCTCCAGTTCGAGGACCTCGTGGCCGGGCGCCTGCTCAAGGAAGAAGTTAGGCAGGAGTTTGCAGTCCTCTATTCCAACGTCAACGAGGCTGGACGCAACTATGTCCGGGTCGAAGGGCAACAGATCTCCCCCAGCGGGACCCGGGTGTTCGTCGACCGCAAGCTTCAGTTCCCGAACCTCAACGATTTGGGAAGGCAGCAGGACGTTCTCAACCTGCTGTGGCGCGTGACTCAGGCGCTGGAGCAGAACCCATCGTACCGGTGGGCGTTCGAATTCAAGGCGCGGCTGAACGGCGATGAGCGCGTGGCGCTGCAAAAGGCACGAGACCTGTTCGAGTCGATCAAGCGAAACGACGCCAGCACACCGAAGTTCTTCCTGAAGGACGTCGAGGGCAATTACACGATTCCCGATCCGGACAGCGCCAGCAAGATAGCGCGTGTGAGAGCGATGCTCGGCGTCGGCGCGGACGGTCGTCCGATTCCCGCGAAGATCGAGATTCGAAACGAGGGCACGGCAACCGCGTTCCCGCAGAACGTTGTCGACGAAGGAACTGCCGGGCTTCCGCCACTGACCTTGTCGGACGTCGGCGCCCTCCTGGCACGCGCGCGCACACTCTGGATCGACGCTGGCGCGTCCCCTGCCGTGGTCTACAGCGCCACCGTGCGCATCGCCGACCTGCCGCTCGGGTTCGCGGGCCAGACGGTCGGCAGCGAAATCACGCTCGACATCGCCGGCGCCGGATGGGGGTGGTACGTCGATGCTGGCGACGGTGACTCGACAGCGTTCGAGCCGACGTCGTCCGATTCGAACTTCCGCGCCCGCCCCGGCAGCGATGCGGAGAGCAAGCTCGATCTTCTGACCGTCCTGATTCACGAGATCGGGCACGTGCTTGGGTTGCCGAGCAACACCGACGGGACGGGCGTCATGAGCCAGTTCCTCGCGCCGGGCGAGCGGCGCGTCCCCGCGCACACGGATGTGTCCGCTTTGGGAGCGGAAGGCATGCCGTATTTCACAGGCGGCACGGGTGTCACGCTGGTCATCGGGACTTCATCGCTTCCCAGAAGCGGAATCAGCGACGTTGGCGACTTCGACACCCTCGGTGACCGCCTCTGGCCCAACGCCGTCGAAGTTGTCGAGGACGGCGACAGCGTCACGTTGCTTGAATCGCTAGCCCGCCAGAGCCACTTCTCGAAAGAGTTCGCCGTCTCACCGAGCGATCGAGCGCTGAGCTTCACCGTCACGAGGGAAAGTCTCGTCGCCAACGGTTCCGGACCGAACGACGCCTTCGAAGTCGCGCTGCTGGACTCTCACACCGGCCTGTCCGTGATCGACGCGCTCGGACTGACGCACACGGACGCGTTGCTGAACGTTCAGGGCGGCGGTCAAACGCGTCGGCTGCTCGCCGATGCTGTCCGCGTCGTCGACAACGCAGACGGGTCGAGGACCTATCTCATCGATCTTCGCGGTGTTCCGCCAGGCGCCACGGCGCAGCTTTCGTTCGACCTGGTCGGCTTTGGTGCCGCGCAAAGCCAGGTCACCGTGAGCGACATTCACGCCGTACAAGGGTCACTCGCAAACGCCGACTCCTTCAGCACGGACGAAGACGCGAGCCTCGCAGGCAACGTACTCGACAACGACGTGACGCTGAGTGCCTCCGCACGTGCGCAACTGGTCGTCGGCGCCGCGCACGGCGCGCTTCGGCTGGACGAGGACGGGAGCTTCATCTACCAGCCCGATGCGAACTACTATGGGCAGGACACGTTCACCTACCAGTTCGCCGAGGACGACGGCTCGCTGTCTGCCGAAGTGTCGGTTCGGCTTGTCATCCGACCCGTCAACGATGCGCCTGTCGCGCCGGCCGCGCGCGACTTCACGGTACGCGCCGGCGAGCTCTTCGTCTTCGACCCTGTCCTAGGCGCATTCGATGTCGAGGCGTCCGCGTTGTCAGCCGTACTCGCCTCCGCACCTTCCCATGGAACGGTCGAGTTCAACAGCGACGGCACCTACTCATACATTCCGCGGCGCAGCTACGCAGGCTCCGATACCTTCACCTACCGCGTCACGGACGGTGACCTGTCGTCGCCGCTCGTCACCGTCACAGCGACTGTATTGCCCTCGATCGGCGGCCCTGTCGCTCGCGATCTGACGCTGCAACTCGACGAGGACACGAGCCTGCAGATCGACCCGAGCGCACTCGGGATCGGCACTCTCGGTGAGGTCGTCGCCGGCGACATATCGCTCCTGCCGACGCACGGGACGTTGGAGACTGTCGCCAACGGCACGTGGCGTTATCGGCCGGCGGCGGATTTCAACGGAATCGATACCCTGCGCTACCGCCTGATCCAGGACGGAGAGACATCGAACGAGGCGACGTTGACGCTGCGAATCGTCGCGATCAACGATGCTCCGATCCTTGCGGACCAGACGCTTCGGCTCGAGGAAGACACGGAGTCAACCTTCGATCCCTTTGCGGGGGCGCGCGACGTCGACGCCGACTCGCTCGTCGCCGAAATCGTCACGGGCGCGACGCACGGCAAGGTCAGTTTCGACGAAACGGGCGCGTTCAGCTACGCGCCTGCGGCCAACTACGTCGGTGGCGACTCATTCACGTACCGCGTCAGCGACGGGAGGCTGTTCTCCGGGACTGCCGCCGTGACGATCGTGGTGACGCCCGTGAACGACGCCCCAGTCGCGAGCGACGGCGCGCTTGCCTTGAATGAAGGCGGATCGTTGGTCATCGATCTGCGTTCATTCGGGTCGGACATCGACAGCACCGACGTTCGGGCAATCATCACGGCGCCCACCGAGCACGGCAGCCTCGATGCAAACAGCGATGGAACGTTCACGTATCGCCCGGCAACCGGCTACCGCGGCAGGGATGCACTGCGCTTCCAGTTCAGTGACGGCGCCTCATCGTCCCGAGAGGCGACGCTGACGCTCACGATCGGCGCTGCCAATCAAGCGCCCACGCTCCTCGATCAGGCGTATTCGGTCGCGGCAGGCAACGCCCTGCTGATCGACCCGCTCGCCTCGGCGGCCGACGGCGATGGCGATCGGTTGTTCGCCCTGCTTGTCGATCCCCCGATCCACGGCGTTCTGGTGGTTCGCTCGGACGGCAAGTTCAGCTATGTCGCTGCCGGCGGTTACCTGGGCCCGGACAGCTTCACCTATCGAGTGAGCGACGGGAAAGCCGCATCGGCCACGGCGACCGTTTCGCTGACCGTGACCGCGTTCGGCCAAGAACCGACGGTATCCGACTCGCGGCGCGACGGCGTCGAAGACACGCCGCTGATCCTGCTCGGCACCGATTTCAAGGCCTCGACACGCAGTGGCGTTCCGCCAGTCATCGTGATCTCCGCGCTGCCGTCCGATGGCGAGCTTCAGCGGATGACTTCAGGCGGAACCTGGAGGTCGGTCGCGATTGGCGACGTCTTCTCACAGGAAGCGCTTGACGCCGGCGCACTGCGGTTCGTACCGTCCACCGACGCGTCCGGCGGTCCCGGCAACCTGCTGAGCGGCGACGGCAACCGTCGTCAACACTATGCGCGGATCGGCTTCAAGGCGTTCGACGGCAACCTGTCGAGCGCCGAGGCGCACGTCATCATCGACATCGTCGCCGTCGCCGATCTGCCGCGCCTGGCGTCGGCGAGCGCGGAGCCGGCGAGCGGCGACGAGGACGCCCTTGTGGCGCTGCCTGCGGTCGACGCTTCCCTCGTCGACGGCGACGGCTCGGAGACGCTGGTCCTGACGCTCACCGGTCTGCCGATCGGTGCCGTGCTCGGCGACGGCGTCCACACCTTCGCCGCCACCGCCGATCACCTCGTGCCCGACCTCACGGGTTGGAACATCGCTGCGCTGCAGTTCACGCCGCCGCCCGACTTCAACGGCCGCCTCGTCCTGCAGGTGCAGGCGAGCGCGATCGAGACGTCGACCGGCGAGCGGGCGACCGCGACGCACGACATCGTCGTCGACGTCGTCGCCGTCGCCGACCCGCCGCTGCTCTCGCTCGACCCGCGCGACAACCACCTGAGCCGCGAGCTCTTCGCGACCAGTTGGGAGAGCGCAGCGAACCCGGCGACGACCGCGACGGTGCTGACCGGCGCCACGTTCGAGGGCTGGAGGGTGCTCGCCGCCGGCCGCGACCGGACCGCGGCGTTCGAGGTCTGGGCCGACGGCGACCGCATGCGCAACGCCGTCGGCAACACGGCGACGGTGCACGCAAGCGCAGGCGACGGCAGCCAATGGCTCGCTCTCTCGAACGGTGGCAAGACAGGCACCTACCAGACGCTCGGCATCGAGCGCAGCATCCCGACGATCGAAGGCGCGATCTACACGCTGACGCTCGACTACGCCGGCGCGCTCGGCCTCGCCCTCGGCAACACGCGGATCGTGATCGAGGTCGACGGCAAGCGCATCGACAGCTACGCGGCGATCAGCCCGAACACCGCGCTCAGCTGGCATTCGGTGAGCTTCCAGTTCGAAGGCAACGGGAGCGAGCGAATGGTGACGATTCGCCTGGAGGGCAGCGAATCGGTCGCGACGAGCCGGGCCGCGATGATCGACTCCGTTCGGCTCGTCGAAACCTTGCCGAACCGGACCGGCGACGTCTACGGCTTCGCCGATCTGCCGATCGAGCTGCCGCGGATCGTCGCCCGGCTGAAGAGCACTGCCGTGTCCGAGCAGCTCGGCGTCACGCTCGGCGGCCTTGCAGTGGGCTCGGTGTTGAGCGACGGTGTGCGCAGCTTCACCGTGGCGGCGACGGGTCAGGTCGTCGACATCGGTGCCTGGGACCTCCTGCATCTCGAGGTCGTCGCTCCCGCCGGCTTCGCCGGCACCATGGCACTGACGGTTCGGGCGACGAGCGTCGAACCGAGCAACGGCTCGAGCGCGTCGGTAGAGGAGGCGTTCACCGTCCACGTCCTGCCCGGCGAGCCGGTCGCGACGCCGGTGGGGGTGAACCCCTACGTGACGATGACGCCGGCGCCCGCCAGCGCCACGGCAGGAGCGTCGCCGGTCCAGCAGGCCGGGGGTTGGAGCGTGGTCGGCACCCCGGCGCTCTCCTCGCGCGGCCAGATCGTCTTCAGCTCGGCGGCCGCGCCGCTGACGCGCAAGGTCGACGACGACGAACAGGACGAGAGCGCGCGTTCGGACAGCCTGCGCGACGCCTGGCTGGTCGAGCTCGAGCAGCTCGCGCAGCAACAGTGGCGAGCATTGGCCGCCGCCAGCGTGAAACACTAGGGCACGGACTGTGCTTCGACAGCAATCGGGACGACGGAGAGTGGCATGAGGACCAGAAGTGTCAGGAGATCGATCGCGGTCGCCGCTTTGTGTCTCGCCGGAGCGGCGAATGCCGTCGACGTCGTGAGCGCGATCGGCGACCAGGACGGCTTCGGGATCGGCGTGACGGACGGCGCCGGATTCGACTTCGAAGCGATCGGCGCCGGAGACGGCGACGGCACCGACGTCTGGCACGACGGCAACCTCACGTTCACCCTCGACTACGCGCTCCCCGGCGCCGTCACGGCGGCCGGGATCGAGCTGTTCAGCGGCGGCTTCGGCCTCGACGCCGCGCCGCAGCTTTACCTGAACGGCACGTTCGTCGGCACGCTGACCGACGGCGACGACGCGGGGCCGCTCTACAACTACGCGTTCAAGGACGTGATCGACCTGACTCCGTTCGCCTCGCTGCTGTCCGGACACGACGTCTTCGAGATCCGCCTCGCCGCCGGCGACGACGACGGCGGCGTCCTCGACTATGCCAAGCTCACCGTCAGCGGCGAGGCCGTCGCCGTCGTTCCCGAACCGGCAACCAATGCGTTGCTGGCGGCCGGTCTGCTGGCGCTTGCCGCGTTGCAGCGGCGGGCGCGACGTCCGTCGTCCTGACCGATCCTCTCGATGAGCTACGACCTCCGCGTCTGGGAGCAGCCCGCCGATCGCGAGCCTCCGGCAACGCTCGAGCAGCAGCGTGTCACCAAGGCCGACATGCGCAAGGTGATGGCGACATTCCTGCGCGAGTGCGTTCGCAAGCACGGCTTCGAGCACGACCCGTCGATCCAGGACGCTGACGTGGGCTTCACGCGTTCGACCAGCGCCGGCCGGCAGACGATCACGCTCACCGTGGAAGGCGCCGTGCCACGCCTGTCGTGCAAGATCTACTGCCGGCATCGCAACGAACGGGTCCAAGAGATCTTCGGCGACGTGTTCGGCGCACAGTGGCTCCGCCGCGGCACCTTGGCGTTCAACATCGGCGTGTTCATCGGGGCATTCAATGCCGGCCTGCCCTTCTCGAGCCGGCAGGAGATCGCGCGCATCTTCGAGCTCCTCGAACTCAAGGCCATGCCGGTGCTCGATGCCGCGCGCTCGCTGACTGGCTTGAACGAGGTGATGAATCGCCAGGATCGCTTCCCGCTCGACCACCAGGTTCGCCATCCCGACGATTCGCGATCCCTCGCCCAATACCTCCACCGACACAGCTTCGAGCCGTTGATCGTCGCCTGGCTGGTTCAGGATCCCGAGTTCGACGCCCTCGTCGAGGAGTACCGGGAGTACACGCGCAACCGCGTCGACATGACGACAGCGGATCTCGACAAACTGCTCGGCCATCTGCGGGCCGACGTGCCTGCCGGCGAAGAAGGATCAGACGCCAACGATGCGTAGCGCGAGCGACATCGCCGCGATACGCCGGGCGGTCGCGCGCATGAGGCCGTGTACGTTGGCCTCGCTCCTCGTCTCGTCGCTCGCAGCGACCGCCCAGCCGCTGCCGATGCTCCATCGCGCCGCCCTCGCGAACGATCCCGCAGCCGCGGCAGCGCAGGCGCAGGTCCGCGTCGCCGAGGCGCGCCTGGCGCAGGCGTGGTCGGCGTTCGGCCCGACGGCTGCGCTGGTCTACAACCAGACCGAGTCGCGTGCCGACGAGACCTTCGGCCGGCGCCGCTTCGGCGGCAAGGAGCTGGCGGTGCAGCTGACGCAGCCGCTCGTTCGGCTGCCGCTGCACTCGGCGCTCGACGCCGCCAAGGCGCAGGTCGAGCAGCAGCGAAGCGCGCTCGAGCAAACACGTCTCGAGTCGATGCAGCGTCTCGTCGAGGCTGCCTTCGAGGTGCTGAAGGCGCGCGATGCGGTCCAGTACGCACAGGCGCAATCGACTGCGACCGCGGAGCAGCTCGCCTCCGCCCGGCGCACGTTCACCGTCGGCCGCGCTCCCGTGACCGACGTGCGCGAGGCCGAGGCGAAGGCCGACACGGTCGCGGCGCAGCTCAGCGCCGCGCGGTTCGATCTCGAACTGCGCCAGCAGGTCCTCGCCGAGATCGTCGGTCGACCGGTCGCCGGGCTGATCGAGCGCGGCCTGACCGAGTCGAGCCTGCCCGCCGTCGAGGGATCGACCATCGCCGACTGGGTCGGGTCGGCGTTCGCGGCGAGCCCGCAGGTGCGACAGTCGCTGCGCGCGCTCGAGATCTCCGAGTACGAAGTGGTCCGCGCCGACCGTGCCCACGCGCCCACGGTCGATCTCACGTCGAGCGTCGGCGCCAGCTCCGACACGGGAACGGAGACGACGTTCGTTCCGCGCCGCGCGAACACCGCGCAGATCGGCGTCAACGTGAACATCCCCCTGTTCGCGAGCGGCGCAACGCAGGCACGCGTGCGCGAGGCGCTCGCGGCACGCGACAAGGCGCAAGCCGACGTCGATGCCGCGCGGCGCGCGACCAGCCTCGCGGTTCGCCAGGAGTTCACCGCCACCCGCTCCGCGGTGAGCCAGGCACGCGGGCTCGAGGCGGCAGTGCGATCGAACGAGATCGCGTTGCGCGCCAACCGGCGCGGCTACGAAGTCGGGATGAAGGTCAACTTCGAGGTGCTCGAGTCGCAGAGCCGGCTGTTCGAGGCACAACGCGACCTCTCGCGGGCGCGCTACGACGCGTGGCTGCACTACGTGCGGCTCGCCGTGGCCGCGGGTGTGCTCGTCGAATCCGATCTCGAGCGTCTGGACGAGATGCTCGTCGCCGATCGCGCGCCGCGTCTGCAGGACCGCCGCCCGGCGCCGGAAGATCCGAAATGAGCGCACGGGCCGATCGACCGGAGGCACGCGACAGCGGATCCGACGCAGGTGCGGCAGCGGCCAGCGCGCAGTCGGCGCCATCGCCCGCTGTCGATCCAGCGCTCGCGCCGGCGCTCGAGGCCTGGCGACTTCGGCTGCAGGCGGCCGGCGTGAACTGCAGCGCGGTCGCCTTCGCGAGCGACGATCCACGCTGGAAGCAGGACTTCGCCGCCGCGGCGGCGCATTCCGATGCCTGGGTCGCGCTGCGCGCACGAATCTCGCCGGAGCAGCCCGTCGCGCTCGAGAAGACCGGAAGCGGTGCCGGCGCCGAGCTGCTGATGGCGACCGCGTTGCAGCTGCCACACGGCGGCACGGGTGTCGTCGGTGCTGCGCTGCAGCCACCGCACAACGAGCGCACCATCCAGCTGGTGCTGCTTTCTCTCGGCTGGCTCCAGCTGGCCTTGATGGCGGGCAGCCTCGCGCACAACCAGCGCGCCGCGCAGCTGCTCGAACTGCTCGGCCATGTCGCCTCGCAGCACGGCGACCGCGCGGCCGCGCAGGACTGGGTCAACCGCACCGCGGCATGGCTGCGCGGCGACTCGGCACGACTCGACAAGCTGACGCTGACGCTGTTCGAAGTGCACAGCGGCACACCGCACTGGTGGGTCGCTGCCGACACCGCGTTCGCCGAGACGGGAGCGCCATCGGTGCACGCGGCAGGCGAGATCGCAGCTCGGGCGAGCGCCCAGATGCAGGAGATCCGCGAAGGCGATTGGTGGGCGTTGCCCTTGTTTGCCGACGGCGAGCCAAGCGCGGTTCTCGTCGCGCACGCGCCCGGCGGCCAGTGGCACGCGGAGGCGCTGGCGATGCTGCGCGCGGGAGCCGCGCTGGCCGAGCCGCTCCTGCGCCACTGGCGCGAGGCGAAGCGCTCGCTCGTTCGCCATCTCTGGAGCAGCGCGCGCCAGACAGTCAGGAGACTCGTGCGCCCCGGCAATCTCACCTGGAAGTTCGCCGCGACGGGCGTCGTCGCCGCGCTCGCCATCGTGCTCTTCTGGCCGGTCGCGGACCGGGTCACTGCGAACCTGACCATCGAAGGTCGCATACGCCAGGTCGTGACGGCGCCGTTCGAGGGGTTCATCGCCCAGGTCATGGTGCGCCCGGGCGAGCGCGTCGCTCGCGGTCAGCTCCTCGCCCGCATCGACGATCGCGAGCTCGGGCTCGAGCGCGACAAGCACCGCAGCGAGCGCGATCAGGCCGCCAACAAGCTGCGCCAGGCGATGGCCGAGCGCGACGCCTCGGCGATGGCGCTCGCCGCCGGCGAAGTGCACCAGGCGCAGGCGCAGCTCGCCCTAGCCGAATCGAGACTCGCCCGCGCCGCGTTGCTCGCGCCCATGGATGGGCTGGTGGTCAGCGGCGACTGGGTGCAGCAGATCGGCGGCCCGGTCGAGGCCGGCAAGGAGATGTTCGAGATCGCCGCCACCGACGGCTATCGCGTCGTGCTGCACGTCCCCGACCACGACATCGGCCGTGTCCGCGTCGGCCAGCCCGGCGTGCTGAGGCTCACCGCGCAGGCGCAGGAGAGCTACGAGTTTCGCGTCACCAACGTCACGGCGACCGCGAGCGTGCAGGACGGCAGCAACGGCTTTCGCGTCGAGGCGGCGTGGGACGGGCAGGCGCCGCCGCTCAGCCCGGGCATGCAGGGCGTCGGCAAGATCGTCGTCGGCGAGGCCAACCTGCTCACCGTGTGGACGCAGCCGTCACTCGACTGGCTCCGTTTGAAGCTGTGGAGTTGGTGGTGGTGACGCGCTCTGCGCGAACGGCCGGGCGCTGACATGCAGGCGCTTCTGTCCGAGCACTGGCACGCCGTCCGCTTCCTGCGGCCGCGGCTGCGCGAGGGCGTGCAGGCGCTGCACCGCCGCCTGCGCGGCAAGGCGTGGGTGCTGCTGCTCGATCCGGTGACGCAACGCTTCCAT
>Ga0207691_10006054_pt1 | contig 11683 bp, 10 predicted proteins | sample KBSM13metaG_FD_184327 | JGI IMG/M metagenome (GOLD analysis project Ga0207691, IMG submission 184327) | Miscanthus rhizosphere microbial communities from Kellogg Biological Station, Michigan, USA - KBS M1-3 metaG (SPAdes) (version 2) | ecosystem: Host-associated > Plants > Roots > Rhizosphere >...
AGGTAGAGTTCCCGCTTCGCCTGGGCGCAGTCGTGGACGTCGAGGCCGAGGTGGTGGCTGGTGCCGTGCGGCATCCACCGGCGGTGCTGCTGGCCCTCGGTGCTCACGGCTTCCTCGACGGAGACGGGCAGGAGGCCCCATTCGGCGAGCCGCTCGGCCAGCACCGTGGTGGCCGCGGTGTGGATGTCCCGGAACTTCGTGCCCGGCTGGGCGGCGGCCAAGCCGGCGTCGGCGGCGTCGAGCACTGCCTCGTAGACCTTGCGCTGGACCTCGGAGAACTTGCCGTTGGCCGGCAGGGTACGGGTGATGTCCGCGGTGTAGAGGGAATCGGCCTCGACTCCGGCGTCCAGCAGCAGCAGTTCGCCCGCGTTGATCTTGCCGGTGTTCCGGGTCCAGTGCAGCACGGTGGCGTTGTTGCCGGAGGCGGCGATGGTGTCGTAGCCGAGCTCGTTGCCTTCCTCGCGGGCCCGGGCGAAGAACGCCCCTTCCACGACGCGCTCGCCGCGGTGGTGGGTCAGCGCCCGCGGGATCGCCTTGACCACCTCGGTGAAGCCGGCCACGGTGGCGGCGACGGCGATCTTCATCTGTTCGATTTCCCACTCGTCCTTGAGCAGGCGCAGTTCCGAGAGGGCCTCTGTGAGTTTCTCATCCAGGGCGTCGAGCACGCTCAGGTCGAGGTTGTCGGGGTCCTTGGCCGTGTTGTAGCGGGCAGTGTCGACGAGCGCATCAATGTTCTCGTCAACCTTGCGGACCAGCCTGATGGAGATTCCGCCGATCTCCGGCGCACCGACATTCTTGGTGATGGCGAGTTCGAGTTCGGCGATGTCGGCCGTGTCGAGTCCCAGCTTGGCCTTGAACTCGGCCAGGGTCGGGCGTGCGCCGATCCAGAACTCCCCGGAGCGGGAATCGGCGTAGAACTGCTCGGTGTCGCGGCCGGCCAACGGGCGGAAGTACAGCGTGGCGTGGTGGTTTCCGCCGTCGTCGCCGGTGCCCTCCGCGACCGGTTCCAGGATCAGGACCGCATCAGGTTCGTGGTCCAGGCCGAGGCCGGTGAGGTGCGCGAAGGCGGAGTGCGGCCGGAAGCGGTAGTCGCAGTCGTTCGAGCGGACCTTCAGCGGGCCGGCGGGGATGACCAGGCGTTCACCTTTGAACTGGCCTGAGATGGAGCGGCGCCGGCCTGCGGCGTGGCCCGCGACGGCGTCCCGCTCGGGGAGCTGTTGCGAGGCCGGCGCCCAGTTGCTGGCCATGAAGGCTTTGAAGGCGTCGGAGCTGGGCCGCTGCGAGCGGTTGTTGACGCGCTCTTCGAGGGGCTGGGAAGCGGAGACTAGGGTGTTATCTGCATCGTTCACCGTCCCATAGTCTCACCAGCGCCGCGGCTTAGGCCAACGGCGCGCTCGCGCTGCAGGGCCGCTGCAGGGCCCGGCAAGAAGGGGCCGAGGCTTTGGATACTGCCATCTACTAGGCTGGTGAGGTGAGGATCGACCTGCATGCGCACTCCAACGTTTCCGACGGCACCCAGGCGCCGGCCGGCGTCATGGAGTCCGCCGCCGCCGCGGGCCTCGACGTCATCGCCCTGACCGATCACGATTCCACTGCCGGGTGGGCGGAGGCCGCCGTCGCCGCCCGGAAAGCCGGGGTCGCGCTGGTCCCGGGGATGGAGATCTCCTGCCGCACAGCGGAAGGCATCAGCGTCCACCTGCTCAGCTACCTCCACGACCCCGCGCATCCCGGACTGCTTGAGGAAATCACCAAGTCCAAGGACGCCCGGCACACGAGGGCGCAGAAGATGGTCACCCTTTTGTCGGAGGACTACCCGCTGACATGGGACGACGTGATTCACCACGTCGCGCCGGGGGCCACCCTGGGCCGCCCGCACATCGCCGACGCGCTCGTCGCGGCCGGTGTGGTGGAAGACCGGGCCGAGGCTTTTGGTTCCATCCTCACAGCACGCTCGCGCTACTGGGTCCAGCACTATGCGCCGGAGCCGGCGCTCGCCGTCGAACTGGTCCGTGCGGCGGGGGGCGTGCCGGTGTTCGCCCACCCCGTGGCATCCGCCCGCGGCCGGACCGTGGGGGAGGGGACCTACCGGGAGATGATCGACGCCGGCCTGGCAGGCCTGGAAATCTACCACCGGGACAACCCCGAGGAGGGCCGGACGTTCCTGCGCCGCATCGCCGAACGCTATGGCCTGCTGATCACAGGGTCCTCCGATTACCACGGCGCAGGAAAGCCGAACCTGCTGGGCGAGAACCTGACCTCCGCAGAAGTCTTTGCCCGGATCGAGGAACTGGGCACAGGCTCGTCCGTGGTGCGCTGAAACCCAGTCCGGCCCGGGGAACGGCGGGGCGCGGTGAGGGCGGCGCGTCAGAGCGTCGGGAAAGACGTGAACTGCGCCTGCGCGGCCAGGCGCTTGGCCATGACGTCGATGGCCGGCTGGTTCTGGTCCACGCACACGAACCTGCGGTCGAGTTTCGCGGCCACGGACCCGAGCGTGCCGGAACCTGCGAAGAAGTCCAGGCACCAGTCGCCCGGCCGGCTCGAGGCCGCAACCACGCGGCGGATCAGCCCCTCCGGCTTCTGCGTCGGGTAGCCGGTTTTCTCCTTGCCGGTCGGCGAAACGATCGTGTGCCACCACACGTCCGTGGGCAACTTGCCGAGCTCGCGCTTGGCGGGGGTCACCAGTCCGGGCGCCATGTAGGGCTCACGGTCCACCTCGGCACTGTCGAAATGGTACTTCGCCGGGTTCTTGACGTAGACGAGGATGTTGTCGTGCTTGGTGGGCCAGCGGTACTTGGCCCGTGCACCGTAGTCGTACGCCCAGATGATCTCGTTCAGGAAGCATTCGCGGCCGAAGATCGCGTCCAGCATGACCTTTGCGTAGTGCACCTCTCGGTAGTCCAGGTGCAGGTACAGGGTGCCGTCGTCGGCCAGGAGCCGCCAGGCCTCCACGAGCCGGGGCTCGAGGAAGGACCAGTAGTCGCTGAACGCGTCGTCGTACTTGTGCAGCGCGCCCTTGATGGTGTCGTAGGACCGGCCCTTGAACCCGACGCGGTCACCCTCGCCGCCGGCGTTGAGCACCATCCTGGTTTCCTGGCGCCGCTGGACCCGGCCGGTGTTGAAGGGCGGGTCCACGTAAATCAGTGTGAAGGCGCCGTCCGGCAGCGTGGGGAGGTATTCCGCGTTGTCCGCGTGAACCACCAGGTTGCTGCCGTCCGGCGCCCAGACGGTGTCAGTCATGGAGGGGATTAGGCCTCGGCGCCGCTCGGCTGTGCGTCGCCGCCGGCCACTACCTCGCCGTTGCGGCGGCGGGTGCGGGTCCGGCGCCGGGCACGGGTCGCCCGGTCCACCTCGGTGGGGGCCTTCGCCGGAGCGGCGGCAGCAGCTTCCGGTCCCTGTCCGTTCGCGGTGGACGCCGTGGCGGCATCGGCCTCGGCGGGACGGCGACGGCGGTCGCCGGAGCGTCCGCCGGCTTCGGTGCCGCTGCGGCGCGAGTCACGTCCGCCGGTGCGGCTGCCCTCGCGGGCGCCGTCACGGCTGCTCGTGCGGCTGCCTTCACGGGCGCCGTCACGGCTGCTCGTGCGGCTGCCGTCCTTTGCGCCGTCCCTTCCGCTGTCCTTTGCGCTGGTGCGCGAGTTCTTCTTGCCGGTCTCGCCGAGGTCTTCGAGGACCTCCGCGTCGACGCCGGCCAGCACACGCTTGTCGCGCGGCAGCCGGCCCTTGGTGCCTGCGGGGATGTCGAGTTCCTCGAACAGGTGGGGCGAGGACGAGTAGGTTTCCACGGGCTCGGGGTAGCTCAGGCCGAGGGCCTTGTTGATGAGCCCCCAGCGCGGCATGTCGTCCCAGTCAACAAAGGTCACGGCAGTGCCCTTGTTGCCGGCACGGCCGGTGCGGCCGACGCGGTGCAGGTAGATCTTCTCGTCTTCGACGCACTGGTAGTTGATCACGTGGGTGACGTCGTCGACGTCGATGCCGCGGGCGGCGACGTCGGTGGCAACGAGGACGTCCACCTTGTTGTTGCGGAAGGCGCGCAGCGCCTGTTCGCGGGCGCCCTGGCCGAGGTCACCGTGGATGGCGGCCGCAGCAAAACCGCGGTCCACCAGTTCCTCGGCCACCTTCGCGGCGGTGCGCTTGGTCTTGGTGAAGATGATGGTCCGGCCGCGTCCGCGGGCCTGCAGGATGCGGGCTACCACTTCCACCTTGTCCATGCTGTGGGCACGGTAGATCAGCTGGCGGATGTCGCGCTTGGTCAGGCCCTCGTCGTCCGGGTCCGCGGCACGGATGTGGGTCGGCTGGGTCATGTAGCGGCGGGCCATGGCGATGACCGGGCCGGGCATGGTGGCGGAGAACAGGAGCGTCTGGCGGACCGCGGGCGTGCCGGCGATCAGGGTCTCGACGTCCGGCAGGAACCCGAGGTCCAGCATCTCGTCAGCCTCGTCGAGGATGACGATCTTGACGTTCTTGAGGCTCAGGTGCTTCTGCTTGAAGAGATCGATCAGGCGGCCGGGGGTGCCGACGACAACCTCGACGCCGTTCTGCAGCGCCTCGACCTGCGGCTCGTAAGCGCGGCCACCGTAGATGGTGGCGATGCGGGCGTTGCGCTTCTTTGCGGCGTTTTCGAGGTCCTTGGCTACCTGGACGGCGAGCTCGCGGGTGGGGACGATCACCAGGGCCTGCGGGGCGCCGGGAACGGCCAGTTTGTCGAAGCCGGCGTCGTCGCGGCCGACGACGCGCTGCAGCGCCGGGATGCCGAAGCCGAGCGTCTTGCCAGTACCGGTCTTGGCCTGGCCGATGATGTCATGCCCTGCCAGTGCGACCGGCAGGGTCATGGCCTGGATCGGGAAGGGGTGGGTGATGCCGGCGTCGGCCAGGGACTCCACGATGTCCGCGCGGACATTGAAGTCGGCAAAGGTCTTCTCGGCAATCTCGTGCGGCTTTTCGTCCGAGATGATGGTCTCTTCGGGCTCGATGGTCTCCGTGCCGGACTCATCGGTCAGAAGCTGGTGCGTGTGCAATTCACTCACAGGGGAGTTTCCTTATTCATTTTGGGCTGCGCTGCTTGCTCAACGGGGGCGGCCGTGGTGGCCGTTCCGGAGCACGCTCAGGCGCGCAAGCAATTCCAGTGGAAGCCGATCGCGGGCTATCTAAATGCTGGCACTGGGGACCAGCGGGTGTATCTCAAGATCGCGTAGGGGCGGGCTTGTTGAATTCGAAAATCATGGAAATCAACGACCGGGCATCCATTTCTACCTCTTCAGTCTAGCTGTACAAGGCGCGGATCCTCGACTGGGCGGGTGATTGCGCCTCGGGAGGGCACCGGGAGCGCGGCCGGGAGCGCTGGCTGGCGACGGCGTGGGGAAGGCCTGCGGACCGTCAACGGACCGCCAGCGGGCCGTCAGCCCACGAGCTCCAGCTGGATTTCCCGTGTGGCGATGTCCGAGGACACCACCCGGACCCGGACTTTGGTGCCCGGTTCCAGCTCGCCGGGGCATCGTGCGGTCACGGCGGGCTCGGCGATCTGGACGATCCCGGACGGGCCGTTTCCGTTGCCGTTGGTCTTCCCGCCGTTGCCGTTGCTGCTGCCGTTGGCGCCCTTGGCGGGCTTGGGTCCGGAGATGACGACAGCGTCGAATTCCTGGCCGACGTGGTTGACGAGCAGCGCCGCCTCAACGGTGTCCAGCGACAGCCGCTCCAGTTTCGCGGCCAACTGGTCCGAGGTGCCCATGATGGCAGGGAGGGACGGCAGCGCCTCCCTGGCCCAGGCAGGAACCTCGGTGCCGTTGCTCAGGGCCTCGCAGATCACCAGGACGAAGCGGTCGACCAGCCGCCGCAACGGTGCCGTGGAATGGGCGTAGGCGGCGCCGATGGCGGACTGGACGGCGGCGTTGGGCACTGTGCCGTCGAAGGGTGTGTATCCGGCACCGCGGAAGAGCATCCCGGCCGAATGCACAATGGCCAGCTGCCGGGGGTCCGTCGGGTCAAGGGTCCGCAGGTACTCGCCATAGCGCATTTCCCCGTCCCAGGGCTTGCCGAGGGCGTGGGTCTGCCGGTGGAAGTGGCGCAGTGACGCCTCGTCCGGGGCGGGCATGGTGCGCAGGATGCCGACTTTGCCCCGGAGCATGAGCGCCGCGGCGGCCATCCCGGTCATGAGTGAAATCTGGGCGTTCCAGTCCTCCACCGGCAGCGGCGGGGCCGCCACGATCCGGTAGCCGCCGTCGGGCAGTTGCTGGATCTCCTGTTCCGGCATGTTCAGGCTCGCGCCGCCGCGCAGGCGTTCCAGTTCCACCCGTTTGAGGCCTACTTCTTTCAGCAGCTGCAGCACGGGCGCCGCGGTGCCGGCGTCGAGCTCGGCCTGGACGCCTTTGTAGTTGAGCTTCGCGCGGCTGCGGACCTGTGCCCGGCGCACGAGGACCGAGGCGACCTCTGCCGCGGCGTCGAGTTCGAACTCCCAGACGAACGCCGCGCACAGCTGCCCGGCGAGCAGGCTGCCGGCGGCCTCGCTGATGATCTCCGGATGCAGCGGAATCCGGCCGTCCGGGGTGTAGAAGGTCTGGCCGCGGCGCCGGGTCTCGGCGTCCAGCGCCCCGCCCGGGGCGACAAAAGAGGGGACGTCGGCGATGGCGTAGAAGACCTTGTAGCCGCCGTCGCTCCGTTCGATAAACAGGGCCTGGTCCAGGTCGGTGGACGATGCCGGATCGATGGTCACGAACTCGACGTGCGTGAGGTCAAGGTCCGGGAGCTTGTGCTCGGCCACCGCCGCCGCCGCGTCGCGCAGCACATCCTCGGGGAACGGGCCGGGCAGTTCCAGCGTGGTGCGCAACGCCTTGAGGGCCCCGGCAAGCTGGTTCTGCTGCTCGTGGACACTGGGGGTCAGGCGATGATGGGACACGAAAATCAGGGTAGCCCGATTTCCGCTATTAGTCTTGGATGATGAGCGCAACTGCGGACGATCCTGCCCTCTACAACAGCTTCCTTGCCGACCTGCTGGGAGTCTTGGCGTACGGCGAACTTTCCGCCTTCGAGCGGCTGTCCTCGAGTGCCCGGTATTCGCCCACGCTGCATGACCGTGCGGTGCTGGGCAGGATGGCCGTGGTCGAGTTCCAGCATTACGAACTCGTCCGGACCCGGCTCGAGCGCATGGGCCTGGATACGGAGGCCGCCATGCTGCCGTTCCAGCCCTCGGTGGACCACTTCCACGAACGCACGCGCCCATCGGACTGGTACGAGGCCCTCATGAAGGCCTACGTGATCGACACGGTCGCCGCGGACTTTTACGGCGTCGTGGGCCGGTACGTCGACGCCGCGACCCGTGAGTTAATCGGACAGGTCCGCTCCACCGGTGAGTCCACGGCCGTGCTGCAGGCGCGACTCAAGGCGGCCCTGGCCGATGACCCCCGGCTGGCGTCGCGCCTGGCGTTGTGGGCCAGGCGCCTGCTGGGGGAGGTCCTGAACCACGCCCAGCGTGTCAGCGCTGAGCACGCGTTCCTCGGCGGACTGTCGGGGCTGGACGACGCCGGCGCCCGGGCGCTGGTCAACGGCCTGGCGGCCGAACTCGCAGCGAATCACGCGCGCCGGATGACGGAGCTGGGTCTCGCCGGATAGTTTCAGTGCCGGCCGGCATTACGGGCCGGGGACCTGCTTAGGATGCGGCGGCGTCCAACGCCGCCAGCAAGGCTCCGGCGGCGTGGGCCGGATCAGCGGCGTCGGTGATCGCCCGGACCACGACGATCCGCCGGGCACCGGCATCGACTACCTGCTCCACGTTACTGAGGTCGATCCCGCCGATCGCGAACCACGGCAGCACGCTTTCGTTGACCTTGCCGGTTCCCTCCGCGTCCGCCCCGCCGATCGCCTGGGCGGCGTAGCGCACCAGATCGAGGCCGACGGCGGCGCGTCCGGGCTTGGTGGGCGTCGCCCACACGGGGCCGACACAGAAATAATCGAGCCCTTTGCGGCCGGGCGCGGCAGCGATGGCGGCGTCCACCTGCTTCGGGCTGTGGGTGGACAGGCCGATCACGGCATCCTTGCCGAGAAAGCCGCGGGCGGCGTCGAGCGAAATGTCCTTCTGGCCGACATGGAACACCGGAGCCCCGGACAGGGAGGCGATGTCCGCCCGGTCATTGACGGCCCACAGCCGCCCGTGGCGCTGCGCCGCGGTGTGCAGGACCTCCAGCAGTTCCAGCTCCTCGGAGGCCTCGAGCGACTTGTCGCGCAACTGGATGATGTCCACGCCGCCGGCGAAGGCGGCGTCCACGAAGTCCTCGAAGTCGCCTCGGTCCCTGCGGGCGTCGGTGCAGAGATAGAGGCGGGCGGTGGTGTGGAGAGGGTCCTGGCTCATGGGACCAGCCTAGTTCCTCTAAACTGGGCGCATACCGCGGGAGCCCGCAGCAGCCATGTCGCCGCTGCCCGGCTGAGAGGGCGTCAGAGCCGACCGCTTGACCTGATCCGGCTAGTACCGGCGTAGGGAAGGAATTTTTCATGGGCACACGAGCAGGCCGTGCAGCCGGAGCCGCAAATGACGCCGCCGCCCAGGTTTGTGACACAGGGCCCGGTACCGCAGAGGGAATCATCGCGGGGGATACGACTGCCGACGTGGCCGTGATCGGCGGCGGGGTGATCGGCCATGGCATCGCGTTCGAGGCCATCCGCTCGGGCCGATCCGTGGTCCTGATCGATGATGCTCCCGGCAGCGGCGCCAGCTGGGCCGCGGCCGGCATGCTGGCCCCCGTGAGTGAACTGCACTACCAGGAGGAACAGCTCCTGGAACTGATGCTTGAGGCCTCCCGGTTGTGGCCAGGATTCGCTGCGGCTCTCGACGCCGGTGCCGCCGGCGCGGATTCCCCGGCGGGTACCGGCTACTTAACGACGCCGACCCTGGCGGTGGGGGCCGACGCGGCGGACCGGCGCGCGCTCGCGGACTTGAGGGAAGTCCAGCAGGCATGCGGCCTGGCCGTGGAGCCACTGACAGTGCGCGAGGCGCGCACCCGGGAGCCCCTGCTGAGTCCCGGCATCTCGTGTGCCTTCGACATCCCGGCCGACCACCAGGTGGACCCCCGCCTGCTGATCACCCGGCTCGCCGGCGTACTCGGTGCGGAAGGCGGCAGCTTCGTCCGGCGGCGCGCGGCGGGCCTGCTGTGGCAGGACGGACAGGTGGCGGGTGTGCGGTTGGCCGGCGGCGGTTCCGTGCGGGCTGCGGAGACCGTGGTCGCCAACGGGCTCGGCGCCGCCGCGCTCGAGGAGCTTCCGGCCGGGCTGGCGCTGCCGCTGCGGCCCGTCTACGGCGACATCCTCCGGCTTCGCGTGCCTCCGCATCTGCAGCCGCTGCTCACGGCCACCGTGCGGGGCATGGTGCGCGGCATCCCGGTGTACATCGTCCCCCGCCAGGACGGCACAGTGGTGATCGGGGCCACCCAGCGGGAGGATGGACCATCGGATCCGCACGCGGTTTCCGCCGGCGGTATTTACCAGCTGCTGCGGGATGCCCAGCAGCTGGTGCCTGCGGTCGCCGAGCTGGAGCTTTTAGAAGCCACGGCGCGGGCGCGGCCCGGCACTCCGGACAATGCCCCGCTGCTGGGGCGGGTCGCACGAGCGGACGGCGGGGACGTCCCGGGACTCATCATCGCCACAGGATTCTTCCGGCACGGCGTCCTGCTGACCCCCGCCGCCGCCGCCGTGTGCCGGCAACTCATGGACTTCACGCCGGACCCGCGCTGGGGCGGGTTCCGCCCGGACCGTTTTTCCCGCATCCCGGTTACGTCCGGGGACAGCCCCAAGAAGGAAGCAGCATGAACATCCGACTTAACGGAACGGAGCAGAGCGTCGCCGACGGCGCCTCCGTCTCCACACTCGTCACCCAGCTTACGGGCCGGAGCATCGGCCCCGACGGCCGCGCCGCCGACGGGCGGAAGCTCGGTGTCGCCGTCGCCCGCAACGCCGAAGTGGTGCCGCGCAGCCAGTGGCACGCCACGGCGCTCGCCGACGGCGACGACGTCGAACTTGTCACGGCAGTCCAGGGAGGATGACCAGCATGAACGAGACGACATTCGCAGGAACACCAGCCGTCCCCATGACCGGTGCGGTGGCCGATTCGTTCGTGGTCGACGGCGTAAGGCTCGGCTCCCGCCTCATCATGGGAACCGGCGGTGCCCCGAGCCTGGACGGGCTCGGGGCGGCGCTGGTGGCGTCCGGGACGGAGCTGACCACGGTGGCGATGCGCCGCTATTCGCCAGCGGAGACGGGCTCGCTGTTCCAGCTGCTCGAGGACCATCGGATCCGGGTGCTGCCGAACACGGCAGGCTGCTTCACCGCCAAGGACGCCGTCCTGACCGCCGAACTTGCGCGGGAGGCCCTGGAAACGGACTGGGTCAAGCTCGAAGTCATTGCCGACGAGCACACACTGCTGCCGGACGCCGTCGAACTCGTGGACGCAACCGAACAGCTCGTGGCCCGAGGCTTCAAGGTCTTCGCCTACACGAACGACGACCCCGTGCTTGCCCTGCGGCTCGAAAACCTCGGCGCGACGGCCGTGATGCCGTTGGGCGCCCCGATCGGCACCGGACTGGGCATCCTGAACCCGCACAACATCGAGCTGATCGTCTCGCGCGCGTCCGTGCCCGTGGTGCTGGATGCCGGGATCGGCACGGCCTCGGACGCTGCCCTGGCGATGGAACTCGGCTGCGACGCCGTGCTGTTGGCTACTGCGGTGACCCGTGCGCAGAATCCGGTGCTCATGGGCGAGGCCTTCAAACATGCCGTCATCGCCGGCAGGCTGGCGAAAGCGGCCGGCAGGATCCCGCGGCGGGAACACGCACTGGCGTCCTCGGCAATGGAAGGCCGGGCCGAGTTCCTCTAACGTCCGCTCGGCCGGCGGGGCTGATCTGGTTGCACCGGCCGGACCTCCTGATCACCATTGCTCTTGATGACGCGCCGGCGCGATCATCCGAAGGCCCGGCCCGGGTCGACGTGCGGCCGGGATGAACCGGGCATACCGTCGGTCCGCATCCGGATGGGCCACCCTCGTGGATCACGTGGTTGTGCGAGTACGGCAGGGTCCCTTTAGCGCGCTGGTGACACTTTCACGAAGAATGGCGTTGCCACTTCTTTGCCTTTCCAGCTGCCCTTTTGGAGGTCAGGTGCCATCCCTTGCAGCCTTCGCATGGGTATACGCTTGCGGGCAACTTGCCCCCAGAGGACGAGCCCTGCCGGATGATTTCTTGGAGCGCGCGGTTCGCGTGCCAGGGGGTGGAGTAGGTGATCTTGGTGCAGCTTGCCATCGGGCGAAACCCTTCTTGAAAGAGTACGCGCGTGGCTCATATCCACACTTGAGCGCCACCTAATAGTGGCGTCCCAGGTTCCACATGATTGTGTCGTTCAAGGCACAACGTATCGCAGCCCTAACTGCGTTGCAATCGTGAGTCTTCGGCCCAAGATTCTCTGAGAAATAGCCGCTGCTCCCAGAGCTCTTATTAACGACCTGTCCCGTTGCCGGGTTCCGGTGGTTCCGGCGCGGAACTACTACGTGATTGGGTCTGCTCCGCAGACCTGCCCTCGCCGCCGAGGACGACGGGGAACATGTCGGAGTCGCAGTCGATATTGCGCGCGCTGGGGGCGCCGATTTCTGGGGTCCCACCGAGTCAGTCGAGGCGAGCTTCAGTCCAGGCGCGGGGTCACTCCAGGCGGAAGTATC
>Ga0207691_10006057_pt1 | contig 11681 bp, 10 predicted proteins | sample KBSM13metaG_FD_184327 | JGI IMG/M metagenome (GOLD analysis project Ga0207691, IMG submission 184327) | Miscanthus rhizosphere microbial communities from Kellogg Biological Station, Michigan, USA - KBS M1-3 metaG (SPAdes) (version 2) | ecosystem: Host-associated > Plants > Roots > Rhizosphere >...
GTCGGCGACGCGCTGGACTTCTGGGGCCTGGCGGGCCGCACGCGGCGCCGGCCACGGCCGGTCTGCCAGCGCCGGCGCGTGCAGATCATCGAGGATGCGAAGGCGTTGCTCGCGCGCGAATACTGGACCGACCTTTCGCTGGCCGACCTCGCGCGCAAGCTGCACTGCTCCGCCGCCCACCTGTCGCGCATGTTCCACGCCGCGACCGGATTCCGCCTGTGCGAATACCGCCAGGAACTTCGCCTGCGCAAGGGCCTGTTCCTGCTCGAAGAGTCGGGCTTGGAGATCGGCGACGTCGCCGTGCAGGTCGGCTTCGCCAGCCACAGCCATTTCACGAGCGCGTTTCACCGGCGCTTCGGCATCAATCCGTCCGAATTCCTGAAATGGAAGTCGCGCAAGCTGATTCGCGCGATGGCCGCCTGCTGATTCGGTTCGAACCGCAGTGCAGATCCGCCTGCGCACCGCGCGAATCCGCGTGCGGTCGCGCCGCGTTGCGTGCAATGATCCGGCGCGAGTGAGCGACTCGACCGCGTGAGGACCATCCATGTTGCCGCATTCGATGCTTGCGATCGCCATTCGCGGTGGCGCCGGGCCTGCGAGCGCGCTTTACGCCGTGCAGCTGCCGCTGCCGGTGCCGCAGGCCGGCCAGATCCTGATTCGCGTGAGCGCGGCCGGCGTCAATCGACCGGACCTGCTGCAGCGCACCGGCAACTATCCGCCGCCGCCCGGCGCGCCGGAGACGCTCGGCCTCGAAGTCGCCGGCGAAGTCGTCGTCGGCGCCGGCCGCTGGCGCGTGGGCGATCAAGTCTGCGCGCTGCTCGGCGGCGGCGGGTACGCGCAATTCGTCTGCGTCGATGCGCGCCACGCGCTGCCGGTTCCGGCCGCCTGCAGCCTCGTCGAGGCCGCGGCGCTGCCGGAAACCGCGTTCACGGTCTACGCGAACGTGTTCGAGCATGGCGCGCTGAAGCCGGGAGAGACGCTGCTCGTGCATGGTGCCACGTCGGGAATCGGCGTCATGGCAATCCAGATGGCGAAGGCAGCCGGTGCACGCGTCGTCGCGACGGCACGCGGCGCGGACAAGGCTGCGCAGGCGCGCGCGCTCGGCGCGGATGTCGCAGTCGATACGACGGTGGAGGATTTTGGCGCGGTCGCGAAGGCCGCGGGCGGCGTCGACGTCGCGCTCGACATGGTCGGCGCGCCGTACTTCGCCGCGACGCTGGATGCTCTGCGGACCGGCGGACGCATTGTATACATTGCCGCATTAGGCGGCGGCACGCTCGAAGTCACGGTGCGCCAGCTCATGCTCAAGCGCGCCGTGCTGACCGGTTCCACCTTGCGTCCGCGCGCGGCTGACGAAAAGGCGCGCCTCGCTGCCGAGGTGGAACGCGTCGTATGGCCGTGGATCGAATCAGGCGCGATCCGCGCGATCGTCGACCGCACGTTCGCGCTGCCCGACGCGGCCGCGGCCCACGCACACCTCGAAAGCGGTGCTCACGTGGGCAAGGTCGTCCTGCGCTGCTGGTCGTGACCCGCGCAAGGGGCTCGTATCGCGCTCGTCAGCGGCCTTTCATACGGGCGGAGATCTTCGCCAGGGCGATCGCGAGAGCCGCACTGCCGAGCGTCTTGACCAGGCCCGAATGCTGCGCATAGAAGTCGCCGAGATTGCCGAGAATGTCCGGTTGGCGCTGCTGCGCCTGGGTGACTACGTCCTGCACCTGCTCCGGACGCACTCTCGATGCCTCGTTCGGCGTTATCGTCGGCATACCGCCCGCGCCTGAAACACCGGCGTTGGCCAGAAGTCCGCCGAGCACCGAAGGCGCATTCGGTCCGAGCGCGCTGATGAGCTGGTTCAGCATGGCAGCACGCTGCTCGGGCGTGGATGCCTCGAACATCTGCGACACGAGCTCACCGGCGGGCGGCGTCTGCGGCGAGCCGAGGGCCGTCGAGATGCCCTGGCTCAGGACGTCGTTCGGGACGTGCCGCGCAACGTGGTCGAAATCGTCCTGCGCCTGCGCCGCGGGGGCATTGATGCCGGCACCCAGGTAGCGATTGAGGATATCCGTAAGTAGTGACATGGCGACTCTCCTGTATTCAAGCCGACGGCGTGCGGTTCTTCGTGACCATGTGATAGATGGCCAGCAGCAACAGCGCCCCGATGAACGCGCCGATGAAGCCGGCCGACTGACCGGCCGCATACCAGCCCAGCGCACGTCCGATGAACGTCGCGGCCAACGAACCGGCGATGCCGAGCGCGGCCGTCAGGAAGAAGCCCTGCGGTCCCGGACCGTGCGTGAAGAACTTGGCCAGCAAGCCGACGATGAAGCCGATGACGATGGTCCATACCAGTTCCATGTGGTCTCCTTGGGGCCGTGCAGCATGGCGCGCTCGAACAGTGTTCCGATCTTGGCACAACTGCTCGCCAATACGGCACGCGATATTTTTCAGTGTTGCGCGCTGTTCAGCCGCGTCAAGGTCCAAACCACCGGTACCAGGCAATCTGCGCTCCGAGCCAGATCGCCAGCGCGATCGCGGGTGCGAACATTGCGATCGGCGTAATCCAGATGCGCAGCCAGTGCGCATGGTCGTAGATGCGCGGATCGTCGCGGCGGAAGATGATCGGCAGATGATTGTCGACGACCGGGGATTTCAAGTTGTACGCCATCGGCAGCGTGCCGCGCCGGATGCGGCCATCGAGGTCGACGAATTCGAAAACGTAGTCGACCTGATCGTCGAACTCGGAATGATGCGGCCGCGTCGTGCGCGTCTCGAGCAGTCGCGCCCGCACGCGCACGCCGTGACGCACGAGCCGCCACGCCCGGATCGCCGCGTACACGCCGAACAAGGGCATCGGCACGAACAGGATGAACACGACGATTTTCACGATCAGCATGCGTTCGTTCCGCTCAATCGCAGGCCGCGCACGGCGCGACGGATCGTACTCTCAGCCCAAATCGCTGACGGACGCTTCTGTTATGGCGCGGACGCCGCCGTGGTTCGCGCGCCCCGGCGCATGGCCAGATATACCGGGAGGCCGAGTGCAATCAGCACCGAGCCCATGTACACAGGATTCTTCAGCCACGGCGCCCAGCACAGCAGCTCGCCGCCGCACAGTTGCGCATCAGTGCTGATCCCGGCGCCGACGATCGCCCACAGCGCGTAGCCGCCGCCGAGCAGCGCGCAAACGGCCAGCACGGCGGTCCGACCGCTGGCGACCGGCAAGCGGCCGGTGCGCAGCAGCTGCAGCGCCGCGAGCGCGCAGACGAAATACAGCACGAGAGTGGAGAACGAGGAAATCAGCAGGACGAAATTGAAGACCTCGACCAGGCCCTTGTCGTAGTTCAACATGACGAGCCCGGTGACCAGCGCGCTCGACAGGCACAACGCGCGCGCCGGCGTGTGGAAGCGCGATTCGACCGCAAAGAAACGCGGAAACACGCCATCGCGCGCGAGCTGGTACGGCACTTCGCCCTGCAGCAGGGTCCAGCCGTTCAGCGCGCCGAACGCGCTGATGACGGCGAACAGCGCGATCCACCGACCGACCGCGTCGCCGAAGAAGATGCGCACGACGTCGGCGAACGGCGCGGTCGATTTCGCCAGTTCGTCCGCGGGAATCAGGATCTGCACGGCGCTCGAGGCGATGATGTAGACGACCGCCGCCAATCCCGCGCCCATGATCGTCGCACGCGGAATCACGCGCGAAGCGTCGCGCACGCGCGCGGTCGCAACGTTGGCCGACTCGAATCCGAGCAGCGGCCACAGCGTCAGCGTCGCCGCCGCCGTGAACGCGCCGAGCGTGACCGGCGCGGAGGCGTGCACCGCGACCGCGATGCGCGCGTCGCCGCGCAACAGCAGGTACAGGCCGACGCCGGCCACGATGAACAGCGGGATCAGTTTCATCACCGTCGTCGCGACCTGTACGCCGCCGGCCGTGCGCGCGCCAAGCACATTGACGCCGGTCAGCAGCCAGATGACCGACAGCGAGACGATCGGCGCGACGCCTGGCGCGCCGATCGCCGGGAACAGGTTCGACAGATACGCGACGCCGCCGGTCGCGATGGCCGCGTTGCCAGTCCAGACGCTGATCCAGTAACCCCATGCGATCAGGAATGCCGGCAGTTCCCCGAACGCCATGCGCGTGTATGCATACGGGCCGGCGGCGCCGGGCAGCCCGCGGCTCAGGCCGGCGAAGACGCACGCGAGGAGGACCGCGCCGCTCGCGGTGAACAGCCAGGCACTCGTCGCGTTGCCCAGGCCATACGGCGCGAGCGACGCCGGCAGGAAGAATATGCCCGACCCGATCATGTTGCCGACGACGAGCGCCGTGCACATCCACGGTCCGAGGAGGCGCGAAGTGTCTGTGGCTTGCGTGTTCATCGAAGTCTCCCCCTGAGCGTGCAACTGTACAACGTGCGTTGGCCAGCGTCGCTTCGAATAATTCTCGAGCCTCCCCATCGGCTTTGACCCCCTCTCCCGCTGGCGGGAGCGGGAGAAGCGAAGACAATCACTGCATCGCCGCGTAGACCGCGCGCGCGGTTTTCAGGTAATCGAGCGTCGCGGTTTTCTCCTGCGCGCCGTTGTAGTCGCTGCGTGCGTCCGACGTCGCGATCACGCGATCGATCCAGCGCACGAAGTAAGCGGCGTCCGCGCTCGATCGCACCGGCTTTCCGTCGACGTTGACATAGACCGGACTCGTCGTCGCATAAGGATAGATATCCATGATCAGCGGATGCGCGTGTTCGTTCCAGGCACGCAGCAGCAGCCAGCCGCTGCCATCGACGGCCACGGTTCCGGAGAAGTCGCCGCGCGTGCGATCGCCGCCCGGACGATGGCTCGCGACGACCTTGCCGTTCCAGACGAGTTCCAGATGATCGACAGGCGCGAGCGAGCGCAGTGCTGCGTGGTACTCGATTCTGCGAGCGACGCCCAGCGCGAGCTCGTCGCCGGGATGCTTGCCGTCGACTTCCAGCCCGAGCAGCGCGCCATTCGTCGCGAACGTGCGGCCGTGGGTCAGCGCGTCGCGCAACGCCTGCGGCGTGTTCGCGCCGCCGCTGTCGAGAAACAGCCGGTTCATGCCGACCGGGCCGCGCAGCGATGCGTAGTTCGTCATCGCATCGGTGCCAGCGCCGGCCGGGAGCCGGAATCCACAATTGAGCAATCTATACCAGACCGCGTTCGTCGCCCGATGATCGTCGAAGCCGACAGCTTCGTAGTAGTCGACCTTGCGGAGCGCGACGTCGGCCGGCAGTGCGTTCGTAACGACCGCATCGGTTTCCGGGTCCGTGTCGAACGGATGCGCGTAGCCGACCAGGCCGTGCTGCGCGTGGACGAGGTCCGCGATCGCGCCGTTGGTCGGATAGATGCTCGTCAGCGCACTGGCCTGATAGCCGGCGAAACCGGGCGTCAAATAGTGGTCGTCGAGAAACAGCACGCCGAGGTGGCCCCAATAGCTCGAGTGGTACTCCTGCGCCTGCAGCAGCAGCACGCCGTCGCGCTGCAGCGCCGACGCGTCGTACGCGGCGATGTCGGGGACGCGTTCCTCCTTGTTCACGACGAGATTGAAGACGGCGTCGAGATGTTCGGCGCGCGCCTGGCGTACCAGGTTCTCCGGAGTCTGCCGGTACAGGCCGCCGTAGTTCATGTGCACATGCAGGTCGGCGCTGACGAAATCCCCGTAGCGCTCCGGCAGGCGCAGCGGCTCGAGCTTGACCGCGACGTCGGTGCCGCCGGCCTTGATCGCGACGTTGCGTTGCCAGGCGACGTGATCCATGCCGCGGGTCACGGTCAACGCCGCCGTACCGGCCGGCAGTTCGAGCGCGCATTCGCCCAGGCAATGGAAATAGTGGTTCTCGAATGCCTGCAGCTTGCGGTCGAAACCGTCGTCGGCGTGCATCCACGCGCCGACCGGCGCGTAGGCGCGACCGTCCGCGCCGACAACGCTGATGCGCGCCGGCACGATTGCGCCGCCGTCGTCTCGCACGTGGATCGTCAGCGCCGCACGCGCGACCTTGTAGCTGCGCCGGGTCGCGTCGATGCGCGTGCGCGCGCCGCCGACGAGGGTCTGCACCCACAGCGACGTATTGCCGCCCTCGCTGCTGCCGCTCTCGTTACTGCCGCCCTCATTGCTTATGTAGCCGATACGGGAAGCGTCGGCCGAGAGGCGCACGCCGGTCCGGTCGAAGTCGCCGAACGTCAGCGGCAGCGGCGCGGCGCCGTCTATCGTCGTCATCCACAGCTGGTGCCACTGGCGGCCGTGAAAACTGCTGAACACGACGCGCTTGCCGTCCGCTGCGACCTGCGGCTGCGCGCGCCAGGCGGTTTCCTCGGCGTGGATCATTTTCAGATCGTCTGGCGCATCGACGGCCACGGACCAGATCGCGCCGGTGCCGTACGCGACTTCGCGGTTGGAAACGAATACGAGGCGCTTGCCGTCCGGCGTCCACGAAGGATTGATCGCGTGGTCGAATGCCGAATAGTAATAGCGCGGGATGCTGCTCTTGCGTTCGCCGACGATGCGCCGTGGCGTCGCGATCCCTGCGCCGTCGAGGTCGGCGACGTACAGGTCGAAGTGCCCGGTGCCGGCCGTCGACACGAATGCGATCCGGCGGCCGTCGGGCGAGTAGCGTGGCTCGACGTTGACCGCCGCGTTGTGCGTGAGCGCGGTCTCCTTCCCGCTGGCGAGATCCAGCTGCCAGAGTTCGAGTGCGTCGTCGCGGTAACGCACGAACACGACGCGCCGGCCGTCGGCGGACCAGTCGGGCTGGTAGTCGTAGCCGGACGCATGGGTCAGCTCGCGCGCGTCGCCGCTGCCGATGCGCTGGCGCCACAGCGAGCCGGCCATGCTGTAGATCAGCTCGGACCCGTCCGGCGAGAACGTCAGCGCCGACGGACCCGTCGTGAGCTGCGGCAGGTACATCTCGCGGAAATAGTAGTTGTGCGGCAGGTCGATCTGCGCGAGCACGGGCTTGCGCTCTGCGCTGGCTGGGGTGGCCCAGAAGGACAGAATACATAGCACCGTGCCGTACAGAGCTACGAACAGGAGGTGCCTAGAGTCCTCAAGCCAGAGCCGCCCCCTTCCGCCTTCGGCACCTTCCCCCGCTTCGCAGGGGAAGGAAAAACCAACGCGCCAAGATCCGGAATCCTTCCACCGATTTCGGGAGAAGGTGACGGCAGCCGGAGGGCGGGTGCTCTCGTTGGGCATGTCAGGGTCAGGGCCCACTTACGCGGCCTGCGCCTCGACCAGCGATCGTTCGACCAGCGCGACGGCCTCGTCGACCTGCGCTTCGTTGACCAGCAGCGGCGGCATGAAGCGCACCGTGCTCGCGCCGCACGACAGCAGCAACAATCCGTTGTGGTACGCGCGCGTGATCAGCGCGTCGCACAGGTCTTTCGCCGGCGTGCGCGCCGCATCGTCCTCGATCAGTTCCATTCCGATCATCAGGCCCTTGCCGCGTACTTCGCCGATCGCGCGATGGCGTTGCTGCAACTCGCGCAGCCGCGCCTGGAAATGCGCGCCGACCCGTGCCGCGTTCTCCGCATAACCGCTCTCGACGAGGTCCAGCGTCGCGAGCGCCGCCGCGCAGCACAGCGGATTGCCGCCGTACGTGTTGCCGTGTGCGCCGCGCTTCCACTGGCGCATGAGCGATTTCTTCGCGACGACCGCGCCGATCGGCAGGCCGGAGCCCAGACCCTTCGCAAGCGTCATGATGTCGGCCGCGACGTCCCAGTGCTGCGCCGCGAACATCCGGCCCGTGCGGCCGACGCCGGATTGCACCTCATCGAAGATCAGCAGGATGCCGTGGCGATCGCACAGCCGGCGCAGTCCGGCAAGAAAACCGTCCGGCGGCACGATGTAGCCGCCCTCGCCCTGGATCGGCTCGACCAGTATCGCCGCAACCTCGCTCGCCGGCACGTTGCTCGCGAACAGCATGTTCTCGATGTACGCAAGCACGGCCTGACCCTGGTCGTTGCCCGCAAACACGGGCCGGTACGGATTCGGATACGGCACGTGCGTGACGCCCGGCATCGTCGGGAAGAAGCCCTGCTGCTGCGTGTACTTGCTCGACGTGAACGCCAGCGATCCCATCGTGCGGCCATGGAAGCCGCCGAGGAAACCGATGAAGCGCGAGCGTCCGGTCACGTAACGCGCGAGTTTCAGCGCGCCTTCGACCGCTTCGGTTCCGGACTGACAGAAGAAACTCATCGCCGCCTCGCCGAACGGCGCGAGCGCGTTCAGTTTTTCGGCGAGCGCGATCTGGCGCTCGTGCCAGTAGTCCGATGAGATGTGCAGGAACTGGTCCGCCGCATCCTTGATCGCTTTCACGACCTGCGGATGGCTGTGTCCGGTGGCGCAGACCGCGATGCCCGCGGCGAAATCGAGGAAGCGGTTGCCGTCGACGTCCCAGACATCCGCCCCGCTGCCGTGCGACATGACGAACGGATAATCGCGCGGATACGACGGCGACACGACTTCGGCGTCGCGCGCCAGCAGTGCCTGCGCTTTCGGCCCGGGCAGCTCGGTGCGCATGCGCCCGTCGGCGCCGGACGCGCGGGTTTCGATGCTCGAATCCTTCGGTTTGCTCATGCGCAGGAGTCGCCGGTCAGGTCAGCCAAAGGTCGATCGATTCGACCACGAAGATCAAGGCATACGCGAACGCCGCGTAGATGCGAAATGGCCGGCCGTCCTCCGCGGCATCCGGCGCCGGTTCTGGCGCGGTCGACTCCTGCGCCGTTTCGGCCGCCTGCGCCCCGCGCACAACCTTTTTGCGCCGCCGCCGTTCCGCGGCGCCCGTTCTGCGTTCGGTGGACGGAAGCGCAGCGGCTTCAGCGCCTGCGTCGTCTGGTTCCTGCCCCCGGTATCCCGGATCGATCGGTTTCATTGGTTCGCAACCTCCGCGTGATTCGTGTGGGGTGTTTGTGCGTGCGCGCGCCGGGTGCGCTCGTGCAGGTCGCGCAACGCGTGCAGCTCGGCGGGCGCCGGCGCGGCAATCACATCGACGCTGTCCGCGACGCGCAGCGGCCAGCCGGTCGCCGCGCGCGCCGCGTCGATGCTGACGCTCTCGTAGCGTGCCACGAGCGTGAGCTCCTGCGAGCCTGCGGCAGGCTTGAGCACGCCGAAATCCGTGATGACCGCCTGCGGGCCGGCGCCGCCGATGCCGCGACGCTCGCGCTCGCCGTTGCCGCCGAGGAATCCCGCGCTCGAACAGAAATCGAGCTTCGCGACGAAACTGCGCGGCGACTGCTTGAGCACGACGAAGGTTTGCCGCGCATGCAGCGCGATCTCCGGTGCACCGCCTGCGCCCGGCAGCCGCGTCTTCGGCGCCGCGTAGTCGCCGATCACGGTCGTGTTCAAATTGCCGAAGCGGTCGATCTGCGCGGCGCCGAGGAATCCGACCTCGATGCGCCCGGCCTGCAGCCAGTAGCTGAAGATCTCCGGCAGCGGCACGACGGCCGTTGCGGTTTCGGCGAGTTCGCCATCGCCGATCGACAGCGGCAACACCTGCGGCCGCGTTCCGATCGTGCCGGACTCGTAGATCAGCACGATGTCCGGCGCATGGGTCAAGCGTGCGAGGTTCGCCGCCGCCGACGGCACGCCGATGCCGACGAAGCACACGCAGCCGGGCCAGAGCATGCGCGCCGCGGCGATCGTCATCATCTCGTCGGGCGTGTACGTCATACGCCTTCCGGCCAGAGCTGGTGGGCCAAGGCCCACCCTACGTGGGCCAAGGCCCACCCTACGCGGATCGGTATCGTTACGGTCATGCGGCCTCCAGATCGAGCACGCGCCTGAATTCGGCGTGATCGCGCGTGCGCATGACGTGGTGGTCCATCCAGTCCGTGAACGTCGCGCGCTCGCGCGCGACGTGGTCCCAGTTCTGGTAGAACGCGTTGTCGCGCGCGTAGTAACCGTGCGCGTACGACGGATACGCGCCGCCGGGCACGACCGCGAGCGCGGTCACGATCCAGTGCGGCAACACGATCGCGTTCATCGGCGCGTCGAGCGAGTCGACGACCTCCTCTACGGTGACGATCAATTTTCCTGCCGCCAGCGCCGCTTCCTTCTGCGCGCCGACGATGCCCTGGATCAGCACATTGCCCTGGCGGTCGGCGCGCTGAGCATGGATGACGGTTACGTCCGGGTTCAACGCCGGCACCGTGGCCAGATGTTCACTTGTATACGGGCAGACTACTTCGCGCACCTGGGCGTTGAACTGCGGCAAGTCCGTGCCGACGTAGCCGCGCAACAGGCCGAATGGCAGCCGCGCCGCGCCGGCCGTGTACGCGGCGGCCATGCCAGCGTGCGAATGCTCATGGAGCTCGAGCGGCCGCGGCCAGCCGTTCTCGACCGCGTCGCGCAACCGGTACAGCGAGCCGACGCCGGGATTGCCGCCCCAGGAAAACGTCAATGCACGCGCGCAGCCGCTGCCGATCAACTGATCGTAGATCAGGTCCGGCGTCATGCGGATCAGGTGCAGGTCGCGGCGTTGCTGGCGGATGATCTCGTGCCCCGCGGCGAACGGGATCAGGTGCGTGAAACCTTCGAGCGCGATGCTCTGGCCGTCGTGGACGACTTCGGATATGACGTCGCGGAGAGTGCCGAGATTCATCCCGACGCTACCTCAATCCATCCGCCCTGAGTGTAGGCGCGAAGCGAAGAAGCCTGCCCCGGACCACGATCCGGGGTCGAACGGTCAGGCGACGTTTCGACTTCGCGGAGAGTGTCGAGAATCATTCGGACGCTACCTCAGTCCGTTCGCCCTGAGCGTAGGCGCGAAGCGCCGAAGTCGAAGGGTCAGGAGGCGTTTCGACTTCGCTCGCTACGCGAGCTACGCTCAACGCGAACGGTTCTGTTGGACGGAATTCGAGCGCGTCGGCATGCACTGACACTACTCCACGCGCGTCTGCGACTGCTCGCGCTGGTACTGCGCGAGGTAATAGAACGAGGCGATGCCCTTGCCTGTCGAGCTCGATCCCTTCCAGCCGCCGAACGGCTGGTAGCCGGGCCACGCGCCGGTCGTCGCGCCCTGCGCGCGGTTCGCGTAGGTGACGCCGGCTTCGACGTTGTCGAAGAAGAACGCGACGTCGGCATCGTTGCCGTAGCAGCCGGCCGTCAACCCGAGTGCGGACGCGTTCGTCAGCCGCATCGCCTCGTCGCGATCGGCGACGCGACACAGCATCAGGATCGGCAGGAACATCTCCTCGTCGAACAGCGGGTGCGTCGCCGGCGCCTCGGCCAGCGTCGGCGCGACGAAGAAGCCGTGGGCAAGATCGCCATCGCGCAGCTTGAACGCGCCGGCCAGGACCCGGCCGCCGTCGCGCAGCCGGTCGCAATACTTCTGGTAGTTCGCATAGGCCGACGCGGTCGTGACGGGGCCCATCCAGTTTTCCTTGCGCGACGGGTCGCCGACCTTGAGCGCCGCGATCTTTTCCAGCAGCAACCCGGTGAGCTTGTCTGCGACCTTGGCGTCGACATAGACGCGCGACGTCGCCGAGCACTTCTGCCCGCTCAGGCCGTAGGCCGAACGGACGATGCCGCTCGCCGCGCGTTCGAGGTCCGCGTTTGCCGTGACTATGCACGCGTTCTTGCCGCCCATCTCGGTGATGCACGGCCGCGGGTAGCGGCTGTTCGCGAGCGTGCGATAGATGTGCATGCCGACGTCGTACGAACCGGTGAACGTGACGCC
>Ga0207691_10006058_pt1 | contig 11681 bp, 9 predicted proteins | sample KBSM13metaG_FD_184327 | JGI IMG/M metagenome (GOLD analysis project Ga0207691, IMG submission 184327) | Miscanthus rhizosphere microbial communities from Kellogg Biological Station, Michigan, USA - KBS M1-3 metaG (SPAdes) (version 2) | ecosystem: Host-associated > Plants > Roots > Rhizosphere >...
CGCGGCCTCGTGATCCGCTCCGCCAAGAGCGGCGGGTTCATCGCTGGCGCGGACGTGAAGGAATTCGTCGCTCTCGATGACGTGGCGCAGGCAGAGCAGATGGTGCGCAACGCCCAGACCATTCTCGATTCCATCGAGGCGCTGCCCTGCCCGACGGTCGCCATCATCAATGGCTACGCGCTCGGCGGCGGCTTCGAACTGGCGCTCGCCTGTCGATATCGCGTCGGCATCAAGGGAGACAGCTTTTCGGTCGGCCTTCCCGAGGTGATGTTGGGCATCCACCCGGGTTTCGGCGGCACCGTGCGGGCCGTGCGCCTTGGCGGGGTGCGCAGCGCCATGCAGATGATGCTCACCGGCAAGGCATTGCGCGCCGACCAGGCGCGCCGCGCTGGCCTCGTCGACCGCCTGGTGTTTCCCGCGGACGCCGAAGCGGCCGCGCGCGAGCTGATCGCGCGCCAGCCCAGGCCACGCAAGGCGCCATTGCTGGATCGGCTGCTGTCGCTGCCGCTGCTGCGCGGGCTGGTTCGCCGGCAACTCATTGCGCAGGTGCGGTCGCGTGCACGGCCCGAACACTATCCGGCGCCCTACGCCATCATCGATCTGTGGAGCCGCTACGGTGCCCATGGCGCGCGCGCCTATGCCGCCGAGGCCCATTCCATTGCAAACCTGATGGTGGGCGAGACCTCGCGCAACCTGGTGCGCGTCTTCCTGCTGCAGGACCGGCTGAAGAATCTGGGTGGCAAGGCGAAGGTGCCGCTGAAGCGCGTGCACGTGGTCGGCGCGGGAGTCATGGGCGGCGACATTGCCGCCTGGTGCGCGCAACGCGGGCTCAACGTGACCCTGCAGGATCGCGAACTGAAATTCATCGAGCCTTCACTCAAGCGCGCGCGCGAAGGATTCGAAAAGCGCTTCAAGGATGCCGGCAAGGCCGCCGAGCTCATGACGCGTATTACCGCGGATGTGGCCGGTGATGGCGTCCCCGGTGCCGATGTGATCATCGAGGCGATCTTCGAAAATGTCGCCGCCAAGCACGAGCTGTTCGCGCGGCTCGAGCCGCGCATGGGTGCGCAGGCCATCCTCGCCTCGAATACGTCTTCGATCATGCTGGAGCAGCTCGACGACAACCTGCCCGATCCCGGCAGGCTGGTGGGCATCCACTTCTTCAACCCGGTGGCCCAGATGCCCTTGGTCGAAATCGTGCGCGGTGAAGCCAGCAGCGAAGACGCGCTGCAGAAGGCCATCGCGTTCACGCGCCACATCGACAAGTTGCCGCTGCCGTGCAGGAGCGCGCCCGGATTCCTCGTCAATCGCGTGCTGGTGCCGTACCTCTACGAGGCCATGTTCGCGCTGCAGGATGGCATCCCGATCGAGACCATCGACGAGGCCGCGCTGCGCTACGGCATGCCGATGGGACCGGTGGAGCTCGCCGACGTGGTGGGGCTGGATGTCTGCAAGCATGTCGGCGACATCGTCAGCGCCGCATTGAGCAGGCAGAAACCCGACACCTCGCGACTCGATGCGCTGATCGCGGCGAAGAAGCTCGGCCGCAAGAGCGGCGAAGGATTCTATGTCTGGCGGGATGGCAAAGCCGAGAAATCCTCGGCTCCCCGCGCGGCACCGCCGGCGGACCTCGAAGATCGGCTGATCCTCGCGCTCGCCAACGAATGCGCGGCCGTGCTGCGCGAAAAGATCGTGGCCGATGCCGATCTCGTCGATGCCGGTGTCATTTTCGGCTCGGGTTTTGCACCCTTTCGCGGCGGCCCGCTCACCTATGCGCGCAGGCGTGGCGTGGACGCCGTGGTGGCGCGGCTCACGGAGCTCGCGCGAGCCCACGGCCCGCGCTTCACTCCGGACAAGGGATGGTCGGAACTGCGCGCCGGTGCCTGAGCCTCGACAGGGGGCGTGTTAGCATCTGACGCATGTCCGACCCTCGTGAAGTCAGCGTAGAACTCCTGCGCTCCCTGACCCCGCTCGAAGGAATGAAGCGGGAGAACCTGCACGCGCTCGCCAAGAAGGTCACCGTCAAGCAGATCACCGCCGGCCGCACGCTCTTCAAGGAGGGCGATACCGACAAGCGCACCATCTGGGTGGTCGGTGGCATGGTCGAGCTGAGCGAGAATGGCCGCACCGTTGGCATGATCGAGGGCGGCAGCAGCGATGCGCGTGCTCCGCTCAACCAGAGCGTGCCGCGCAAGGTGACCGCGCGCGCCGTCGAGGACGTTGACTACCTCGCCATCGATGCCGACCTGCTCGACGTGATGATCACCTGGGACCAGACCGGCAGTTACGAGGTCGGCGAATTGCAGGCCACCTTCGGCGCCGGTTCCGACGACAGCGACTGGATGACCACGTTGCTGCAGACCAAGGCGTTTCATCGCATCCCGCCGGCAAACCTGCAGGCCATCTTCATGCGGATGAACCGCCAGCAGTACCGTGCCGGAGAAGTGGTCATCAAGCAGGGTGACGAGGGTGACTTCTTTTATGCCATCGTGCAGGGCAAGTGCCTGGTGACGCGTGAGTCGCCACTCAATCAGAAAGGCATCAAGCTGGCCGAGCTCGGTATCGGTGAGACATTCGGTGAAGAGGCGCTGATCGCCGAGGCCAAGCGCAATGCCACCGTGACCATGCTGTCCGACGGCGTGCTCATGCGCCTCAACAAGCAGGATTTCCGCGACCTGATGCACGAGCCGCTGCTGCGCTGGGTCGATGAGGGGCAGGCGCTCAAGATCGTGCAGAACAAGGGTCAATGGCTCGACGTTCGGCTGCCGTCGGAGTACCAGAATCTCGCGCTCGATGGTTCCATCAATATTCCGCTGTACTTCGTGCGCCTGAAGCTCAACGCGCTGGATCGCAAGACACCCTACGTGGTGGTCTGCGACACCGGGCGGCGCTCATCGGCCGCGGCCTTCATTCTTTCCGAGCGTGGCTTCGATGCCTACGTGCTGAAGGGCGGCATCACCACTTCTTCCCTCCCCATGCGTCGCCCCGGCTAGCCCACTTCCGCACCGCCTTATGGCTGCCAGGTTACAAGACCGCTGAACGAAGCCGCGGCCCGGTACGTGACCAGGCCGGTGTGCCCCTGCGGGTGCGACGCATCGGTCGCCTGGAGCCTGGCCTGATCGTTCACATACACCACGAGCTTCGTGCCGATCGCCTCGATGCGCACGCGGTAACGCTGGTTGAGCTGTATGGTGAATGGCAGACGGTCGAGCTCCGTGATGACACCATTCACGACCTTGCGCAGTGACAACTCGTTGGAGGTGCGCAGGCTCACGTAGTAGTAGTTGGACGGGTCGGTGTAGCGCACCATTGCTCCGATCCAATGCGACCCTGACGTTTGCGTCCCGATACTGTTGATGCGGGCAGAGACCCTGACAACCTGATCGTCGGTGGGTTGACCGTGCAGGACGCGCGCATTCCCGCTGGTGGATGACTGATCGAGGTTGAATATCCCGCCGGCGGTCCAGCTGCCGTCGACGATGTCGAACATGCTGATATCGGCGGAGTAAGGACCGCCGCCGAGCTCCATTAACGGCGCGGGAGTGATGATGACGTTGTCGAAATCGGCGGTGGCCCGATAGGTGCGCACGCCAGCCCGACCGTGGGTGAGCGAGCTGTCGGGGTCGAAGGTGTCGAAGAGACGTTCACCATTCAGGTAGTACGTCAGCCGGTTGCCCACCACCTCGAACGACACGCGGTAGTTTTTCCCGAGCTCCACCGCCCCTGGGAAGGGGTAGACCGTACGCAGATCGGTGATCACGCCGTTCACCTTCTTGCGTATCGAGATTGTGTTGTTGTTGCGGAAGGTCAGGTAATAGAAGTTGTTCTCGTCGAGGTAACGCGCCATGAGGCCCACCCAGCGCCCCGTTCCATCGAACGCGGTCGGGCGCACGTCGGCCGTGATCAGCGTCGCCTTGAGATCGGCGGAGTTCACGGCCACGGCATCACCCGTGAGGCTCGACTGCCGGTACACATGTGTCGAGACGCGTTGTGCCACCGCGAACTGGCCCGCGAGGACGGTCCAGCCTTGAGTGCCGTTTTCGAAATCGTGGAGCGTTGCCGTGGCGGGGGTTAAAGACTGCGGAACGTCGTAAACCGCCACTCCCCCACTCACGGCCACCACTCGCCGGCCGCTGCTATGCACGGAGTGGTGGGGGTAAGCCCCGCCCAACGTCGCCACGTGATCGTAGTCACCCGAGGAATTTGGCTGCAGCACGGCAATGTCATACGAGGTTGACGGCCCGGGATAGGTTTGCAGCGCGAATTGCGCAGCGATTTCCAGGTCTCGTGCATAAGGCCGCTCGCGGGCCGTAGTCAGCAGCGGAATCTTACCGGCGTAATCAAATCCGGATGGGCCTCGCCGGTACACATGGGTGCCGTTGCCGGCGACCATGGCCACGTCACCGCGCAAGGCGACCTTGGGACCGAACAGGTCGTCGAATCTCGGCGGCTGCGGCGGCGGCGGCAATGTCGTGAGCGGTTGCCACGCGCCGCCGCTGCGCTCGAACACGCGCACCTGGTCGTTCGGCGAGGACGGCGTCGAGGGACCGTCTTCGAACACCAGCGCCCGAGCTCCGCTGACCGCCAGTTCGCGGGGGAAAAACTCGTCGCATGCACCCTGGCCGATGAGTTCACCCTGCGGCGCCCAACTGCCATTCGACTGACGCGTGTACGCCGTCGCCGCCGTCGAACACGATCCATCCGACGCGAGCAACGTGACGCCGTCGAATTCAAGGTTGACCGGCGGGGATTGCGGCGCGCCGACGATGCCGCGCGACACCCACGTCCCCGAGACCAGTTCGAAGATGTGCAGACCCGAATTCGTGCTGAAGGCGGCGATACCGTTTTCCAGCACGAGGTCATGAGGCGCCGCAAAATGCTCGTCCGAGTTGAATATCAGATATTCGTCGGCCAGCGTCTGCACCATCTGCCATTCGCCTGACGGCGAGCGGTGGAACAGCACGATCCTCTCCCACCAGTCGAAGGTCCAGTTGGGGTCGTTGGGATCGATGTTTTCAATATGAAGCCCTCTCGCCAGGATCCAGTCGCCGTCCACATCCGCGGCGTCGAAAGTGAGGCTATCAGCGAGCAACACGCGGGCAGGCTCGATGAACGGGGGGCGTCCGGACGCGGCGGCGCAGCAGAGCAGCGCGCCGATGAGCCACAGCAACTGTTTCACGGGGATCTCCCTTCCTCGTTTGTAGTTAGGCGAATCGTTGCGACTTGCGGACCACTTGCGCAATGGCAAAATGCCGTCTCCGGATGGAGACATCGGGCCGAAAAACGGGTGCGAGCCCGCGAAATTTTCAATCGGCGCAGCAGGAAGTGCCGCACGTGGGATAGCGCCTCGCCTCGGCGGCGCGGGCTCCTACAGCCTGGTGCTCAAAGCAGCCGGCATTCCGGCGGCGGCGCCGCTTTGCTGTTGGCGGTCTCGACGCGAATCGTCACCGCGCCCGCAGGTTTGGTGGAATCCAGATCCTGGAACGAGAGCAGCAGCGTTCCGATCGCTCGGCGAACTGCTGCACCGACGAGTAGGTGGGCTGATCCATGCCGCACTCATAGCTCGGCAGGCGCACCACGCAAGCGATCCCGTCGACAGGTGAGCAGGCTCCTCCTGGAGCTCGAACCCAACAGGTCGAGGAAGAAGCCGCCGCGCGAGTCTCAGGATTTGCTGATCAGGTTACTCGGGTGCGCCCGGGCAACCGGCGCTACATCGTGTGCGTGGCTTTGTCGCCCGCAAGCGCGCCGGCCAGATAGGTCTCGATCTTCTTCTGCGTCTGGCCGCGATCCTGGTCGGAGAACTGCACGCCGATGCCTGCCGTGCGCTTGCCCTGCGCACCCTTGGGGGTCAGCCAGATCACGCGGCCGGCGACCGGCAGCTTCTCGTCTTCGCCCATGAGGTTAAGCAGCATGAACACCTCGTCACCGAGGCGGTAGTTGCTGTTGGTCGGAATGAAGAGCCCGCCGTTTTTCACGAACGGCATGTAGGCCAGGTACAGCGCGCTCTTGTCCTTGATGGTGAGCGTCAGCAGTCCGGGTTTATTTGCCCCGGTGCGTCCAGTCCGTTCGCTCATGGCCGCGCCCAGCGCCACAGCAGCGATTCCACAGCCATGGTCTTGTTGATCGAAGTCAGGGAAAGCTTGCGCATGTCGCGGATGGCGTCGGAGAGATCAAACAGGCGACATATATTCGATTGCTTGCCCTGCCCTGACAAGTGAGTTACGTCGCGGATTGACGCACTTTCCCGGATTTGATCTGTGACCCATATCTCAAGGCAGGCCAGGCGGACCGGCAGGTGTGGCAGTTGGCTCTTGTCGCCCCATCGCGCGGCAACGCCCGGCGGCTGAATTTTGCCGCTCCCGATGTCACCGATGGTGTTGAGCGTGTCGTTCCGCAGCCTGGCGAGCTCCGCCGGATCCGCTTCGAGCAGTTCGAAGGGTCCGGCGCCCGTGGCCGCAAGAGCCTCGTCCCACGGACCGGCGCCCCGTGCGGCTTCCAGGAATCGTGCAGCCTCTGCCCTGCCCGGGCCCTTGAGGCGCAGGCGGGCGCAGCGGCTGCGAACCGTCGCTGGCAGTCGCGATGGCTGGTGAGTGACGAGCAGCAGCAGAGTCTGCGCGGTCGGTTCCTCGAGAGTCTTGAGCAGCGAATTCGCGGCATTGTGAAAGAGCGCATCGGCGGGAGCGATCAGGGCCACTTTGTATCCCTGGCCATGCGCCGTGAGCGAGAGCTCGGCGATCAGATCACGAACCTGCTCAGTGAGGATGTAGTTCGAACCTTCTTCGGGCGACAGGCGCGTGACATCCGGATGCTGGTCCGCCGCGATCCACTGGCACTCCTGGCATTCGCCGCAGGGTGCCCGGTTCGCATTGCGACAGTTCGCGCGCTGCGCGATCCAGCGAGCGAGTGCCAGCCCGCCTGCACCGCGGTCCTCGTGAATGAGGATCCCGTGTGCCAGCCGGCCTGCGGCCAGCGCCGCCTCGACTTCCTGGCAGGCTGGATGGAACCAGTCGGGCAACGTCTTCGAACTCATCGCGTGCGCACCGGTTCGAGCCCCAGTGCTGTCTCGAGCGCCGCCAGCGCCGCGATGCAGACGTCCTCGATCTGCTGCGTGGCGTCGACGACGCGAAAGCGCGCCGGATTCTCTCGCGCCAACTCCAGGTAGCGATTGCGCACCCGTTCAAAAAATGCTGCCGATTCGACTTCAAAGCGGTCGATGGCGCCGCGGCGCGCCTGCATGCGTTCCAGTCCGACTCGCACCGGCACGTCGAGCAGCAGCGTGCAGTCGGCTGTCAGGTCACCGTGCACGGCCTGCGCCAGGTGATCGATGAGTCGACGGTCCACGCCCCTGCCCCCACCCTGGTAGGCATGAGTCGCGTCGGTGAAGCGATCGCACAGCACCCATTCGCCGCGCGCCAGCGTGGGGCGGATCAGGTTGTCGACGTGCACCTGGCGCGCGCCGAACATCAGGAGGGTTTCCGCAGTGGGACTGATGTGTTCCTCACCGCGATCCAGCACCAGCGCGCGAATCCGTTCGGCCACCTTGGTGCCGCCCGGCTCGCGCGTCGCGTGCACCTTGATGCCGCGCGCGCGCAGTGATTGTGTGATTCGATCGGCTACTGTCGTCTTGCCCGCGCCTTCGATTCCTTCGAGCGTAATGAAGCGGGCCTGCGTCATCGGGTCCTGTTGCCTCTTTGCCGTGCAAGTAAGCGTGCGATGGCGGCATTGTGCTCCTCGAGTGTCGCCGAGAACACGTGCGATCCGTCTCCAAGACCGGTGGCGACGAAGAAGATGTCGCCGGTTTCGAGCGGCTGCACCACGGCGTCGATCGCCTCGCGTGATGGCAGCGCGATGGGCGTTGGCGGCAAACCCGCGCGCGTATAGGTGTTGTATGGAGTGTCGGTCTGCAGGTCGCGCTTGCGGATGTTGCCGTCGTAAGCCTCGCCCATTCCGTAAATCACCGTCGGGTCGGTCTGCAGGCGCATGTTTCGCCGCAGGCGCGTGACGAACACGCCGGCGATGCGCGGACGCTCACTCGCGAGGCCGGTTTCCTTCTCCACGATGGAGGCCAGGGTGAGGGCCTCATAGCGATCGGCCAGCGGCAGACCGCTCACCCGTCGTGCCCACGCGGCTTCGAGCGCCTCGGCCATCTTCCGATAGGCCAGGGAAAACAGTTCACGATCCGTGGTGCCCGCGGCGAACCGGTAGGTGTCCGGAAAGAAACGTCCCTCCGGATTTTCACCCGCGTGGCCGATGGCACTCATGAATTCTGCCGTGTCCAGGCCACGCAGGGTCGACTTGATGCCCGGATGCGCCTCGACCACGCGGCGCATGTCGGCAAAGGTCCAGCCTTCGACCACGGTGAGCGACTCCAGCAGTACCCGGCCTTCGGCGAGCTGCTGCAGGATCTGTTCCGGACTGGCATGCGCAGGGATTTCGTACTTGCCGGTCTTGATCTGTGGCGAACCGCGCACGCGCAGCTGCAGTTCGACGGCGCGGCGATCCGCGAGGGCGCCGCGGGTTTCCAGTTCCGCGAGCACGGAACGCACGGTCGCGCCAGCGGGCACGTCGAGCAGCACGGCCTCTGCGTGGGGACCCGGCGCGCGCATCACGGCGTTACTGCGCTGCCAGTAGATAGCAGCCGCGGCGGCCGCGAGGACCAGCAGTGCGAGCAGAACCAGCAGAAACTTACGCATCGAGCGTCTCGATATGGGCGGCAAGCCGAGCTGCAATCGGATTCATCGGGAATACATGCTCGCCGACGCGTTGCGCTTGCACAACTCCGATGCGCACATTGGTGATGAAGATCCCATCCGCCCCGGCGACGTCGTCCATGCCCAGGGCCTGCTCGCGTGCCGCGATGCCGAGGGCAGCGGATTCGCGCAGCACGATGCCGCGCATCACGCCCGCGACGCCCACGCGATCCACCGGCGGCGTCAGCAGCATTCCTGATTTCACGATGAACACATTGCAGGAGATGCCGGACACCAGGTGATCGCCGGTATCCAGGAGCAGGGATTCATACGAAGGCAAGTCGATGCCTTCGGCAGCGGCCATGACGTTTTCCAGGCGGTTGAGATGCTTGATGCCGGGAAAGGCGGATGTTTGCGGCAAGCGCAGCCGGGCAATTCTCAGGATGACGCCCTTCTCCAATACTTCTCGTTCGAGTGCCGTCGTCTCCCAGAGCGAGACAATGCGGCGCGCCTGCACAAAGCCGGCCGGCGCGTAACCGCGTCGATTCGTACTGCCGCGCGTGATGATGATCTTGAGAATCGCCAGCGGCGGCGCCATGGCCGCCGCGCGCCCGATCTCGCCAAGCAATTCTTCGGTCGCCTGGAACTGGATGCCGAGCTGCCCCAGGCCGCGACGCAAGCGCTCGCGATGCGCTTCGAGAAATCGCGGTCTGCCGGCGCGCACCAGGATGGTTTCGAAGATTCCGTCCCCGTACTGCAGGCCGCGATCGTCAACCGGCACGCTGCTGCCGGTGACACCGTCGATCCAGCTGCCGAGCAGGTCGCTCACGTGGGCTCGAAGGCGCGCAGCATGCCGAGCGCCTTGGCGCGAGTCTCTTCCAGCTCGCGTTCCGGAATGGAGTCCGCCACGATGCCGCCCCCGGCGCGCAGGTCGATGCGATCACCGCGTACCGTGAGCGTGCGAATCAGGATGTTGAAATCCGCGTCGCCGTCGGTACCCAGCCACCCCAGGGACCCGGTGTATGCGCCACGGCCCTCGCCTTCCAGTTCGGCGATGATCTGCATGCAGCGGACTTTCGGGCACCCGGTAATCGTGCCGCCGGGAAACAGCGCGCGCAGCGCGTCCACCGCGGTCGCGTCGGCGCGCAGCGTGCCGCGAACGTTCGACACGATGTGATGCACGTGCGCATAGGTCTCGGTGACCATGTATTCATCCACGGTCACGCTGCCGGCTTCGCAGACACGTCCGACGTCATTGCGCTCGAGATCGATGAGCATGATGTGCTCGGCGCGTTCCTTGGGATGCGCCACCAGTTCTGCGGTATCGCGTCGATCCTGATCGGAGTCTCCGGTGCGGCGACGCGTTCCGGCGATGGGCCGCGTCGAAATGTTCCGACCCTCGACCCGCAGCAGCCGTTCGGGCGACGACGAAAGGATCATGGCCCCACCGAACTGCACGCATGCCGCGAACGGCGCAGGGTTCGAACGCCGCAGCGCCGGGTAGACGAGTCGCGGGTCGCTGCCGGCGCTCAGGCGCAGGCGCCAGGGGCGCGAGAGATTCGCCTGGTAGATATCGCCGGCGGCGATGTATTCCTTGGCACGGCGCACGCGCTCGAGGTGCAGTTCGGACGGCTCCTCGACCCATCGATCGACGTGCGGATTTTCATCGGAATCGGACAGCGGCTGCTGTGCGGCCGACTCGAGCAACGCCACAAGACTGGCGTGCGTGGCGCTGTCGCCATCCTCGGAAATCGCGAAGACCGCGTCCTGTGCGTGATCGAACACCGCCAGGTGCTGTACTCGCAACGCAAAGGCCGAATACGGCCCTTCCGCCGGCGGCAGTTGCAATATGGGCTCGACCTCCTGCGCCATCTCGTAGGCGAGGAAGACCAGCCATCCACCGGCAAACGGCAAGGTCTTGGCCGGAGCGCGAGGTTGCGACTCGCGCCGCAGCCACGCGCCGAGATTGTCGAGGAATCCGCCGGGGCCGATCTGCATGCCACTCGAGCTCAGCCCGCCCGCCGCATCACGTACCAGCCAGGCATCGGGCTCGAACGCCAGCATGCTGTAGCGGGTCAGCGGCCCGTGCGCCGCGCTGTCGAGGAATACCGGGCATTGCGCCGGCCGGGTCGCCGCGAGCGTGCGCAACGTCGCGCCCGGAACCTGCACGCGGCTGATGAGGGGCGCGCGGGGAGGCACGTGCGCCGCGTTCAGCCCTTGAAGCGGCGGAAGATCAGCGAGCCGTTGGTGCCACCGAACCCGAAGGAGTTCGACAGCGCCGCGTCGATCGTCAGCTTGCGCGCCGTATTCGGCACGTAGTCGAGATCGCACTCCGGATCAGGCGTGTGGTAGTTAGTCGTCGGCGGCGCCACGCCGTCGCGGATGGCGAGCACGGAGAATATCGCCTCGGCCACCCCGGCGGCGCCCAGCAGGTGCCCGGTCATGGACTTGGTGGAGCTCACCGGCAGCTTGTAGGCGTAGTCGCCGAAAGCGCTCTTGATGGCCACGGTCTCGGCCTTGTCACCCAGCGGAGTCGAGGTGGCATGCGCGTTCAGATAGTGGATGTCGGCCGGGTTCATCTGCGCATCGCGCAGCGCATTGACCATGGCGAGACGCGCACCGGCGCCATCTTCGGGCGGCGCGGTGACATGGTAGGCATCACCGCTCATGCCAAAGCCGACCACCTCGGCATAGATGCGTGCGCCGCGCGCCCTGGCGTGTTCGAGTTCCTCGAGGATCATCGCGCCGCCGCCGTCGCCCATGACGAAACCATCGCGGTCCTTGTCCCAGGGCCGGCTGGCGCTCTGCGGATCATCATTGCGCTCCGAGAGCGCTCGCGCCTGGGATCCCGCCCGCGCCGCCGCCCTGACCGGCGTTCCGCCGGATGCGATCGAGAAGGCCGCCCGCTGGTTCGGCGAGGCGGACCGGGCGATCGCGATGCACGCGCGCGGCATCGAGCACCACTCCAAGGGCGTCGAGAACGTGAGCGCG
>Ga0207691_10006059_pt1 | contig 11680 bp, 19 predicted proteins | sample KBSM13metaG_FD_184327 | JGI IMG/M metagenome (GOLD analysis project Ga0207691, IMG submission 184327) | Miscanthus rhizosphere microbial communities from Kellogg Biological Station, Michigan, USA - KBS M1-3 metaG (SPAdes) (version 2) | ecosystem: Host-associated > Plants > Roots > Rhizosphere >...
GAACATCACCACGTATTTCTTCATCCTGGATCTCCTTGCTTGGTTGTTTGCTGACCGACCGACAGCTCCGAGCTCGCCGAGCTCGGCGCTAGCAGCTCGCCAGCTACCGCTTGCGGCGCGGGTTCGGGAGTCGCCCCGCCGCGGTCTCTTCGTCACGCACCGCCCACCCCACGATGAACGCGTTCGCGAGCTCGTCCTCGATCAGCTCAAGATCCTTCACGCACTCGTGCATCATCATCGTCTCGCCTGGCTTCATGTGGAGCCGCTCGCTGATGTGGTTCAAGAGCCGCTGCTTGGCGAACGTTCTCGCGCGGTCCGCCTGCTCGGCCGCTCGCGCGACTGCGCGCTCACCGCTCACGACTGCACCTCATCAGCGATCGCTAGCACCGCCCTGGCGAGCCGACATCCGGGCGCCACGCACGCCGCGCGCTCCGACTGGCGGCATGGGTTGGCATCCGTGGCTTGCTTCACGATGCGTTCCCAATCGACCAGAGGGATCGCGATGTACAGCTCGCCCGTCTCGCTCACCGTCACCAGTCCTGGCTTGCCCGTGGCCAGGCCAATCAGTGCGCTCACGCCTTCACCTCCGCCCCGGCGAGCTCGAGCTGCTTGGGCTTGCGCGCCTTGCCCTTGCCCTTGCCCTTGACCGGCGCCGGCGCCTTGCGCTTGCCCTTGACCGGCGCCGACAGCGCGCGCTCCCACGCGTCCGTGTGCCCCTTTGCCCACGTCACGAACTGCTCGCGATGGAGCGCCGCGTAGGCCAGTGCCGCCCGGATGCCGTCGCCGAGCGCCTGATCCTTGCCCGCTGCCGCGCGGAACGCCGCGGTCCACTCGACCGGTCCGTTCGCCTGGAACTTCCTCGTACCCGCCTCGGTAAAATGCCCCGGTTGCTTCGTCGTCGCCATGTTGCCTCTTTCCTTCCCCCGGAGATCGGGGGTCCCTACCTTGTGCCATGCCCCGTATCGGGGGTCAAGCACTTTTCGTAGCGTCGCCGGCGAGGGCCTGGCCGAGCTCGCCGGCGCCCGGGTCTTATCTAACATCCTTGCGGCCGACACCGAGGCGTGGTTAGATAAGCCATGCCCACCCCCAAGATCGCCCGACCCGCTGCGCCTGCCGAGCTCGAACCTCCGCGCCACCTGGCCGGCGTGACCTACCAACTCAAGTGGATCTGGTGCGGGCGCCGCACGTGCGGCAAGTGGCACGGTCCCTACTGGTATGCGTTCGCCCGATCCGGCGGCAAGGTCAAGGCGACCTACATCGGCCGCACGCTTCCACCGGCGATCGACGACGCTACCCGGGCAGGGGCACCGACAACACCACCTTGTGCACCGATCCCGTCCGGCTATGTTCGTGGATCGCTCGCGCGCACGCGTCCGTCTCGTTCGAGTACACGTCGATCGGCGCGCAGAGCTCGCCGTTCACGCACTCGAGCTCGCTCGCCATCTCCTTCGTGAGCACGAGCACCGCTTCAGGCCTGAGGACCTTGAGCACCCAATACTCCGCTCGCTCGGCGCTCGCTGTCACTTGGGCGCTCCGTTCGGGGGCGGCTGCGTTGCGGGCTTTGCGGCGGCGATGCGTCGCGAGCCCATGAGGCCAGCGATCAGCGGCCCGAACTGCTGCATCAGCTTGGGGCTCGCTTCCAAGATCTTGAGGATCTGATCGAGACCGTCGTCCGCGTTCGCGGTTGCGCGGATCGTCGCGAGCTCTGCGGCTGCGTCGCGCTGCTGCCGCATGAGCTCTACGATCTCCCTCGTCGCCTGTGTCTGCACCTCGAGGATCCCCTGCATCGCCCCGAACATCGCAGCGTGCTCCTTGCCCACCATCTGCAGCGCCATCGTTTGAGCGCGCAGCATCAGATCGAGGTACCAGCGCATATGCTGCGCGTGCTCCGGGATCGGGACATTGGGCGGAAGATCTTCTCCCTCTGGCTCCTCGCGTTGCTCGACATAACCCAGCACCGCGCCGCCCTTGGCGCGCAGCTCGCAGCGCAGCCATGGCCTCGCCTCGATCGTCTCGATGACCTGTGTCCATCTCTTGCGGCGCGTTGGTACTGCGATGTCCCTGTGTTCGTCCGAGCTGTCGTAGACGCGCACTGTGTGCGGCGCCAATCGTCTGAGCGCCTGCAGTAGCTTGCCGCGCACGGGATCCGTCGTCTCTTCCATGTTCATTCTCCTTGTGGGAGCACGCTCGCGCATCGCTCCGCGTTGTCCAAGATCGCTGCGAACCTGCCGCGATAGCGCATCGTCTCGCGATCGAGTGTCACCTGCCCAAGCGCCGCCCTGAACTCTCGCCACGACTCAGGCGCGCGCCCCAGGAGCCTTGTCACCGCGAGCAGCCCGGACCGCGCCAGCCCTGGCAACCCATGGCGCAACTTGACCAGCGTCCAGTAGTCACGCCCCGTCCAGCGCGCCCCCACCGCGGCCAGGTCGAGGTCTGCAGCCGCCATGCAGTTTGCGATCAGCCCCACCGCCGCGACCGCTTGCGTCGACATCTCGGGCAACGTCAGTGGTCGCGCCAACACGCCCGTCCCTGGCACGCAGTACGCGCGCAGCTCCGAGCTCGCCACGCCCACCGCCCGGAGGTCGTCCGGGTTGTGGAGCTGCGCGATGCCGAGCTCGCGCGGCTCACCATCGGGCCCGCGCTGCGATGGGTCCCCGATGGCGCACGGGTTACCCCCGCTCTCGATCTCGATCCACTTGAGCGCGAATTCGAGGGGGATCTGGTGCGCGACACAGCCCGGCACGAGCAGCGCCATCCAGCGCGCCACGCTTGGCGCGCGTGGTCCGCGCCTGCCGAGCAGCCACGCGAGACCGAACAGCCACGCGATCATCTCGCCGTCTGTCATCGGCGACGCCGGCGCTTGGGCATACCCTCGGCGATCAGGTACAGGCCCGCCACCACGAGCACCACCGCCGTCCAGTTCGTTTTACTCGCGGTGACCTTGAGGATCGCGGCCCCGCGATGCGACTTGGCGTACGCCTCGATCTTCTTCGTGAGCCCGGTGAAGATCACGCGCACTTGCTCGGCCGTCGGCGGGTCCGTGTGGATGATGTCGACCGGCCCGAGCTGAACCCCGCCCTGCGCCATCGACTCCATGAGATCCTCGGCCGGCGGGTCATACTTCGGATCCGCGCTGTCGAGAACGCTCGCGATCATCGTGAACCCGTTTTGCGTCGTGATGACGGTCCACGACACCCCATTGCTATCCTTGTATGACTCGTACGGCATTGAACGATCTCCTTACGGCGCGATCCTCCAATGGAAGCGCGCTGATGTGAATGTTGGTTGCAGGAGCGGATCCGAGAACACCCCGAGGATCACCGCGTTGTCTGGCACCGGGTGCCACATGACCGGCTCGGTGCACACGATGGTTCCGCCGGGGTTAACGATCCCTTGGTAGTGCGAGGTGACGACTTGGCCGCGATCGTCGTACCACGCGAGGACCGCCTTGGGCGGCCCGGTGAACGGCACCCGGCCGGTGGCCGCAGGGCTGTCGGTCACGTCGACTCGCACACGCCGCGCGAAGTCTGGCACGTACATCAACGCGCCCTCCGTCAGCGCTGGAACCAGAAGCGCGCCGAGCGTCGCGCCGGGGATCGGCGCGAACGTGACTTCGTTCTGTGTCCAGCTGTTCGGCGCTGATGCGATCTGAAACGCCGGGTTCGTGGATGGCGTGACGATCTTGACCCGCGTTGACAGGTTGAGATTGTTCTCGATGTCCAGGAACGTGATGATCGTTCCCGCCGGCACATGCAGCCGCAGCGCCGTGTTGCCCGGGCTTGGCGTGATGACTCCCGCGGCATCGATCTTTGCATCGTCCTGGCGAAAGATCGGCGCGCCAACCGAGTCCAGCGTGGCGATTGTGAGCGTCGGCGTGTCCGAGAAGTTGCGCGGCCCCACCACCGCATCCCAGCCCGCGAACGGCGCGACATCCTGGACCGCCGAACCGCGCAGCGTGCCGCCGAGGAAGGTGTCGGACACCACGAAGTGATTCTGCGCGTTGACCTCGCCACCTTCGCGATCATTGATCACGACCGTCGCGATCAGCGACAGCTCTGCGCCGCCGCCATCGGTCGCCACGCTGGACTCTTGCACGATCGTCGCCTGGAACGTCGGGAACGCGCCCGGCGGGATCGGCGGTGTACCGAGCCCGCCGACCATCTGCCCCGCCCAGACTTCGACATACGTCCCCGTGACGACGATCGACGCGCCTTGCATCGGCCACTGCGCGACCAGCCGATTCGGCCTGGCTCCCTCGCCGGTGCCCCACGCGATCTCGACGAACGCGTCCCTGATGTCCGCTCCGTTCGCCGGATCCGTGGCGTCGAAGATCGGCGACGCGCGACGGGGCGGGATGATTGGGTTGGAGAGCAACCAGAAGTCGTATTGGTACTGCTGTCCCTCGTATAGACTGAACGATCCCCCTGGATCACCCGGGTGCCCCACCGCCGCGTCGTCGCTGCGATCGACTCGCCCGAGCGTTACACGCCACGCTTGCGCCACCCCTGTGTCCACCCTGACGCGCGCGAGTGGCACGAGCTGCGCCTGGTTGAATTCGCCGTATGGTAGGACCTTACGATCGGAGATGTTGCTCTGGAATAGTTCGTCTGGCATGAGTCTCATCGTCGCGTTCCTTCCTTCTGTGGGGCCTGGCCGACCGACAGCGCCGAGCTCGTGCGCGCGAGCTCGGCAACGATCGGCTCACCAGTATGTCGGCTGGTAGTAGCCTGGCACGCCGGGATAGCCCTGCGAGTACCCCGGCTGTGGTCCCGGTTGCTGGCCGGGGTAGCCCGGAAACACCGCCTGCCCGTAGCCCGGATACGAACCCTCCGCGAAGCTCTGCGCGCCCCACAACGAGATGGCCGCCGCATCGTCGAGCGACAGCGGCTGTGGTTGCTGGTACAGCGTTTCCCACCCCGGCGGATAGGCCGGGTAGGGGTACTGCTGCGGAGGCATCGGGTACGGATACGGCGTCGGGTACGGCGACGGGTACGGGTTGAATGGCGGCGACATCGTCGGCGGCATCGGTTGGCCGTACGGATCGACTAGCGGGTTCCCGTACGGGTCCGTTGGCACCGGTTGCTGCGCCTGCAGCCCCGGTCCGATGCGCGTGCGCGTCCCCTCCCTGGCTGCACGAGCCGCCTGGTTGTACGTGCGATCGAGTACGCGCACGCCGCCGCCACCCTGCGGCGCGGTAGATCCCGACTTCGCGTGCAGCGCAGCGTTCGCGGCTTTGGCCGCTTGCGCCGCGAGGTAGGCCGGTGGCGCGACCAGCGCGAGCGCGTCGTCGAACCAGCCGCTGACCTCTTGCTCCTTCTCTGCCTTCTCCTTCGCAGCCACCACCGTCTTTGCGAGCTTTTTCTGCGCCGGCGACGCTCGCGCGTCATCGATCAGCGCTCGCAACCCCGCCGGCGACATGCTCGCGATCTTGTCGGCGATGGTGATTGCAAGCACCGCCTGCGGCGGCAGCACGGACGCGACGGCGGGGTTCGAGACGATCGCGCTGATCGTGTGCATGACCTTCGTCAGCGCAGACCATGGGTCGAATCCGATTTCTGCGGCTTGCAGTCGCTTGCCGCCCCCGAGTGGCAGATCGAGCGCCCCGATGTAGTGCGTACCCAGGTCCCGGATACAGATCTTTGGCTTTTGCTTCATGTTGTGTTGCTCCTTGCTGAGCATGATCCTGCTCGGATCTTCGAGCTCGCCAGTCGCGCGCCGCACGATGATATGAAACGTCCGCCGGTTCGTTCTGATGCAGATCGCGGTGGCCGGTTCACCGTCCCTGCGAAGCTGCGCCGTGCGGATGCACGACAGATCCTCGCAGTCACCTTCACCGTTTTTGAACACCACCGCGATCGAGTCCCAGCGTTCGCGCCCCTTGGGCTCTCGCCGGTAGCGCACATCACTGGCGTAGAGCGGTGGAAACGGGCGCCCGGCGAGCTCGGCCGCAGTCATCTGCTCGAGGTTCTGCGCCACGAGCCCCTCAAGTGCTGCCGTGATCTCGGCCGGGTTCGCCCGTAACCACATCTCTACCCGGATCGCCATGGCGGCCTACGAGCCCACCGTCTCGCCGAACAGCGTGGTCGCGATCGCCACGGTGTCCGTCGTCGTCGGCGCTGCGCTGATCGCGTAGTTCACCGTGATGTCGAGCGCCGTGGAGCACGCGCTGAGCTCGACGTTCGTATCGAACGCGGTCGCCGCGAAGGCTCCCGCGCCGACCGGACCCGTCGATACAAACTGGTTGTTCACGCCGATCGTGAGCGAGGTGATCGTCACCAGGCCGGTGGCCGTCGTGCCCGTCCGCGCGATGTCCGACACGAGCCGCTTGCCCTTGAACGGCTTCTGGGGCCGCGTCGTCGCCGGCAGCGTGAGCCCCGACGTCGCGGTGAAGGTGATCGTATTGAACCCGAGCGGCTGCAGCTTCACGCCGATCGCCGGCGCGCCCGGGATGCTCGGCATGATGCGCCCGGCCGGGATCCCGTAGTTGCCTTGCGGACGGAACCCCTGATAGGGCACCATGCGGTTAAACATCGCCGGCGCCGCCATCGGCAGCGGGCGCTGACCGCCGTAGCCGCCCCAGTGGACCGGCAGGGCACCGACGACATCCGCGATGTCGTTGAAGTAGGCGCCGACTTCCTCTTGACCGTTATTCCAGTAGCCATTTCCGATCGTAAGAGCCATCTGAGCTCTCCTTGTGTTCTGAGTTGATGCTGGGATCTGAGCGATCCCGCCATGCCCTCGGCTCTCCCTCCGAGGGCATGACGGACCCGTCAGGCCTCGACGTCCATGACGTCGTCGTCCCCCACCCACTTGAACGCGGTCCCCTGCTCGCCGAGCTTCAGGAACGCCGCGATCACACCGACCCATCCCGCCGCGCGCAGCCACGGCCGGAACCGACCCCCGAACCCGGTGAACTTGCCGATCGCACCGAGCGTCAGTCCGGCCGTGGCCGCTCCTCCGAACGTCTTTGTTCCGGGGATCTTCTGCACCAGATCGTAGACCTTCGAGCCGAGCGGGCCCGAGTTGGTACCCGCTACGTTCGCGAGCACGAGCGCCGTTCCGGCGAGCTTGGCGACCGTGACGCCACCCGACCCGCTGCCGCGGCGCCGGCGATGCGTCGTCGCCTTGTGGTGCGGGTGCGTCGCGCGGCGCCGGCGATGCGTCGCGCGCCCTGCCGGCGGCACGACGACGATCGCTGTGGTGCGCCTCGACTTCGAGCGCGAATGCGAGCGGGTTCGGCCGTCGCCGACGCGCCCTCCGCCTTTCTTGAACTGTCCTTTCCGAGCCATAGTCACCTCTTGCGTGGGCGCCGGGATCGGCGCGGGTTATGCGACAACGCCCAAGCGACGCCCCATATGAGCGCCACCGGGATCGCAACCTTGGACAGCGACTTGATGATCGCTGTGATGGGATCGTCGATCGTGAGACCGCCGCCCGGACACGTCCACTTGCCGGTCCGCGGATCCTTCACTGGCTTGGCTGGCTTGCCCGTCACCGGATCCTTGCACGCCGGCAGTGGGACCTTGAACGCCGCGTCTGCGCCATCTTGCTGGAGTGCCTTGCGGACGGACGCGATCGTGTCCTTGTCGTTGAAGAGATCTTCGAGGTCGAGGCGCGCGTCGCGCTGCACACCTTCCGCTTCGAGCACCGCCGCCAGGCGCTCGACTTCCGCGTGCAGCGGAACCGCGATCTCTACGGGGTATTCCGCGTCCGCTTGCGCCGTCCCGGCCGACAGCTGATCGCTGTCTGGACTCCAGCCGTACGCCACCGCGGCGAACTGGTACCACAGCGGGAACGCCGCGCTACGCTGCGCGACGCGGCGCAGCGCCATCACGACCGCGAGCGCCTCGCGATTCGTCCAGCGCGGCGCCGCGCCCCCCTCGTCATCCGTCACGACGCCGCGCGACGAGCGCTCCCACAGCGCCGCCATGACATTCGGCCAGGTAGATCCGGTGACTGTCCTTGGCAGCGTGAAGCGTTCTGGCATGGGGTAGTCCGCTCGCTTCCCCAAGCGACCGACATGTACCACACGCCCACGACGTCAGGCAAGCAGCGGCGCCGCGGCCATCTCGCGGCGAGCTCGATCGAACCAGATCGCCCACGACCGCTGGTCATGGTCGACCAACCACAGCGCCACGATCTCCGCACCCACCGCTTCGACTTGTAGCTCCACCACCCCGAGCACCCGCGCGGCGTGGAGTCCCTGCGGCATCGTGAGATGACGCTTCGCCGTCACTGGCGGTAACACGATCGCCGGCATCGTCGGCGGGATGCCAAGACCGCCCAGCTCCTGCTGTGGTGGCACCGTCGCGACGCCCGGATCCCTCACTTCCACCGTGAGCGTTTCCGGCGCGACCCCCGCCGGCACCACCGCCGCCTGCTGGCGCTCCGTGTTGCAGTCCGCGCACACACATTGATCGTTGTGTCCATTCCTCATGCTGATCTCCCTACTGGTCTGTTGTCTTCTCGGATCGACTGTGACAGGTAGCCGGCGATCACTCCTAGCATCGTTGCCGCCTCGCCCGCCAACCTGCCATAGATGCTCAAGATGCAGATCGCGACGACGACGACGCAGAGACTCAAGATCTGCGCGATCTTCACCGCGGTTCCCATGGTTATTCGTCCGTTCCTTTGCATGTTTCCCCGCGGCAGGATTGCGCGCTTATACCATGACTTGCGTGTGATTCGCGTCCGCGGTTCGAACGCTCGTGGTACCCTCCGCGACCATGTCCAAGGAAACCCTCATCGCCTGCCTGTTTTCGCTCCTCACGTGGGATGTCCTTCGCTTCGCGATCCGCCGCACCCTGCTGGTGTTCGCCATGCGGCGCATGTCGCCGGCCCAGGTCGCCATGCTCGTGAACCCCACCGCCCCACCGCCGATCGGCGACGAGTCGTTGCGCGACGAAGACGCGTTCCGCGACGGCTGGCGCGCGTGCGAGCGATGCCGGCGACTCCCCCCGTCGATCGACGACGATCACATCATGCATCACTACTCGTTCGACGGCTCGACCAAGGAGAAGACCGGCACATGCGTGGCCGACGATCTCGCCAAGGAGCGCGCGCGATGATGGAACTACCCCCGACTCACGGCCGCGCGTGGCTCCGCTTCGCGTCCGTGAGCTCAAGCGCCACCTGCGGCGGACCACGCTCCACGAAGTAGCCTACGCGCTCCGCACGCGCGCGCAGCACAGCGCCGGGTAGCAGCTCCTGCAACGAGCACGGCGCCCCTAGCGAGCGCACGTGCTCGCCGCAGCACGCGCACGTCGTGTCCGCCGGGATCCAGAACCCGCGCGACGTGGACACCTTGCGCCGAGATCGGAACGCGACGAGTAGCTCGCCTGCTTTCGCTCCGGTGAACTCCTCGGGATCGATTCCCTTGGTTACATACTTCGCGAGGTAGTGCCCCGCCGCGAGCGATCCGTCGCCCCCACGGCGCGGCGCCTGGACGTCGAGCACGTGCGCGCCCGGCATGCAGTGCTCCCAGATCTCCCACAGCCCCCGCGCCGCCCGCTTCGCGCGCTCTCCCTTGCGGCGCGGCGCCCACAGATCGGCATCGTAGTGGCTGGCTTGCTTCGCGGTGTACGGGACCCACGAGCTCACGACAGCGAGGTGCGCGTGCATGTGCCCGTCGCCCCGCGACCCGGCCGTCGCTTCCCACGTCAACGCGTACGTTCGCCACCACCCCGCCGCGGTCGCGTGCTTCTGCAGCTTGCGGACCGCGCGCCCCATCGCCTTGCGGTCCGTCTCGAGATCGCCTGAGTGCGGCGCGGTCAGCGTGATGAGGTAGATCCCCGGCCGCATGCCTCGCCGGCGGTAGTGCGGCGTTGCGTCCCACGCCGCGCGCGCCTGGCGCAGCGCCGCGTCCATGCCAGCGACGATCTTTTTCCGCCACTTCATCGAGTGGCGCCGGCGACAGCGCCCGCACAGTTGCGGCTGATCACACCCGACCTTCACCTCACGAACGCCGCATGAGCAGATCGTCTGCCGCCAGCGCTGGCCGCATGCGGCCGCGATGTCGCTGCGCGGCAGCGCGAGCGCCCGAGCTCGATGCTCCGCCCACTCCGCGGACCGCAGCGCGACCACGCGCAACCGGGGGCAGTCCTCGGGCAGTCGCTGCGCTTGGCGCCGGCGCCGGCGAGCTCGCTGGCCGAGCGACCGCATGGCTGGCTTGACGCGTGTGCGCCAGACGTACTCGAGGTCGGCCGACCACTCCCGATTGCCGAGTCCCGGGGCCTGCTTGGCAGTTGTGCCTAGGCGTTGAACTCTACCGGCAGCGCGGCGTCTCGTGCTTGACGCTAGCCCTCGATCATGGTCATGTAGGTGTGGGAGCGAGATGGACGCTTCCTCCGGCGCCGGTGGGCCTCACACCCCCGGCGCCTTTTTTTGCTGCAGCGCGCCGATGGTGCGCCCGCTTGACCCGGGAGTGCAACCTGTACGAGCGTTCAGATGCCCCCACGCCGGCCGTACACGCTTCCCCAAGCAGGTTCCGGCGCCCGGGGGCGCTCCTTCCGGCCGGCGAGCTCGGCGAGCTGCAAGGGCCGCCACGACGGCGCTAGCGAGCTCAGCGCGGCTTGACACGTCCGACGCCCCTGCGCCAGACTGCTCGGTGCCCGGGGAAGCTCCTCCCTCGCACTTCGGTCGCTGGACACGCTCGATGGCCGCGAGGGAGGAGCCGACCTGATCAGACCCGCGCGGCCAGGAGGTGCACGAACCCCGGCCCGGCGAGCTCAAGCGGTCGCGGCGTGCTGACAGACCGCCAGTCGCAGGCGCATTCGAGGTGCCACGACACGAACCCGTCAACGATCTCTGCAGCCTCGACCGCCCCGGCGAACGCTTCCGTAGCGAGCGGCACCGCACTCGCAACGAACGCCCACCGGTAGAACGTCTGCGTCGACTCGTCGGGCCGCACCCCCACGAGTGTCAGCACGTGCAGATCCTTCCCGACTGGACTCACTTGACCCAACCGATCTCGAACGCGCGCCACACGAGCTCGATGTCATGGCGGCACTCGAGCTTCCGTAGCACGTGCCCCTTGTGCGTGTCGATCGTCCTCACGCTGACGTCAAGCTCCTCGGCGATCTCCTTGCGCGTCATCCCGTAGATCGTCATCGCGCCGACCTCGCGCTCGCGCAGCGTGAGCCTACGGAACCGCGGGTCCAGCACGGCCGCTTCGTGCCAGCTCTGCATGCGCTCTTGGGCGCTATCCACTACAGGCATGACCCCCCCGATCCGCGATTGACTTGATCATGTCGTACGGGAACGCGTGGATCCCCATTAGAAGATCGCGCATGTGCTCGGCCGGCATGACCATGCACGCTTCGGTGCGCTCGCCGCGGATGAAGGCTACCGAGCCGAGCTCGCTGCGCGCGCAGAACTCGACTCGACACGTCCACCCCGCGCACGTCACCTCCGCCGACCACGTCATGCTGCGCGCTTCCGGTTGCTCGGCGAGCGCTTGCGCGAGCGTCGTCAGATCATCCCGATCGTCCGCTTCCATGACCGTCAAGTCTTGTCGGTGCGCCGGTACCACGACCTCGCGCGCGAGGTCGAGAGCGCGCTCCATGTCCTGCGCCCCCACCGTGAACATCACCACGTATTTCTTCATCCTGGATCTCCTTGCTTGGTTGTTTGCTGACCGACCGACAGCTCCGAGCTCGCCGAGCTCGGCGCTAGCAGCTCG